>Ga0190293_1000110_pt1 | contig 28403 bp, 24 predicted proteins | sample 48693001_MG_FD_161671 | JGI IMG/M metagenome (GOLD analysis project Ga0190293, IMG submission 161671) | Hydrothermal vent microbial mat bacterial communities from Southern Trench, Guaymas Basin, Mexico - 4869-30-0-1_MG | ecosystem: Environmental > Aquatic > Marine > Hydrothermal vents >...
ATAAACTCAATGAACACTTTTCTCTCCAACCCTATCTCTTATTCACCAACGCCACCGACAGGTTCACCGCAAAAGCGATCATCAAGAGGACCAGCCCGAGCGCGATTCCCATGCCAAAGAGTCCCTTGTTGGTTTCCAGGGCAATGGCCGTTGTAATGGTCCGGGTGTGCCATTTGATGTTGCCGCCCACCATCATGGAGATGCCCACTTCCGTCATGACTCTGCCGAAGGCTGTCAATGCTGCTGCCGTAATGCTGAAGCGAACCTCCCAGAGGCTACTGAGGAGAAGCTGTCTTCGGTCGGCACCCAGTGAAATGAGGGTGGTCCTCAGATGGCGGTCCATGCTTTCGACGGCTGCTGCTGTCAAGGCAGTGACTATGGGAAGCGCCAGTATGGTTTGACCGATGGCGATACCCGGCAGTGTAAATAACAGGCCCATGTGCCCCAGGGGGCCTCGGTTGGACAGGAACGCGTAGACAACAAGCCCGATGAAAACCGTCGGCAGCGCCAGGGCGGTGTCCACCAGAAGGCGCAACGGTCGTTTGCCCTTAAATTCGAAGTGGCCGAGCATAAATCCCAGAGGGATGCCCATCAACAGACTGGCTGTCATGGAATAGCTCGTCACGCGAACCGTCACGAAAATGGCGGAATAGGTTTGTTCATCTCCGCTGAACAGGAGTTGAAACGCCTGAATAAATCCTGTGAAGATGTAGTCCATATAAATTCGTTCCACGAATTTATTATACGCGACGTTGTCGCTATTTAACCTGCATTTTTAGCCTGGGGTATTTTCCGCAATACATTCAACACACATCGGATGTCATTTGCCTTTCAGGCGTCACTTACACTTCGTGTGTCATTAGCCTACGGGCGTCATTTATTGTTGCTCATAGCCTGGATCTTTCTAAAACTTAACACCTAAAACCTAAAACGATTTGGTAGCCTTCTCGACCCCTTGAACCCTGTCTTTACTTCGCATTCGGTGTAAACAACTGCTGTCCCAGCAGGCGGAAGTTCTTGATCATTTCCTGTGCTTCGGTGCCGGCCATCCAGTCGCTGAAGGCCATGGCCAGATCAAACTTTGCATTGGGACAGTTGCCGGTGTTGATGGCAATGGCGCTGTACTGGTTGAGAAGAATGGCATCGCCTTCCACAATGACCTTCAATACAGGATTGCCGCCGCTGTTGTGGCTGTACTTGATATAAGTTCCCCTGTCCGTCATGGTATAGCCGTTGCGCTGTTCGGCGATTTGAATGGTTGCAAGCATCCCCTGGCCGGTCTGGATGTACCAGGGATCTTTATCCGGGACAGCCATGCCGGCATTTTTCCAGAGCAGGATTTCCTTTTTGTTGGTGCCGGAGTTATCCCCTCTGCTGACAAACAATGCTTTTGACTTTTGGACACCCATCATGGCCTTGCCAATGGAGAGGCCTTTGATTCCGGCAGGGTCGGCCGCAGGCCCGATGATCACAAAATCGTTATACATGAGCTCCCGACGTTTGGTGCCGAAACCGGCATCGATAAATTTCTTTTCAGCGCCGGGTGCGTGGACCAGCAGGATATCCACATCGCAGTTTTGGCCCATTTTCAACGCCTTGCCGGTTCCGATCGCGGTCCAGCGCAAATCGATACCGGTGGCTTTTGTAAATGCCGGCGCCAGATAATCGAGTAACCCGGTATTGTCTGTACTTGTGGTGGTGGCCATCATCAGTACCTTCTCCGCTCCCAGCGAAACACCACTGAACATTCCCATCAAGAAACAACCGATAAGTCCCGCAACAAGTACTCTTTTCATCTAATGCTCCTTTCTAAATTTAAAAAAGCGACAACGTCGCGTCAAATAAATTTGTGAAACAAATTTATTGGGGGTATCTCATTTTTCCCCGTTCGCCGATATCGTAACCATCAAGACCCTGGGCAATCTTAAGGAACGCATCTTCATGCAGGAGTGTCTGGAAATACTGTACTCCCTGCTCGAAAAAGCGTTCCCGGGATATCAGCAGATCATATCGTTCCCATCGCAGGGGCATGAAGTCGAGACCCAGAAGCGACGCGATCGGCCGGATGCCCGGGCCGGCATCGGCATGCCCGGACAATATCTCGAGGCCGATATCCATGTGCCGGTTTACAATATGGTGGTACCCATGGATTTTATCACCCGTGAGACCGGCGGTTTTCAATTCCTTGTCAAAAAGAAGGCGGGTACCTGTTCCCAGATCCCGATTGACGACCCGAACGCCTTTTTTCCCGAGATCGGCTATGCTGTTTATGTGCCTGGGATTATCTTTCCCCAGAAGGATTCCCTGCTCACGCTTGCAAAAATTGACAACGGCCGGCATTTTATGGAGCTCTTCAGAGGCAAAGGAAAAATTATATTCATTTTCGTTATCCTGAAGCAGGTGGCTCGATGCGATATGACACATATCCCTTTTCAGTGCCCTTAATCCGCCCATGCTGCCCAGGTTCCCGAAAACAGCCAGGTGATCCGGGTAGCGGGTGTTGAACAGGGAGATGGTTTTGTCCAGAAGCAGATCGTTGCTGCCGGCGATGATGAGCAGACCCTGGTAAGGCGGCAGTCGATTTCCTGCTTCCGGATAATTTTTGGTGTTGGTTTCAATCCACTGTTCCACGAGGTGCTTTGGAAACAGCCATTTGCCTGTCACTTTGGTGGCCGGCAATCCTTTTTCCGACACCAGGGTATATACCATTTTCTCGTTGATGTTGAGGAAAACGGAGACTTGTTTGGTGGTCATCAGGTCTTTCATCAGTGGCGGATCCTTTCTATGAAAACTGGGTAGTGCAACAACGAGTTGTCTGCAGCGCCCTGTTGAGCCATTATTGTCAACACAGCCAGCACTTATATTTAAAGTTATTTTTCGTCAATAATTTTATTTTTCGTTTGGAATAAAATCTTATAAATAACCCATGCTAACGATAAATAACATTTATGAAATTTTTCGGGATTATAACCCAAAAGAAAGTTGGTGGTATCGCGGACGGATAATCCCTGTGCGAACGTGAAAAACTCGCTCCCAAGAGATCGTAATGCCGAACAGGGCCATATCTTTAAGATGTATTTTATTTTTTGAATGCCGGATGTGTTTATCTGGTTATATTTACGATCTGCTCGGCATAACGGGCTCTATGGACCTCAGACAGTTTCACTTTCGCACAGGGATCACCCATCCGCTTTCGGGGGTACCGTTTTATTGGTTATAATCCCGATTTTTTTTAAAAAGGGCAGGCTTTTTTTGCGTTGCCTTAACTTTTTTCGAATGGTATGGACGGTGCGAACCTGAACATTTGTGGATGGGCACTAGTTAATTTTGTATCAGTGTACAACGTGAAAATATGTCGGCTGAATACCTGATTCTCATCATTGGTTTTGTGTTTGGTTTTTATATGGCCTGGAACATCGGTGCCAATGATGTTGCCAATTCCATGGCATCGGCTGTGGGCGCCAAGGCGATTACCATCCGCCAGGCTGTATTCATTGCAGGTATTCTGAATATCGTGGGCGCGACCTTTATCGGCTCGCATGTCACCAACACCATTCGTAAAGGCATCGTTTCCACCGATGTGATGTCGGATCCCCATATTGCTTTGGCCGGTGCACTCGCGGCCCTGCTGGCAGCCGCGTTATGGGTCAGTTTTGCCACCTGGCGCTCTCTGCCGGTTTCGACAACCCATTCCATCGTCGGGGCCATGATCGGCTTTGGTATTATGGCGGGCGGTTTTTCAGTGATCAATTGGGGGAAACTGGGAGCGGTGGCCCTGAGTTGGGTCATCTCGCCTGTTTTCAGCCTCGTTATCGCGTTTGTCATGTTCAAAGTGATTGTCAGGGTCATCCTTTCAAAAGATGCCGTATTCGAACGATCCATACGCTTCTCGCCCTATTTTATAGGGATTGCCATATTCGTGGTGGTTCTTTCGTTTCTCTTTAAAACCCCCCTCGGTAAAAAATTTTCCATATCAATGCCCATGGCTTTGATCCTGTCGTTTGTTTTAGCAGCTGTTTTGGGGTATATTGGAAAAATATTGTTGCGGAAATTTCTAGTGGAAAAACAGGGTAACGGGAACGGCGCCGAAGAGGTTTTTCGAAAAATTCAAATTGGCACATCCTGCTATGTTGCCCTGGCGCAGGGTGCCAATGATGTGGCAAATGCCATTGGCCCTCTGGCTGTGATTTACTTTCTGGTCAAGACGGGTACCATCGGTGCCAAAGTTCCTGTGCCAATTTTTCTGCTAATGTTTGGTGGTGTCGGTATTGCCCTAGGTATCGGTATGGCCGGGAAGCGGGTGATGACGACCATCGGAACCAAGATTACCACGTTGACCAATACCCGTGGGTTTTCCGTCGATTTTGCTGCTGCCACAACGGTCTTGCTGGCTTCGAAGCTGGGACTACCCGTTTCTACGACCCATGCGGCCGTGGGTGGGGTTCTGGGTGTCGGTCTTGCGCGGGGGCTCGAGGCTGTTAATTTCAGGATCATATTTCAGATCATGATCTACTGGGTTCTGACGGTTCCGGCGTCAGCCATTACCAGTATGATTATTTATAAAATTATCCGGATCTTTTATTAAAGGAGAGGGGCCATGAGAATACCTTTCTTATCCATGTTCATGACATCGCCGTTTGACGGAATGCAGGAACATGCAGAGGTTGTAAAGGACTGTGCATGGGCATTTCAGGAGGCAGTGGAGTGCCATATATCTTATCAATGTTCCCGTTTTGACTCCCTCCGGGGAGATATTATCGAGATGGAGAGAGAGGCTGATGCCATCAAACGGAGAATTCGGGGGCATATTCCAAAAGGTACGATCATGCCCATCGATAAATTTCAGCTGTTTCGATATTTAAGAGAGCAGGACAGTGTATTGGATTCAGTGGAGCATGCCCTGGACTGGCTTTCCCTCAGACCTGATGAAAAATATCCAAAGGAGATCCAGCAAGACATTTTCCATCTGGTGGAAACGGTGGTGGACCCTATCGATGAACTGAGCAAAATGATCGTGGAAGCCAGGAAATATTTCCATAGCTATAAAGAAGACCAGCGTATTGTCGTCAAGGATATCATCCGGACGCTGCGTTTACAGGAACGGGAAGCCGATCGTGTGGAACATACGATAAAGGCGAAAATATTCAACATGGATGTCGATCCGATTACCGTTTATCATGTCGTCAGGCTGGCTGAAATTATCGGTTCCATTGCAGATCATGCTGAAAATGCCGGTGACATGATGCGGGCGATGGTGGCAAAGTGAGAAGGGCAGGGTTCGAGGGTCCGAGGTTTGGAGGGGAAACCAATCCGTTTTAGGTGTTAGGTTTTAGGTATTAAGTTCAACTGTTAGCACTTAACTGGGGTGTTAAGTTTTAGGTTTTTAGTGTTAGGCAGGTCCCGAGTTAAAAGCTATGAGTAACAATAAATGTCGCGCGCAGCGCTAATGTCGTCCGAAGGACAAATGTCTATCAATGACGCCCGCAGGGTAAATGACGCGCGAAGCGCTAATGTCGTCCGATAGGACAAATGACAGCCGGAGGCTAAATGTCGCCTACAGGGCAAAATGCGCCTAACAGCCTACAAGCTGAACCCCTAATAGCCTATCCGTTTAATAGGCCGGCATCCCTGAGAAACCCTCTCACATCTTCCCAGAACTGAGGCCAATCCGGCGGACAATCGTTATGACCACATTCATAGGAGAGGAACCGGGCGTTCGGGGACGCCTGGTAAAGGGATTTTCCGTGGGCATAGGGAATGACCTCATCGTGCTTTCCGTGCAGGATTAATACCGGGCCCTGAAATGTTCGTACAGCAGCAAGGTTGTCAAACGGATCGCGAACCAAAAAAGTGGGAACGAGATACCTTGATGCAAACGAACGGACACTCGTGAAGGTGGACATCAATATCAGTGCTGCAGCCCGACGATGTTTTAACAAGGAACAGACGGCACCGCCACCCATGGATCGCCCGTACAGAATAATCCTTGAGGCATCGATATCTTTTCGGCGGGTCATGAGATCATAAGCGGCTACAAAAGTTTCTGTGATGCCGGCCTGGGACGGCGATCCTTCGGATCGACCATAACCCGGAAACTCCACCAGCAAGGTCCCGATACCCCAATGCGAAAATTGGCGCATTTCCTGGACACAGAAGTCGATACGTTCTGCATTCCCGTGGGCAAATATGACCAGCGGAGCGGGGTGATTATCAGATTGTTCTGCCGGCGGTAAAAACCATGCCTCCACTTTTCCAAACTTCGTTTGAATCCAGAGGGTTTCCAGTGACGGTATTTCCTGACGTTCTTCCTGGATCAAAGACGGCATCATGTACCGGGGAAACAGCATGTGTCTTTGGGCCAGAAAAAGAAGCAGGCAATATCCGGCATATAGCACGAGAGACCAGAGAACCACCTTCAGCATGGTATGTGTTCCCCCTGAGTAAATGGAAAACATAGACTTATCCCTGATATTTCACAAACCTGATCGGGCCTTGCGCGAGTTACGTCCTCCCGAAATTCGAGGAAAAAATGAAATATCTATTTTACTCATAAGTTGAGCGATTGTCGAGGCTTGAAATCTGCGTTATGATTTTGACAATAGATCAAGATACCGCTATTATACACAAATGCCAATGACAATACACCACGTCAAGAAAAGCCTGTTGATCGTTTTCATGATAGGCGCCGTTGTTTTGGCGGCCTCCGGATATGCAGACCACCTGGTGGATGCTGTCGGCATGGGAAGAATTACCGATGCCAACCTTATCTATCTGAATGATGCTTTTGATCGGAGCCTGGCGGGCTTCCTGGTGTTGTCGGGTATAAAGAGCGGACTGGCCATCATCGAAGGCTCTGAAGTGGGTATCGGATTCAATCTGGAAATCGGTGATATTGTGCAGGCGGTTTACGATTATGTGGACGTAGCCTGGAAAGCAGCATTGGCCGGCGGTACGATCCTGCTGATGACCCGGATGTGTCTGGAAGCAGTGGCTTTAATCGATCATTGGTGCCTGGCGGCGATGTTATTGGGGGTCGGGGTTTTTTTGATTTTTCGCTGGTTTTTAGCGGACTGTCAACGAATGACCCAGGTTGTTCGAGAATCGACTATGTTTCTGGTTGTTCTGACCTTGATTTTATATGTGATCCTCCCCATATCTATTACCGGGGCCTCATTTTTATCGAAAAGAATCACACAGCCGATCATCGAAGAGACCCAGACAGGTTTTGAAGACATCCACAGAGAATTTTCTCCTGGTTACCTGAGCGAGGGGTTTTTCCCGGAAGATGTCAACGAAGGATCGCTTTTTCCGGGTTTTGATTTCAAGGCAAAATATGAGAGCACCAAGGAGCGTATTCAATTCATCGGTACATTTTTCAAGGACAGGACCCGCCACATGGCTGTTCTGACGTTGAAGCTGGTCGCCGGATACGTATTTGACTGCATTATTTTTCCCTTAACTTTTTTCGTGGTGCTTTATCTCTTTACCAAAAATCTGGTCAATTTTCTCAGCAGGGCTATCAGCTGAAAGTTTGCAACCGCAAGGTTGCCATGGAGCGGCAATAATGAAAACCATTGGTTTGCTGGGCGGCATGAGTTGGGAATCTTCCCTGGAATATTATCGGATCATCAATCAGTTGGTTAAGGAACGACTGGGCGGACTGCATTCCGCTAAATGTCTGTTGTATTCGGTGGACTTTCAGGAAATCGAAAGCCTTCAACACCGGGGATTATGGGATGAGGCCGGGAGACTCCTGGGGGAGGCGGCGAGAGGTCTCCAGAAGGGTGGGGCGGATTTTCTGCTGATATGCACGAATACCATGCATAAGGTTGCGCCTGTTGTCCAGCAGCATATCAGCATGCCACTGCTCCACATTGCCGATCCCACCGCAAAGAGCGTACTGTCGCGGGGTATCAGGAAAATTGGATTGCTGGGGACGCGGTTTACCATGCAAGAGGACTTCTATAAGGGAAAGCTGGTGCATGACCACGGACTGGAGGTGTTGACACCCATTGATGCGGACATGGATATGATTCACCAGGTAATTTTTGATGAACTGGTTCTGGGTCTGATCAAGGACATCTCAAAGGGAAAATATATTGCGGTTATCAAACGTCTGGAAGCAGCCGGAGCAGAAGGTGTGATTCTGGGGTGTACGGAGATCGGTTTGCTCGTGAAAGACCAGGACAGCCCCATCCCCTTGTTTGACACCACTTTTATCCATGCCGAAGCGGCAGTGGAATATGCCCTGACAACATAGCATTATATTGAGGTGAGGCTCCAAAAAACAGGAAATATTTATCATGCAGGGTATAAACTATGGCTGTGAAGCTCCGAAACCCCCTATCAACTGAAAAAACAGAACAAAAACAATTAACTGAACAATAAAACCAATAAGGCAAACAGCAACTGACCGCCAAGTACTTTTATAGTCAAGTGCTTGTTTTACGGCAATGATCATCGCTACAAGCATCCAGATACCGCAAATTAAATTTAGGATATTCCCCAGCATGGGGATGATACCAAAAAATCGAAGCACTCCAGGAGAACTGGAGAAACCGATAGTACGCAGTAATTCCCCATAGTCCGCTTTTGTTTGTGGCTCAGCTAACAACTTGGTCCCAATAGCATATGTCAAATACGCCCAGATAAACCAGCCTACTAGAGCAGCAATAGTTCCTATAATAAGGCCCTTTAGCCCTATTGTGCCGATAGTTCCGATTCCTGCTGCAACACTGGAAAGAATAACGACTGTCATGGCTTGTCCCATGGCCTCTTTATCCGCCTCGACCTCTTCATAAAGGCTTACATCCAGTTTTGCTGCCCGCATCATTCGGTCTGTGAGTGATGCCATACTTTCCTCCCTTGCCATGTTGTTTATGCAACCTTGGGGTGTAATTCACCTCGGATCCATACAGCATAGCTCGACATGTTTAATTTCTTAACCCAAGCAATATCATCAAACGATTCCCTTAACCAGCCAATACACAGCGTACCCGACGCCTAAGCCCAAAGGCAGCATGATTCATGGGCGGCACAGTGGAGTCTCTTTGAATTTCCAGGCAAAGATTCCCGCTGCCAAAAGGCCAAATATGATGCCTATGATTTTGGGAATCATCATTTATTCACCCGCTCCCTCAACCCTTTTCCACATTTAAAATACGGTAATTTCTTCGGCTTAATTTCCACTTTTTGGTATCCCTTTCTTTGATAAGTGCTTTTAGTTGAATAAAATAACAATAAATTTACAACAGTGTGACCGGATCTGTCAAACACATGTGTTAATCTGCGTGCAGACATACAGATAAAAGGTAATTTTACACAATCAAAGGAGAGGATCAAAATGCGAAAACATGAACTGTACACTGAATATCACGACCATTTTGAATACTTCGGGAATACTGAGATCGAAAGGATCCGCAAACAGGGTGAAAAGACCATACGGCATGACTGGATAATCTTTGATACCGTTAGTGAAGCGATGGAATTTTTCAATGATCGGTGCGGAGAGTTCGTGGGTTATTATGCTTGATCAATGAAGATTTTCTGATTCAGAAAATGCAACGACGTGTTGAAACATACCGAGGAGTGGTGATTCGTTGGAGCATTCAGGCAAATAAAGAAGGCAGGGCCATAATTGGCCCTGCCTATTTGATAATGGTAGAGTATCAGGTAGGGATTTTGTTCTTTACCGAAAGAAATGACCTTTTTATTTGTGTAGTTAATTTCATATTTATTGAGCAATAGGATCCATAGATGATTCATATGTTTGAATTATCTACCTCGGGATTAATTGCCTTTGGGGCCTGTCAACACGTTCTTACACTGAAAGACCAGCTTTTTCCCCAATTATCTCCAGCAATTTTGGCCCCTTTTTTGCATTAAAGTTTGGAGGTTGATCACTTTCTATACAGTTTAACTTTTTATAAAAGGTTTTGGATATGAATATTAGGTCACTTCAAATGACAAATTCACTTAAATGGATCAATTGTTTAATTGACATTTGTAATAGCCTGAAGAGTCGAATCATACACATCATGGAAAGAGTGTTTTCGATACTTAGAAAAGAAGTATGGCTCCTGGAAGCAGTCGATGCAAATGATCTGAATAACAATTCCGTCCTGTTTATCGGCAATACCCAAGAAATGCACTATATAAGCAGGCTATTTTTTAATGATTATACCCAGCGGCTTATAGGGCGCCACTGGTTATGGCAAGTACTGTTTCCAAAAAGAAAGATACATAAAACCTGCTCATTTAGTGTAATCCAGACCGGTTGGAAGAGCGACAAATTTATTCGATCAAAAAGGATGTTCTGTGTCCCAACCTGGGTATTTGGCAGTGTGGATTTAACCGCGGATTTTGATGCGCAACTGAGAAATAATAAAAGTGCTAAAAGAAACTTGAGGAAAGTCAAAAACGGTCATTTTGAAGTTGAAGTATCATCAGATCCCTTATTGTTTGAGGAGTTTTATTATAAAATGTATCAGCCGTACATATATAAAAGATACGGAGAGTGCGCTATAGATATGAGTTATAATCGTCTGAAAGGGCAATTTGTAAATGGTAGCGAAATATTATTTGTAATTAAGGAGTCTCAACGTATTGCTGGCACAATGATTTGTTATAAGGACGATAATACAGTAGCTTACGAACTGGGTGTAAGGGATGGCGATTTTCGCTGGGTTGAACAAGGTGCGATCAGTGCGCTTTACTTCAATACAATAAACTACTGTCGTTCCAAAGGGATCAAGAAGCTAAGTCTTGGAGGGTCGCGGCCTTTTTTATCGGATGGTGTATTAAACTACAAACTAAGAAACTGGAACATGAAAGTCGATGATTATTCAAAAACCTTCTATTTTCTCATCAAACAACATAGGCAAAGTAATTTCGCTCAGGATTTTTTAAGTAAAAATCCGTTCATATCTCTTAAAAACGGAGATATGGTGGTTAATACTTTTTATCTAAAAAAGGACAAAGAGAACAATGTGACAAAGGATACAGAGGCTAAATTTATTAAATATGGACTTCCTAAGGTAGATGTTCATTGTTTTGACGTTAAATAGTAAAATATGGCCTTTTATCAAAACCGGTAGGTAACCCTCATCTTTTCAAGTGCGTTATCAGATTTTGATTGGACGATCACCAGGGAAACTGCCATCGTAAGAAATGGTTTCAACTTTACCACTAAAATCAAAAGAAAACAGAGTTGTCGAATTTGTCATTATATTACTCATTTCTCCGTCTGCCGATAGATAATTCTAATCTTTATCATTGCACATTTGTCATTTGGATCTGTCCAATAAAATGACACTAAGTCCTGCAGGTACTGAAGTAGAGTATTTTTTTATTGCACTTATACTATAATAATGTATCTCACCAAAAGTCGGAATTGGTTCTTTCTTATCCATAAAATTCATTTCTTCTGCCGAATTATAATTCTCCATTTTTTCATCGAATTTAAGCTTACTTCTTAATGAGATCTCCTTGGCAACTAACCCATCGACATCCTTCTTCCTAATCAATTTTATTATTTCCCTTATATCATCATCCTTAAGTACCACTTTTGATTTATCTATCTTAAATTTATCAACTTTTGATTCGTCATATTTCCATTCAAGTTCAATGTTTTCCTTGAATGCAACCCATTTTCCCGGTACATACTCCCAATAATCAGGAAGTTTTGCCATCTGATCGGAACAGCAAAAGATGAAGAGGGATGCCAAACATACAGCTATTAATTTCTTCAATTTAGGTCTCCTTACAATATGGACAGATAGCAATTGTCACCTCGGCTGGAACCGATGATAGATCATCTTACTAATTGGAAGTTAAGAAAATATTGCCGATATGCCTTGGTTGTTCCCAAGGTGCTACGGGAGCTATTATCAATGCAAGATTGTTAACCCAAGTGACGACCAAGCGCATCTGCCATCCGGATGGCCTCTACGATCCCTTCGGGTGTCAAATCGAATCTCACGTTGTGCAAATAACTTTGTTTGTTATCAAATACCGGATGAATGGCTGCATCCAATTCCCTGTCTGTAACGCCCTCCAGACCGATCTGCGCCAATGTGGTCGGCAGCCCGACTGATCTGCAGAATGCGTACACTTCGTCTACCAACGGCTGTGGTCTGGTTTCAAGGAATAACCCGGCCAGGGTACCGAATGCCACTTTTTCGCCGTGATAATATGCGTGCGTGCCTTCCAGATTGCAGAGACAGTCATGAATGCCGTGGGCGGTTGAGAGACCACCTGATTCGAAACCAAGGCCGCTGAGAAGGGTATTGGCTTCTACAATGTATTCAAGCGCTGGACTTACCACATTGTTTTCACAAGCGATCTTGGCTGTATTGCCGTATGTTAAAAGGGTCTTGTAGCACGCATCGGCAAGGAACATGATGGACCTAAGATTGAACCCGCCGCATACGTTTCGGAAATAAGATCGATCACAGGTCTCCGCTTCAAACCATGTTGCAAGAGCATCGCCCATTCCGGAAACAAGAAACCTTGCCGGTGCTTCAGCAATGATCCTCGTATCAACCAGAACATAATCGGGATTGCTTGTGATGAAATAGTCGACAACAGAACCTTCGTTACTGTAGACGACACAAGCACTTGCGGTGGGTGCGTCTGTAGCGGCGATGGTAGGCGCTGCAATATACTTGACACCCAATTGTCTGGCAACCACCCTGGCGGTGTCAATGGTCTTCCCACCCCCCATGCCGATGATGAAATCATAGACGCCATCTCTTGCTATCTCGAGCACCCTGTTGATCTCATCCCAGGTGCACGCACCACTGAATTTCTCATAGTTGATTTCGCATATACTTTTCCAGGTTGAAAGGTTTTCCGGAACAATGCTCTTAACGGCCTTGTTCGTAGCGAGAAGAAAAACTCTTTTCTTTTTAAGTTCTTCAATTTCCCCGAGATTTCGGAGAATATCCTTCCCCTGTATATAACACCCTGGGAAAAAGGCCTTTCGTATCATGGTTAACCCTCCCTTCTCAAATGTTGTGGTCAGGCGGAATTCCCCGCCAATGGCGGTTCCATACCAGAAAGCAAAATATTACGTTGTCTTTAACTTTGTCTCTTCTAATTCATTAATGAGTTGCTTTAGATGAAAATCCCTGGCTTCGACTTTAATCACCATCATGCTGAATGACTCGGCCATTTCGGCAAAAATGTGCGGGTATCTACCGGTCTTCGATAGCTCAAATAATCTTTCGACATCTTTTTTATCGTATTTGCCAGAAGCAATCTTTTTGAATGAAGAATTCATCATTTCAAGGAGATCAAGATAGTAGCGTTCATAATCCATGTTTAATTTCCCCAACTATAAATTTTGTATAAATTAATGGAGCTATCACAAGACCAACTCCTATTCCCAATAATGTACTTTAATACTCTCGCGTTAATTCGGACTAAGATTTCAAAAAGGTACCTATTTTATCATTGCTGCCGATTTCTCCGATCAATTCCCCTATATATGTTTTCATGTTGGAGAAGTAATTCGGGTCCATTCGTCTTTTGAAGAGGTTGCTGGAAAACATCGACAGTAACCCCTCCAATTGAGAAATGCCACCTTCTGTTTCAGAATAAAATGAAACGTTTTGTCCAACACTTCAGTGTTACTCATTTTACCTCCTTTATTTTATGCGTTGGTTGAAGCGGGCCCTTAATGTCCCATTTGGGGAATGGGAGAAGATCCCTCGCTTTTAGGCGAAGGTGGTTGACTACATTACAGACATACTATTTTGAAGATTGTTTTGGATCAACAATTTTATCGATCTATCCAAGATATGTCAAAAGATCGTATACCACAATAAAAATGAGGGCTGACATGTCCGGAGTCCTGAAAACGTGGCAGTATATGACAGATATATTTATAAATAATACGTTGATAACCTCATAATATTGCGGCTGCTATTAGGGGGATAAACGATCATGAACATCTATAGATTATTCAAGGTTTTTGGCATTTTATCTATGACGATGACATATTGCCAAAAGGCCAAGAAACCATCAGTTCAGGCTCAACAGCCTGCCCAACCTCAGACAACACTGCAGGGATGGCCACCGCCTTATCAGAGACCGGCTGGAAGAATTACTTGGGAGGATTCTTCTTTGGAAAAATTGCTCTACAAGTTTGCTGGCCGTTGGGATTCTGCGACCAGCAATACTCTGCACAATATCTCGTATAGAGGACTGACAGATGAATTCATGACATCTGTCGTCAGTCCTCGGTCTTTAATCCGTATTGCTGCCTGAACGAATAATCGCCGAAGGTTTAAACAAAAGGATTGTCTTTATCAGTCTTTCGGGTACCCACAAGGGGCACCCCTACAAGGGCAATGATACAATGGATGTGATTTGGCATGATGACATTTTCGATTAATTCGATTTTCTTTTTTGCCTGACATCCATATTTTTACTGAATCGCACTTACGCTAATAAATCTCGAACCCCCGTGTGGTGATTGATTGAGCCCTTTAGCTTAAATTCTCCCATTCAACTTAGGCTGATTAAATTCCCAGTTTTTTCATCTTGTCTGGTGTGGGCCCGCCGGTGGCCATGTCCCATCCCACCACTTTGAAAAATTCTTCCCGTAGACTCTGGATATCAATAGTGACACCTTTCAAAGGACCACTGGCAAGGGGTGTTTCACCCACAGCCCTGCCGTTCAATGCGTGGTCCCCGGGCTTGATGCCTTCGCGGACATTGAATGCCTTGCGCAGGTTTAAAATGCGTTCCCCGGCCTTGAGGTAAGCATCTGCAGAAAGGTTCCACCCAGTGACGGCATTGAAGTATTCTACCAGTGGCAGTCGACTGGTCATGGCGCCAAACATGCACATACCGGCACAATTTAGCAACTGCATATAAAAAGACCCTGCTGCATAGAGACGGACATTCCGGGCCATTTTGCCCTTTGATTTCTTGATCATGAGATTGGCAGCTGGAAAGCTGTGCTTGACACCGAACAATCCGGCATACAGATAGCAGGAGATGGTGTGGCGTCCCGGGGTGGGCTCGCATTCATAGGCAATGGCATATCCGGGGTCGAGCCTGGAGTCATGCATGGGGAGCTCCTGCCCACCGGCATGCATGGCATATTTTGCGGAATTCCGGCCTATTTTTTCGGCAGCTATCTTGACACCGTCTGCAAGGGTGTCGCCGATACCGTCTCGGTGGATGATCTTGTCCAGCAGTTGGATCAGGACATCCGGCTTCCCCCATTCAAGGGTCAATCCATCGGTGTTTGTTGTATCGATCAGATCATTTTCAAAGCATTCGATGGCAAATGCCATGACGCCACCGGCGGAAATGGTGTCGATACCGGCGCGATTACACATCTCGTTCAGTTCGATAATGGTATCCAGATCGTTGTTCAGAAGCAGACCACCGAACGCGCCCAGGGTCTCATACTCCGGTTTATGCCCCTGGGTACCTTCATAGCGACCCTTTTCGATACCGATGATACCCCCGCAGCCCAGGGGGCAGGATTGGCAGGCATATTTTCGTTTCTGGTACTTGGTGACTTTGCTATCTGAATTTTTAGCAGCACTTTCATAGGAATAGTCGGTGATGCCCACACCACTCCAGTTTTTTATTGGCATATCCCCGGTCATGGCGGAATAAACCGTTTGGCCGGGCGTCCCGTATTGCCTGTAAAGCTCTTTCAAGATAGAGGGTTGCGATGGGACTGAAATGCCTGTGCGGGCAATGATTTTGCTTACCGTATGCATGTAGCGAACCGTCAACCTGTCAGACAGTTTGGACTTTTTGTAGTCCTCCAAAAATTTGCGGTTGATGGATTTGAGATCGTCGGGTCGTGCTACGGGAATTTTGGCCTGCCCGTGAAAAGCCACGGCTTTCAGGTTTTTCGAACCCATAACGGCACCAAGACCGGACCTTGCCGCAATTCTGCCGCGGTCTGTGGCAATACCGGATATTCGGGAAAGATTTTCGCCGCTTTGGCCGATGGAAGCGATCTGCGTCCACTTATCCTTGATTCTATCCTTGATGAGTCGTTCTGTTTCGATGATGTCTTTACCCCAGAGATTTGCAGCATCATGGAAGGTGATTCCCTGCTCCGTGATATCCACCCAGGTGGGAGTTGCCGCTTTCCCGGTAAAAAAGATCGCATCATATCCGGCCCGCTTCAATTCCCGGGATAAAAATCCTCCGGCATTGGCATCCCCCCATCCGCCGGTCAAAGGGGATTTGCCCACGACCATGAAACGCCCGGAAAAAAAAGCCTTGGTTCCGGTCAACAGACCGGAACAGAATCCAAGGTAGGTTTCAGGTGAAAAAGGATCGAGGCCCGGTTTCTGTCTTTCCATGATGACGGCGGCACCCAGTCCATATCCGGACAGGTATTTGCGATAGAATGCATCACCCGGCTCAACAGTTTCCACCGTTTGAGATCCAAGATCGATAATACAATATTTTCCCGTATATCCACCGGCCATAATTAATGCCTCTCTATAAACATTGTTATTGTGTTGTTCATGACAACCCGGGTGTAACTGTTTTCGAGATCGGTATCTGTCAACACTCCCACGATTCAGCAACGCAATGAACCCAAGAAACTCAATAAACGCTGTTCCCCTCCAACCCTCTGACCCTCGAACCCATGTTTTTTACCTGCCTTCAATAAATGATTGCCTGGTCTGCGTCAACAAGAAGCTCTGTCAGGAAGAAGATTCCTTTTCCAGGCCACTCGGCAGACAACAGTTTTCCAAATTTCTCAATAAAAAAGAACCATATATATCTTGAGATCAAAAAGTTATCGCTTGTGAATCCCTTTTAGGTCTGCTAAGGGCATTGGCTTGTCTGGAACAACCGAGTCAAAACAGGTTGATTTATTCGAAACCAGACAACCGTTTTGAGTAAATACAAATCAGGCAGGGGGAAAAAAGATGAAAACCATAAACGTAAAAGAGTTGATGGTGCCGCTCAAAGGTTATGCAACGGTTCCCCGGGAAGCGACTTTGCGAGAAGCGGTTCGTGCTTTGGAAAAAGCGCAATTAGCACTTGAACCCTCCCAGTATAAACACCGTGCTATATTGGTTCTTGATGAGGCCGGTAACGTTTTGGGTAAAATAACCATGAAAGACATCCTGGTCGTACTCGAGCCCAATTACAGGAACCTGGAAAGCATGGAAGTGTTATCTCGTTCAGGACATAGTCCTGATTTAATCAAGTCCATGCTCAAAGACAACGCCCTTTGGCTTGAACCGTTGCAGTTTGTTTGCGAACGGGCAAAGCAATTGCGAGTGAGTGATTTTGTCAAACCACCCGAGGATGGCGAGTTTGTGGATGAAAATGCTACTCTTGGTGAGGCCGCACATCGACTGATTGTGTATCCTTATAACTCGTTGTTTGTGACCAGAGATAAAAAAATCGTGGGAATATTGAGGCTGTCTGATGTATTCGCAATCGTTTGCGATAAGATCAAAACTTGTAAAGACTGAACCGAAACAGCGAGCGCATCTGAATCTGGACTGCCTTTGAGAGCAGGCGAGATCCAAATACAGCATTAACTTTATTGAGATACATATGGAGACGTTTTTTCATGGATACTCATGGGGAAAAGACGGGGATATTTGCCAAAAAAGGACTGTGGATCGGTATTGGCGTCGGTGTTTTTATAGTGGTTGCCTTTTTATTGCCAACGCCCCAGTCTCTTATCGAGGTGTTGGAAGAATACGGCTATGTCGAAAAGATGATAGACTGGGAGATCGCCGGTAACATCGAGGAGGCTTCCCAAAAAACGATGATTGTACTGGGGATTGTTCCCATGGCGGTCATTTTTTTTGCAGTCGAGGCTCTTCCCATCGGGGCAACGGGTATCCTGATGCCTGTTCTGGCCTACTTTTTCGGACTTCTTCCTTTCAACATGATCGGAAAAACGTTTGCCGGTGATGCACCGTTGTTCATGCTGGGTGTTTTTGCGCTGGGTGGGACGGTGGTAGAGGTTGGTTTCCATAAGCGCTTGGCTGTCTGGTTGCTGGGGTGGACCAAAGGGTTCTGGGTCCCCATGATTGTTTTGTGCTTTAGTATGTCAATCGTGGGCTCATTTATGTCGGCCCCGGCCATGTGTTCTTTTATGGTGCCGGTGATGATGGCGGTCTATTATGGGTCTGTGAAGGCCAACAGCCCGGAGGAAAAGGTGATACACGATCCGGCGCTTGCCAAATATCTACTTTTTTCCCTCTGCTTCGCGCTGAATATGGGAGGACCCGGAACGCCTTCGGCCGGAGGGCGTAATGTGATAATGATGGGTTTCTTCACCGATTATGGTATCCCCATCACCTATTCCGGGTGGATGAAATACGGGTGGGGCCTGGTGCCGATTGGCAGCGCCATGTTGCTGCTCTACATGGCGACGTTCTTTAGTAAAAAGATAAAAACCCGGGATCTTACCCCCGGGCTGCAATATATCAAGGACGAGACGCGTAAAATGGGTAAAATGAGTTATGCCGAGTATGTCACTGCCATAACACTTTTCATCATTGTGGGCCTTTGGATATTTGGAGGAGAAGCTACGGGATTGGGCGGTCCCGCGCTTCTGGCGCTTGTCGTACCGGTTTTATTCAAGAGTGTGAAATTTGAAAATATATTGGAGCGCATATCTTTTAACGCATGGTTCATGTACTGCGGGGCCCTGACCCTGGGTGCCCTTCTCAAGGAAAGCGGCGGAGCCTTGTGGCTTGCCAAAACCTTTCTGCACGGGCTTTCACAGGTTGGCATGGATAAAGGCTATGGGTTGTGGGTGGGGATGTCCGGCTTCTCCGGTCTTGTTACCAACTTTATGTCCGATGCCGCTACAGTGGCTCTTATCGGGCCAATAGTGGTTCCCATGGGGATTATGACCCAAGTTGCCGGTGAGCCCTGGGCCATCGGTATGGCCGTGGCATTGGCATCTTCCTATGCCCATTTTCTTATCGTGGGTTCTCCTGCCAATGCGCTGACATTTGCTCTGGGTGTTTATCCGGATACAAATAAGAGGGTCCTTGAAGCGATTGATTTTGTAAAATACGGTTTTGGATTTTTTGTACTGTCCATGCTGTTGCTGTGGATCGTCGGGTTTCTTGTGATCTATCCCGTCGTTGGTTTTCCAGAAGGGATTCTCGAGCAGGCAACGCAGGTGCTTCAAAGCACGGCTGCAAAGTAGATACCCTGGTCCTTTGGGCTAGGTCAGAGATATTTGGCTATGCCGATGGCGGTAGTTACTTAAATCCGAAGCACGAAATTCGAAATCCTAAACAATACCGAATGATCCAAATTCGAATGATCAAAACAAGACCTTGGAGATACAAGTTCAAGCACTATGTTTGAATCAGTGCCGGGCCCTTTGGACCCGGGTATCTACAAAGGTGATTTTTCAAGACGATAATTTTTTGTTGGTATTGCCTGACAAGGATGCCCGGTGAACAGCATCCTTTCCAAACTTTTTGCCGATATGGTCGAGTGTTTTATCGACTTTCTCCCAATTTCCGCTCCCGGCCGGGGTTTTGTCGAAGATACTCATCTGAACGGGTTCGGTTGCGCTGATAAAACCGGAAGCGCCTACGCCCACCAACCGAACTTTCTGAGCCAGGCTGTATTGATCCAGAAGCCTGGCCGCTTCCCTATAAATTGTGTCCGTAGATTGTGTGGGCGATTGAATCGTAATGCGACGTGTGACCTGTTTAAAATCATCGTGCTTCAGCTTCAAGGTTACCACCTTGGCCTTAACACCCATTTTTCTAAGTTCTCTGCCGACCCGTTCTGATTGTTGTAAAAGAGTTTGTTTGAGGTAGCGCATGTCCATGGTGTTTTTTGCCAGGGTAAGCTCCGAACTGACGGATTTGTGCTCCGATTCAGGGGATACCGGTGTTGTATCGATTCCGTTAGAAAGATCGATCAATCGATACCCGAATTTGCCCATGCGTTTTGTCAGCATTTCTTTTGGGTAATGTTTGATGTCTCCGAGAAAACGGACTCCAAGCCGGTTGAGCTGTTCTGTGCTTTTTTTGCCGACACCGGGAACTTTTTGGATCGCAAGGGAATCAATGAAACAATTCACCTGTTCCGGACGAATAATGGTGAGCCCGTCAGGCTTGTCCAGATCAGAGGCAATCTTGGCCAGAAACCGCACCGGGGCAACTCCTACCGAACAGGTCAAACAGGTCTCTGTTTGGACCTGTTTCTTTATGGTGAGCGCGATTTCCCGGGGAGGGCCCAGGATGCCGGTGCACCCGGAGATGTCGATATAAGCCTCGTCTATGGACACCATCTCAACCAGTGGGGAATATCCTTTCAGTATCGCCAGGATGCGCCGTGAAACAGCCTTGTAGCGGGACATTCGGGGCGGCACAAATACACCATTGGGACATTTCTGCTTTGCCTGGAAAATAGGCATGGCGGAATGGACACCGTATTTTCGAGCTTCGTAGCTAGCAGCTGACACAACGCCCCGGTTTGTGGTGCCACCCACCATGACGCATTGACCTTTCAGGTCTGGGTTGTCCAGCTGCTCCACCGATGCATAGAATGCGTCCATGTCGACGTGAATGATCATGAAAAAATGCCTGCACTACAAATTTGAATTGACTGTTGTAAATTATTACAAAAATGTTATTAACTGAATTTCGTGATAAAAGATCTTTTTCTTTTCCAGCTTATCCGGGTTAGGGACGTCAGATGAAAAAAATTGAAGAAGTGACTCTCCTTTACGAAATCAGTGTCGCGCTGAATGCGCACCTGGATCTAAAGAAATCTTTATATCGGGTTCTGGATATTTTGTCCAATTCTATGAACATGGTTCGTGGAACCATCACTATACTGAATCCTTTTAAAAACGAAATAAATATTGAGGTGGCCCACGGTCTTTCAAAACGTGATGTCGAAAGCGTCAGGTATAAAATCGGGGAAGGCATCACCGGACGGGTTTTCCAGACCGGCAAGGTCTTGACGATCCCAAAAATAAGCAAAGAACCCCTTTTTCTCAATCGGACAACATCCCGAAAGAAAAAAATGGGCCAGGAAATGTCTTTTATCTGTGCCCCCATAAAAAAGGGAAATCAGGTCATCGGAGCCTTCAGCGTAGACAAGCCGTATGATGAAACCTACGATCTAAAAGACGGTGAAAAACTTATGTCCGTTGTTGCCACCATGCTGGCGAGACACGTGATCAACCTGGAGACGATTCGGCTGGAAAAAGACCGCCTTCGCAAAGAAAACAAACGCCTGCGGGGTGAACTTGAAAAGAAATACCGCGTTACCGACATCATCGGCAACAGCAATAAGATGCGGGACGTTTTCCAGATGATATCGCAGGTTTCCAGAAGCAATGCCACCGTTCTGATCAGGGGAGAAAGCGGCACCGGTAAAGAACTGGTAGCCAACTCGATTCATTACAACAGCCTGAGAGTCAAAAGTCCTTTTGTCAAAGTCAACTGTGCGGCGCTCCCGGTCAATCTCATTGAAAGCGAGTTGTTTGGTCATGAAAAAGGGGCATTTACCGGTGCTATCAATCAAAAGCTCGGCAAGTTTGAACAAGCACACAAGGGAACGATTTTCCTGGATGAAATCGGAGCCGTTGGTCTCGATGTTCAGGTCCGACTCCTGAGAGTTCTCCAGGAGAGAGAATTCGAACGTGTCGGGGGTCATCGAACTATCAAATGTGACGTGCGGGTCACTGCCGCCACAAACAAGAATCTGGAAGAATCGGTTGAAGACGGCAGCTTCAGGGGGGATTTGTATTACCGCCTGAATGTATTTCCAATCTACATGCCTCCGTTGCGGGAACGCAAGACCGATGTGTTGCTCCTGGCAGACTATTTCCTGGAAAAATATGTACGGGAGAACAACAGGGATATCAAGCGGCTTTCAACACCTGCCATTGATATGATGGTAGAATACCATTGGCCCGGTAACGTAAGGGAACTAGAGAACTGTATCGAACGTGCTGTTCTGCTGTGTGACGGGGGTGTTGTTCACAGCTATCATCTACCTCCGACGCTGCAGACCGGCAAGGAAACCGATACCATGCCGGCACTGTCCCTGGAAGATGCCGTGAATAAGCTCGAGCGGGAGATGCTCATCGATGCCTTGAAAAATATGCGGGGCAATATTACGTTGGCCGCCGAACTTCTTCAGACAACGGTACGGAAGTTTGCCTACAAGGCCAAACAGTGTGGGGTGGACTATAAGGACTATAGATAACTTAAGATGAACAATTATATGCTGGCCTAAGACAGCTTAATGAGGATGGTGGGATATGCTGAATTCATTAAAACGATTTTTTACAAAAGCGCAGGGGAATGATCCACGGGAGCCGGGGCAGCACAGTGAACACGATATCAGGGTTGCCACATGCGCGCTTCTGGTGGAGATTGCGCGAATCGATGAGACGTTTACAGAAGAGGAACTGGAAACCGTTCTGTCGATACTCAAAAACAAATACGACCTCTTGGAAGAACATGCCGATGCACTGATTGCAGAGGCCGAAGCTGAGTTGGATAAAAGTCTTGATCTGTGGCAGTTTGCAAAACTGATCAACGAGAACTATACCAACGAGGAAAAGATCGAAATTGTCGAGACCTTGTGGCGGATCGTCTATGTGGATGGCAAGATGGACCAGTATGAACATTACCTGATGAACAAACTCAAAAACCTGCTACGTCTGGATCAAAAGCAGCTCATCGATGCCAAGTTGAAAGTGCTGCATGGGGAGTGAAAGATGGCTTCATATCTCGTAGGACATATCACAGTAAAGGATGACGGGCTTTGGCAGAAATATATGTCGGGCGTTCGAGAATCACTTTCTCCCTTTGAATCTAAAATTATTTTCAGAGGTCAACTTGTTTCAGTTCTTGCAGGTAAACATGAACACGATCGTGTTGTCGTAATCGAATTTCCTGATTATCCCACGCTCAACGATTGGTATCATTCCGAAAAGTATCAGTCACTAATCGTTCTCAGGGAAGAGGCGGCTAATGTTGTAATTACGACCTATGAGGCTTAGCGTTTGTTCCGTCCAACCCATAGGGCAACGGTGACCCGAATTTCTTGCCTTTTCTAATCAAAATTTGACAATCATTAATAGGTCTGACAAATGACATCTTTTACAACGACAAGATCAGGATCTTTCCCCCCCAGCCAGGGTTTGTACAATCCGTTAAACGAACATGATGCCTGCGGGGTCGGGTTTGTTGCAAACATCAATGGTGTAAAAAGCCATGAAATTGTGAGAAACGGAATTAAAATTCTTGAAAACCTGCTTCATCGGGGTGCCGTGGGAGGTGATTTAACAACAGGAGACGGCGCAGGTATCCTTGTTCAAATTCCGCATGATTTTTTTAAAAATGCATATCAACCGTTGCATGTCAAATTGCCGGGCGAGGGAGAATACGGTGTGGGTATGATTTTTATGCCCAGGGATGAGAAACCTTTCCGAAAATTGACTCAGATAATGGAAGGGGCGGTTTCGTCAGAAGATCTCGAGTTCATTGGTTGGCGTGAAGTTCCCGTGGATATTGATGCGATTCATGGCCAGGCCAGAGAACAGCGACCGAAAGTCATGCAGTGCTTTATCAAGGGTAAGGGTATCGCCGGTTCATCCCTTGAGCGTAAGCTTTATATACTCAGAAGGGTTATTGAGAAAAAAACGGAAGATATCAATATTGAAAAGGGGTGTTTTTATATTGCCAGCCTTTCCTGCAGAACGATCATTTACAAGGGACTATTTACCGCGCCCCAGCTTTCAGGATTTTACAGGGATCTATCAAACAGTGAATTTGACAGCGCGGTCGCTGTTGTGCACCAACGATACAGCACCAACACATTTCCCTCATGGGAGCTGGCACAGCCGTTTCGATATTTGGCCCATAATGGTGAAATAAATACCTTACGTGGGAATCTCAACCACATCCGTTCACGGGAGTCTTCTCTACAGTCAGACCTTTTGGGAAGTGATATTCAAAAAACCCTTCCCATTATCAACGAAAACGGAAGTGATTCTTCATGTCTGGATAATATTCTGGAACATTTAGTAAGTGCTGGGCGTTCGATTCCTCATGCCATGCTGATGCTCGTGCCGGAGGCCTGGGGAGACAAATATCCTATGGGGCCGGACCTTCGCGGTTTTTTTGAGTACCATGCCGGTATGATGGAACCTTGGGACGGACCGGCAGCCATTGCGTTTTCAGACGGAACCCAAACAGGCGCTCTACTGGACAGAAACGGATTGCGTCCGGCCCGTTATACGGTTACTAAAAACGGCTTGATTGTTTTTGCTTCAGAAACCGGTGTATTGGAAATTCCTGAAAATGAAATCGTTGACAAAGGCGCTCTTAGGCCAGGTGAAATTATCCTGATTGATTTTAATGAGAAACGGCTTCTAAAAAATGGTGAAGTCAAAACCCTTTGCGCCAGAAAACAACCTTACAGACGATGGGTGGATGAAAACAGGATTTCCCTCAGGGGGTTTTATTCTGATGTATCGGTTATCAAACCCGACATGGAGAACCTTCTTTTCACCCAAAGACTTTTCGGATATACACGGGAAGATCTTCAAATGATCCTCGACCCCATGGCGACAACCGGGCAGGAACCTGTGGGATCAATGGGGACCGACTCGCCATTAGCCGTTCTTTCCGAAAAAAATCAATTGCTGTTTAACTATTTTAAGCAACTTTTTGCCCAGGTCACCAATCCGCCCATTGATCCTGTTCGAGAAGAGTTGGTCATGTCCTTGATGACCTTTATCGGCAATCCGGGAAATATCTTATCGGAAATACCGCAAAACAGCCGCTTGATTAAACTACAGCACCCTGTGCTTGCCAATGAAGACCTGAACCGTATCCGGGAACTAAATATTAAAGGATTTCGAAGTGTCAGCATCCCCATTGGATTTCCTGCCAAAGGAGATGGACAGGCTCTTGAAAATGCGATTTCCGATATGTGCGATAGAGCCGAAAAAGCTATTGCCAATGGAATCACGTTGATTATTCTATCCGACCGGAATTTGCCCGAAAACCAGGCGCCAATCCCGGCCCTTTTAGCTGTTTCCGCCGTGAACAGGAGATTGGTTATGGCTGGTGTTCGTACCAGTTCAGGTATCATTGTAGAGACAGGTGAGGCCAGGGAAGTCATGCACATCGCACTTCTTCTGGGGTATGGGGCCACGGCTGTGAATCCGTATTTTGCCTTTGAAACCATTGCCGCAATGGTGATAAAGAAGCAGTTTTCTAAAAACCTCGGTATCGCGGAAGCAATCGAAAAATATATAAAGGCGCTTTGCAAAGGACTGCTTAAAACCATGTCCAAAATGGGGATATCCACTTTGAGAAGTTACCGCAGCGCCCAGGTGTTTCAAATTGTAGGTCTGAATAGAAATGTTGTTTCGACATATTTTACGGGGACAGCCTCCGATGTTGAAGGTATCGGCCTGGATGAAATTGCGGCTGAAGCCAATGAGAGGTATCATCATGCAAAGAATCCGCCACCCACTTCTCCTGCCGTTCTTTCAAGTGGTGGGCACTATCGACAACGGTCTGACGGCGAACGCCATTTGTGGACATCGGCGTCTGTGAGTACTTTACAGCAGGCAGCCAGGACGAATAATTATCGTCTTTTTAAACAGTATACGAAGTTGATCAACGATCAGTCACAAAAACAGTCCACGCTTCGGGGTCTGTTTTCGTTTAAAAAAACGACCGCTGTACCGATTGATGAGGTTGAGCCCGTAGAAAATATTTTAAAACGATTTGTCACCGGGGCCATGTCTTTTGGCTCGATCAGCAAAGAGGCCCACGAAACGATCGCTATTGCCATGAACCGCGTTAAGGGGAAGAGTAATAGCGGTGAGGGTGGCGAAGATCCAATCCGATACCAGCCTCTTGAAAATGGTGACAGCCGTTCAAGTGCCATCAAACAAGTGGCAAGCGGCCGGTTTGGGGTGACCGCAGAATATCTGGTAAGTGCAAAAGAGCTCCAGATAAAAATTGCTCAGGGTGCCAAACCAGGAGAAGGGGGGCAGCTTCCCGGGCATAAGGTCAACGAAGAGATCGCCAGAGTCCGACATTCAACCCCCGGTGTTACGTTGATTTCACCGCCGCCACACCACGACATCTATTCCATCGAGGACCTGGCTCAACTTATTTTTGATTTGAAAAATATTAATCCCGATGCCCGTGTGTCCGTAAAACTTGTGTCTGAAACAGGGGTGGGCACCGTGGCTGCCGGAGTGGCAAAAGCCCATGCAGACGTGGTTTTGATTAGCGGGTATGATGGTGGAACCGGCGCATCCCCACTGTCTTCCATCCGACATGCAGGCGCGCCCTGGGAGCTTGGGCTGGCTGAGACGCAACAAACGCTGTTGCTGAACAAGCTTCGCAGCAGAATAAGAATTCAGGTCGATGGACAGATAAAAACCGGTCGTGACGTGGTAATCGGCGCGTTGTTGGGGGCGGAAGAGTTTGGTTTTGCCACATCCATTCTGGTGACCATGGGATGCGTTTTAATGAGAAAATGCCATAAAAACACTTGCCCGGTAGGTGTCGCGACACAGAATGCCCAACTTCGTAAACTGTTTAAAGGCAAGCCTGAACATGTTGTTCATTTTCTCACAATGATTGCAAGGGACGTCAGAGAAATTATGGCCACACTTGGTTTTTTAAAAATGGACGACTTGATCGGACGGTCCGATCTGCTCGAAATGAATAATGCCATCGATTTCTGGAAATCAAAAGGGTTGGATTTCTCAAAAATTTTATTCAATCCAGGGCTGGGACATGAAATCACCCGTCGTCAAGTAGAAATGCAGCCTTGTGATACGGAAAATATTCTTGATCGCCGGTTGCTGAAGCAGGCAGAACCGGCCATAAAATCAAAGGTGCCGGTTGAGATTGAACTGCCGATAAAAAATGTGGACCGGACAGTGGGCGCTATGCTTTCTGGCGAGATCGCCAAAAAATACGGTAACGATGGCTTGCCGGGCAATACCATCACTTGCCGGTTCAAAGGTGCGGCCGGTCAAAGCTTTGGCGCCTTTGCCGCTAAAGGACTGACACTTTATTTGGAGGGTGAATCCAATGATTACCTTGGCAAAGGTCTTTCAGGGGCTAAAATCATCGTTACACCTTACCGTGGTGCTGATTTCAATCCCTCTGAAAACATCATTGCGGGGAATGTTCTCCTTTACGGTGCGACAAGTGGGGAGGTCTATTTACGGGGAAAAGTTGGAGAACGGTTTGCCATCAGGAACAGTGGTGCATATGCGGTCGTAGAAGGCGTTGGCGATCATGGGTGCGAATACATGACAGGGGGAAGGGTGGTTGTTCTGGGCAGCACGGGAATCAATTTCGGTGCCGGCATGAGTGGCGGGCTTGCTTATGTCTATGACCCTGGCCAGGAATTTGATGGTCGCTGTAATCTCGACATGGTCGATCTGGAACTTGTAACTGAGCTTCAGGACATAAATGAACTCAAAGAAATGATTGCAAAACACCATGAATATACCGCAAGCGAAAAGGCAAAGCGTGTTTTATCCGAATGGGAAAAATGTCTGCCCTTTTTTGTCAAGGTGTTTCCCATGGAGTATCGAAAGATTCTCGGTAAAATGAGCAAGGAAGATGAGGCAATAGAAAGACAAGAGGTTTGGCATGGGTAAAGATACAGGGTTTTTGGAATATTGTCGGAAAGAACCGGGATATCGGCCGAAAGAGGAGCGTCTTAAGGATTTTAAAGCAGTCGATATTGAACCGGAAGAAGAAGATATTTATGAACAGGCCGCAAGATGTATGGATTGCGGAATTCCTTTTTGTCACGTGTATGGATGCCCTGTATCAAATATTATCCCGGAATTTAATGATTTTGTGTACAGGGGCCGGTGGCAGGAAGCTTTAGATATTTTGTGCTCAACAAATAATTTTCCTGAATTTACCGGGCGTCTTTGCCCCGCGTCCTGTGAAACAGCCTGTGTCGCAGGCATTAACACAGAACCGGTGACTATCAGACAGATTGAGCTTGCTGTTATTGAAAAGGGCTTTGAAAAAGGATTGATACGCCCTAACCCTCCGAGTACCTATTTTGATGAAAGCATTGCCATTATCGGTTCCGGACCGGCCGGTCTGGCGGCAGCCGACACCTTAAATAAATCGGGATATCATGTGACTGTATACGACGATGCTCTTCATCCCGGCGGCATTCTAAGATATGGGATACCGGACTTTAAGATGGAAAAAAGGATTGTGGAACGTCGAATCAATCTGATGAAAGATGAGGGTGTTTTATTTGAAACAGATGTAATCGTGGGTACGGATATTTCCTTTAGGTATCTTGAAAAACATTTTGACGCCATCTGTCTTGCCTGCGGTTCCAGGCAACCCAGGGATCTGCCCATTCCCGGA
>Ga0190293_1000111_pt1 | contig 28392 bp, 24 predicted proteins | sample 48693001_MG_FD_161671 | JGI IMG/M metagenome (GOLD analysis project Ga0190293, IMG submission 161671) | Hydrothermal vent microbial mat bacterial communities from Southern Trench, Guaymas Basin, Mexico - 4869-30-0-1_MG | ecosystem: Environmental > Aquatic > Marine > Hydrothermal vents >...
AAGTAGCTTGTCCACGTGAATAGGGGTGATTCCAATTGTCCGAAGCAATTTCTTGTGCAGTATGCGGGGCGTTTTTAAGTACGTTATCGGTTTTATCTGCTTTGCCGGATTCGACATCCAAAATTTCACGTTTAATTGAAATTAATGCCTCACAGAATCTATCTAATTCCGCTTTGGATTCACTCTCGGTTGGTTCGATCATCAGTGTGCCGTGAACAGGGAAGGACATTGTAGGAGCATGGAATCCGTAGTCCATTAAACGCTTGGCAACGTCTTCTTCAGTAATTCCCGATGTCTTGCGTAACGGACGCAAATCAATTATGAACTCATGCCCAACTCGTCCGTTTACACCGCGATAGAGTACAGGAAAATGTTCTTCTAATCGTTTCGCCATGTAATTTGCATTTAATATCGCAATTTGCGATGCACGCGTAAGTCCGGTACCGCTCATCATTGTAATATATGCCCATGATATTGGTAAGATATTAGCGCTACCCCATGGCGCAGCCGATACTGCAGTTGTGCCTTTTTTGGCATTTTTAACAACGCAATGCTTTGGTAGAAAATCATTAAGATGTTTTGCGGCGCAAATCGGACCCATTCCTGGACCGCCACCGCCATGTGGAATGGCAAAAGTTTTATGCAGATTAATATGCATAACATCTGCTCCGAAATCAGCAGGATAGCAAAGACCAACCATAGCATTTAGGTTGGCACCGTCCATATAAACTTGTCCGCCATTTTTATGAATGATATCGCACATTTCACCAATTGTTTCTTCAAATACACCGTGAGTAGATGGATAGGTAACCATAAATGCCGCCAAATTTTGGCTGTATTCTTCTGACTTGGCACGTAAATCTGAAACATCAATATTACCATTATCATCACATTTGACGACGATTACTTTCATTCCCGCCATTACCGAACTTGCCGGATTTGTTCCATGTGCCGAAGCTGGAATCAGACAAATATTACGGTGTGATTCATTTCTGCTATCATGATAGGCCCGGATTACCATTAATCCTGCGTATTCACCGGCTGCCCCCGAATTTGGTTGAAAAGAAACGGAAAGAAGTCCGGTAATTTCCTTTAAATAATTGCCTAACTCCTTAATTATTTGATGGTATCCTTTTGCTTGTTCAACTGGAGCAAAAGGATGTAATTCTGTAAATTCCGGTAAAGTTATTGGCATCATTTCTGATGCAGCATTGAGTTTCATGGTACAAGAACCAAGCGGAGTCATACTAGTAGTTAATGACAGATCTTTCATTTCCAAACGATGCAAATAGCGCATCATTTCCGTTTCGGAATGATATAAATTAAAAGTAGGATGTGTTAAATAATCAGATTTCCTTTTTAGTTTTTGATTAAAATTTATTGTTCTTTTCGTTTCATTCGTTTGTTTCGTTGTTAATATTTTGTTTTTAATCTGTGAATCCGTGGCTAAAGTTTTTAAAATGTCATCAATATCTTTATCTGTTGTTAATTCATCAACGCTAATTCCAATATCACCATTATCATAATATCGAAAGTTGATTTGTGCCACTTCAGCTGATTTTTGTAGTTCTTCAGCGGATTTTCCGCTTAATGATATTCTTATAGTATCAAAATATGATTGAGTTAATATTTTATGTCCTAGCTTGGTAATACCGCTTGCCAAAATATTTGTTTTTTGGTGAATCAATTCAGCGATTTGTTTCAAGCGTTCTGGTCCGTGATAAACCGTATACATTCCTGACATTATTGCCAATAATACTTGAGCGGTACAAATATTTGATGTTGCTTTCTCACGACGGATATGCTGTTCGCGAGTTTGTAAAGCCATGCGGTATGCTTCATTTCCGTGCTTATCAACCGTTACTCCAATCACCCTTCCGGGGATTTTACGTTGAAATTTTTCATTAGCTGCAAAATAAGCAGCGTGTGGACCACCATATCCCATAGGCACACCAAATCGCTGCGTATTGCCAAGGGCAACGTCAGCACCAAATTCACCGGGAGGAGTTAATAATAATAAACTCATAATATCAGCTGCTACAGCAACATAAATTCCTGAGTTATGGGCAGATTTACAGAATTCAGTATAATCGAATATTTCACCATCGGTTGCCGGATACTGTACAAGCACCCCAAAAACATTATCATCAAATTCAAAGGATTGATGGTCACCTATGACTAATTCAATTCCAAACGGAGCGGAGCGGGTTTTGAGTACATCAATTGTCTGTGGATGACAGCGTTCAGAGACAAAAAATACATTGCGGTCATCTTTTTTAACTTCGCGGAAGAACATCGCCATCGCCTCGGCGGCAGCAGTAGCCTCGTCTAATAGTGACGAATTTGCCAATGGTAAACCGGTTAGATCAGATATCATTGTTTGGAAAATGAGTAACGCTTCTAATCTGCCTTGAGAAATCTCAGCTTGATAAGGTGTATATTGTGTGTACCAGCCGGGATTTTCTAAAACGTTGCGCTGAATTACAGCGGGAACCTTTGTGCCGCAATATCCTTGCCCGATAAACGAACGGAATATTTTATTTTTTGCTGCAATCTTTTTCGCTAACTGTGCCAGATCATATTCACTAACATCATTACCAATATCGAGCGGATTCTTGCTTAAAATTGATTTGGGAATAGTCTCATTTAGTAACGCTTCTATAGAATCTGAACCAAGAATCTTTAGCATTTCGTTAATATCCTTTGGCGATGGACCTATATGGCGTGGAATAAATGAATTAATTGATTTTGTCATAATAATTACTTTTTAATTTGGTTAAATTATATTTTTACTCTGTAAAATTATGGTTGAATTTAGAACCTCTTTTTTGTTTGCGAAAACAAGATTAAAAGCTTTAATGTAATACACAACAATAATTGAAAATGGAGATTTTATAATGTATCGCATCTTATTATTTATTTTATCTATCAGTTTTTCTCAAAATGTAATCTATAATGATTATTTCACTAATAACACATTACGATTTGATTATTTTCATAGCGGCGTAGCCGATACTGAACGTATCAGTCTTGATGAACTCCGCTTAGAAGGGACTTGGACTGGCAGTAAAACTAACTTAATAGATGAAATGGAATTAGGATTATACAGGTTTGAAGTAACCGATATTGAATCAGAAAAAAAAATCTACGCTTATGCTTTTGCCAGTATTTTTGGTGAGTGGCAAACTACCGGCGAAGCCGCCGATGGTGTATGGCGTACAATTCATGAGTCACAACGATTTCCTGAACCAAAGCAATCATTTAGATTAGTATTGAAAAAACGTAATCCTGATGGTACTTATAATACGATATATTTCGCTGAACATGATCCGACAAGTCGTTTTGTAAATCGCTCACCTGTTGCAAATAGTGATAAAGTTTGGAAGATATTTAATAACGGCTCTCCGGAAAATAAAGTTGATATTCTTATTCTTGGTGATGGATATCGCAAAGTTGATGCCAAACAATTCAAAAAAGATGCTAAGCATTTAGTCGGTGTAATGTTTGATACAGAACCATTCAAATCTCGTAAAGCTGATTTCAATGTTTGGGCTATTGATATATTCTCAGAAGAAAGTGGTATTAGTAATCCACGTCAGAATATTTGGAAAGAATCAGTTCTGGACTTACGATTCAATTCCTTTGATTCAGATAGATACGTTTTAACATTTGCCAATAAAAAATTACGCGAGATTGCTGCGCAAGCACCTTATGATGCAATTATGATAATTTTCAACGATCCGAAATATGGCGGTGGTGGGATTTACAATTTATATTCAACTGTTTCTTCGCAGTCTAGAGACGCTGATTTAATTTTCGTACATGAGTTTGGACATTCATTTGCAAGCTTAGCAGATGAGTACTATACATCTAATGTTGCATACCAAGTATCTTTACCGGAATATGAACCAAATGAACCGAATATTACAGCATTATTTGATCCTAAAAATTTAAAATGGAAACATTTGGTTGAAGATGGAACACCGCTTCCAACTCCATGGGGGCAAGATGCGTATGATTCAATAGCTATTGTTTATCAACAAAACCGTAAGAATATGATAGAAGCAGGTGCCAGTTTAATTGAAATGGATAACCTATCCAAAGAATTTAAGCAATCAACGAATTTTATGCTAAAATCACAAAAATATTATGGAAAAGTTGGAGCTTTTGAGGGCGGTGGTTATCTTGCAAAAGGATTATACCGACCCGAAATTGAATGCATTATGCTTTCATTCAATCGTAGTGATTATTGCAGAGCCTGTTCAGAAGCAATCGAAAATATGATAGATTGGTACGTTAAATAATTAGCTATAAATCATCTAATTTTGCCAATGCTGTCTTTCGAATAAATGCATAATTCATATCGTTTAGTGAATTAAAATGTGCTACTGATTTATATATTTTTTGAGATTTTTTATAGTCACCCAATTCTTCATATGCAGTGCCTATAAAATATAAAAGTACGGTGTTTTCTTGATCAGCTTGTTTTAGTTCAAAAATGGCGTCAACGTAGTTTTCTTCCAATAAATATGCTAATCCTGCAAGAGCATGAACATTTCTCAATTCGTTAAGATTCATAGTCTTTTTCGCGGATGTTTCATATTTTTCTTTATACATGTTTAAGGTTATAATATCATTTCTTAAATATGCAACATAACTGGCATTTACAAATAATTGTCTTCTAACATAATATTTTAAATCTTGAGACATATCTGACCTTTCAAAATATTCTATAGATTTTTCATAATATTTTAAAGCGTTTTCATAGTTTCCGCTCATCAAGTTTAATGTGCCCAAGTTTATTAAATCTTGCCCTAATGCTAAATTATCGTCTATACTTTTTGAAATTGATATATTTTCCCTTAGTTCCTCAAAAGCTCGCTCGAAGTTACCAATATCAATGTTAGCTACAGCTTTTGCATAATGCATACGTTTTAGCTCGCCAGGGTCATCAGAAAGAGATTCAATACGTTCTAATTCCTCACATGCATCTTCATGTCTGTTTAAGAGTGTTAGATTGGTGGAAATTCCAATTATGGATGCGATAAACTTTGGTTGTATTTCAAGTGCACGACGATAATACTTAATGGATTCTTCAAACTCTCCCTTTTTAAGTAATAATTCAGCATACGAATCATAGGGATTAGGATCATTTTGAATGAGATTAATGTATTGCTTGAAATACTTTTCGGCTTCATCATAATCACCAAGTTGTCGGTAAGTATAACCGAGCATATTATATGGTTGAGATAATTCAGGATTTATAGCTATTGCCTTTTTTAAATGTTTAATTGCAGATTTATATTTTGGCAAGAAGTATAAAAAATTGCCATATGTATTATGAACCATCTCATCGTTCGGAAATTTTTCAATCAATTCTAAATAATAATCGTTTTCTTTTTCTCGATCATTATTGAATTTAGCCTCAATAGCAAGAATTGTAAGTTGTTCTCCTTCAGAAACTTTTTTGCTTAATGCCTTGGCTTTATTAAAATATTTAAAAGCTAATTTGGGAGTTGTTTGGACCATGGCTAATTGTAAATATGCCATTGCAAAATCCTTATCCTCTGCGATAGCTTTTAAATAATAGTACACTGCTTCTTGCCCGCGTAATTTTTGCGCCAATGCGATGCCTTCATTAAAATATTCTAGTGCTTTTTCTGAATTTGTAGTGACAGGGATTTTATCTGAATTTTCTTTACTGCAATTAAACAGATTGACGGATGCTACAACTAAAATCAAAGTTGCAATCAATGACAAATTTATCTTTTTGGAAAAAGTATTTATTTTTTTCATAATGTTCGGAAACTAAATAATTTATTTGGTTAGACTAATATTACAATAAATGGTTGTCATGGGCAATAAAGGGTTATGATCATAAAACTAGAAATATTTATACATCATACAATCCATAGTTCTGCTTTAATTTCCTATTTAATGATCTAGGATTATTAATAATTATTTCTAATGCATTCCAAAAATCTTTACTGTGGTTCTTAATCTTAGTATGTACCAGTTCATGAAGAATTACATAATCTCTTAGTTCATTAGTTAGAGAAAGTAAGCCGATATTTAAACTAATGTTATTTTGTGCCGAACAACTTCCCCATCTTGTTTTCATTGTCCTTATTGTTATTTTTTCATGGATAAAACCATATTTATTGGCAAGATATGTTACTCTATCAATAAGCTCTGTCTTTTCTCTATCAGATACAGTTTTTATAAATTCTGATGCATTAATTTTTTTCGAATAGTTATTTTGTTGTTTCTTAACCCAAACCACTTTTTGATGTAATAGAGATTTTGCTTTTCGAAATGATATAAATCTTGGTACTGCTACTCTAATACTTGAAGGAGACTTAACAGAGATAATTATGCGCTTGGCTTTCTTACTTTTCTCAAAAAGTACAGTCCCAATTTTGGGATAATCAATATATTTATAATTAGACATCGATATATTATTGGATGATTTCTACAATATATAAGACTGAATTTATTCAGAGATTCTATAGCAAAATATTATAAAATTAATAAACCCCTCCCAAAAAGTATTTTCAAGAGGGGAAAGGGTACGTGACTCCGGAGCGACTCGAACGCTCAGCCAATGGCTTAAAAGGCCACTGCTCACCGAGGATGAATCTTAAAACTGTGCTATTTTTTTGCACTTTTAAGTCATTCTGGGCGTAATGTTCAAAAACAGTTGCTAAATATGTTGTAAATTACTGATAAGTAATGATATACAGTGTTTAAATTCAAACCGGTTTGAATTTAAAGGTAAAAAATGATAAAAAAAGTATTGCCTGATATGTTCAATTATTTAGATAATACTAGTATACCGAAAACAACTAGTGGATTAGAAGGATACTTTTGTAGAATGAAACAAAAGTATCGCCAACGCCCGGGACTATTTGATAGTAGAAAGGTAGCCTTCTACCAATGGTATATTTATTTTTGTAAACGATGAATAACAACTAAAAATGAACATTATGTCCAGAAACAGCAATCTTGTTCTTAGAAACGCAATGGGATTGCTTCACTGTGTTCGCAATGACTCTAAGCGTGACCGCCTATACTGGCAGAGTCATTAGTTTCAACACCAAGAGTGCGGGCAGCCTGTCCCCACATATATTTTTCAGGGACATCAAAGATGAAATCAGGCGTAGTGTTTTGTAACAGCCAATCGCCGCGCTCAATTTCTTTTTCTAATTGATTGCCGCCCCATCCGGAATGTCCTAAAAATAATTTGTATTTAGCAGGACCTTTCTTCTTGGAGATGTCGCTCAATATATCTTTGTGGCTCGTCATTGCAATTTTATCGGAGATATTTACTGACCCTTCAACAGTATGATCTGTGCTATGTAAAACGATTCCGCGTTCAATCATAACCGGACCTCCAAAATGAACAGTTGGAACAATTTTAAGGATATTCTCATTATCTTCATAAATTTCTGTGAAAAGTTTCTTGAGGTCGGGTTCCATAAATGGTCGGTTAATGACAAGCCCCATTGCTCCGTCTTTGGTATGTTCACAAATATAAACAACGGCTTTACCAAAATAGGGGTCAACCATATGCGGCATGGCAATTAATATGTGATTTTTGAGTGAACTCATAGTTTAAATTACATCAATTTGAAGGTTCAACAAAATAATTGGTTTAGACACAGATTCACAGATTATATACTATAAATATTTACATTAAATGTAGAGAATCAGTTTAGGAATAAGTTTTCGTAAGGATTAAATTCTAAATTGATTTTTAAGCAAACGGCCTCGAATACACGAATTATTTTAATAATTATTGCTTTTATTCGCGCATTTGTGGCTAAATAATAAATGAAGAAACAATCAGATAAAATCATAATTCGTGGCGCACGACAACACAACTTAAAGAATATTGATTTGGATATTCCCCGTAACAAACTAGTTGTAATTACCGGATTATCAGGTTCAGGTAAATCCTCTCTAGCTTTTGATACAATTTATGCGGAAGGACAAAGGCGCTATGTAGAATCGCTTTCTTCCTATGCCCGTCAATTTTTAGGTCTAATGGAAAAGCCAGATCTGGATTATATCGAAGGTTTATCACCGGCGATTTCAATCGAACAAAAAACAGCCGCCCGCAATCCGCGCTCTACAGTTGGAACAGTCACCGAAATTCATGATTATCTCAGATTGCTTTATGCACACATCGGCAAACCGCATTGTTGGATTTGCAGCCGACCAATTCAGCGCCAAACCGTACAACAAATTGTGGATACAGTTAAAAAGTTTAAAGCAGATACACGAATCTATATTCTGGCACCAGTCGTCCGTGGCAGAAAAGGTGAACATAAGGGCGTATTTGAGGAAATTAAAAAAGAAGGATTCCTCCGAGTTCGCGTTAATGGAAAGTTGAGAAATCTTGATGAAAAAATAAAGTTAACGAAGACTAAAAAACATACAATAGAGGTTGTAGTAGATCGCTTAGTGCTCGAAGGTGATTATCACGAGCGACTTACAGAGTCAATTGAATTGGCATTGAAGATAGGCTCCGGATTAATCATAGTACATGAATTGCCTGATAAAGATCATCTATTTAGCGAACATTTTGCCTGCCCACATTGTGAAGTATCGATGGAAGAATTAACTCCGCGGATGTTTTCGTTTAATTCTCCTTATGGTGCATGCCCAACCTGTGATGGACTTGGTTCAAAAATGGAGATTGATCCGGAATTAGTAGTACCCGATAAAAGGAAATCGCTAATTCAGGGCGCAATAGCCCCGCTTGGAGAACAACCGCGTGGAAATTGGTATGGGAGCATCTTAAAAAGTTTGGCTAAACATTATGAATTAAGTTTTACAACACCATGGTATAAAATTGACCCTACCGTGCGTGAAATTTTGCTCTATGGTACAGGCAGTAATCAATTTGAAATGACTTATACTTCTGATAGATGGAGTGGTACCTACCGTGGTGGATGGGAGGGAACAATTAACAACCTGATGCGGCGCTATAAACAAACACAATCGTCTCATATTCAGGCATGGATTGAACAATATATGCGTATGCAGCCCTGCCCTGAATGTAGCGGAGCCCGATTAAAACAAGAAAGTAGAGCAGTTACAGTTGGCGGAAAAAACCTTGGTGAAATATCGCATATGAGCATTCGTTCAATTTTAACATATATAAAGGATTTAGATTTAAACAAAACTGAAAAGACAATTGCTGAACAAATATTACAAGAAATCTCTGAAAGACTAGGATTTCTTGTTAATGTTGGTTTGGATTATCTTACCTTAGAACGCTCCGCGACAACACTCTCCGGAGGCGAAAATCAGCGTATTCGCCTTGCGACGCAAATTGGCTCACAATTGATGGGCGTATTATATGTATTGGACGAGCCTTCCATCGGATTGCATCCGCGCGACAATACAAGACTATTAAATACATTAAAAAAATTACGAGATTTAGGCAATTCAATTTTGATTGTCGAACACGATCAAGAGACGATGGAGGCCTCTGATCATATCATTGATATAGGGCCGGGAGCCGGTGAACATGGGGGTAATATCATTTTTTCTGGCAAACCCGATGACTTGCTGCAGTGTGATAATTCAATTACAGCACAATTTTTAACGGGGCAGAAAGAAATATCTTTACCGAAAACACGCCGACCGGGAATGAAAAAAGATTTAAGAATTACGGGAGCTACGGGCAATAATCTAAAAAACATCGATGTTAATTTTCCGCTTGGTAAATTTATTGTTGTAACTGGTGTTTCCGGTAGCGGAAAAAGTACTCTAGTTAATGAAACACTATATCCGATTTTGGCTCGCGACTTACACAAGGCAAGAAAATATCCGTTGCAATATAAATCTATTGCAGGTTTAGAGTTTTTAGATAAAGTAGTTGATATAGATCAAAAACCGATTGGACGTACTCCACGATCAAATCCTGCGACATATACCGGTGTTTTTACATTCATCCGCGATTTATTTTCGCAACTTCCCGAATCAAAATTAAGAGGATATAAACCCGGAAGATTTTCATTTAATGTGAAAGGTGGTCGCTGTGAAGCGTGCCAAGGCGATGGAATAATAAAAATTGAAATGAATTTCCTGCCGGATGTTTATGTTACCTGCGAAGTTTGTAAAGGAAAGCGATATAATCGTGAAACGCTTGAAGTAAAATATAAAGGAAAGAATATTGCTGAAGTACTTGCTATGTCTGTAGAAGAAGCACTAAAATTCTTTAAAAATATTCCATCAGTATTTAGAAAATTGACTACTTTATGCGAAGTTGGATTGGGTTATATTCGTTTGGGTCAACAGGCGACAACATTGTCGGGCGGTGAGGCACAGCGAGTAAAGTTGGCAACAGAATTATCAAAAACGAGTAGCGATAAAACAATTTATATTTTAGATGAACCAACCACCGGACTGCATTTTGCAGATGTAAAAATGTTACTAACAGTACTTCAGACATTGGTGGACAGAGGAAATACGGTGATTGTTATAGAACATAATTTAGACGTGATAAAATGTGCAGATTGGGTAATTGATCTAGGCCCCGAAGGTGGCGATGCGGGTGGAGAATTAATATTTACTGGAATACCAGAAGATTTAGTGAAACATTCCAAATCGTACACAGGAAAATTTTTAAAAGGGAAAATTGGATTAAAGAATAATTAAGAATGGTTAGCGAAAATAAAAAACTGAGACCATTGTTTGTAGATTTAGATGGGACATTAATATCAACAGATACTTTGTGGGAATCATGTTTGTTATATATAAAAGGACATCCTCTTCACTTTTGGAAAATATTTGTGTGGTTGTTTCGCGGGAAAGCATATTTCAAAGAGCAACTAGCGTTAAATGTAAATATTAACGCAGAATTATTACCATACAAGGACGAAGTTTTTAAATATATTTCTGATGCCAAAGCAAAAAGTAGAGATATTTATTTATTAACCGCTGCAGATCAGCGAATTGCAGACAGTGTCTCAAGGTCAATGAAAATCTTTGCAGCAGCAATTGGATCGAATTCGACAATAAATTTAAAAGGGAAAGAGAAATTGAGCGTTATTCAGAATTTGATTGGAAAAAAAGCATTTGATTATATAGGAGACTCTGTGGCTGACATTCCGATTTGGAACGAAGCTCATACCGCAATTATTGCTGCTAATTTTGATAGTATAGTCAGTAAAATTAATAAAGGTGCGAATGAAATAATTCTCCTCAAAAATGATAAGAAAAGTAAGTTTAAACAGTGGATAAAAGCATTGAGATTACACCAATGGTCCAAAAACGCGTTATTATTTTTGGCACTATTTATGTCTCACAGGTTATTAGAACTGAACCTATTTTTCGATGTTGTTGTAGCATTTATTTCGTTTAGTTTAAGCGCATCTGCTGTATATATTTTAAATGATTTATTTGATTTGGAGGCAGACAGAAAGCATCCTTCAAAAAAGAACAGACCATTTGCAGCAGGACATCTTTCAATTGCCAATGGAGTTATTGCAATACCAATTTTATTGATTATTAGTTTTGCATTAGCAATTAGTTTCTTACCAAATACATTTACCATTATATTAATTATTTATTTACTAACCACAACTAGTTATTCTCTTTACCTAAAAGAACAATTATTTCTGGATGTTATTATCTTAGGCGCACTATATACTTTACGAGTTATGGCAGGTGGTTTAGCTGTTGGAATAGAGGTTTCTACATGGCTTTTGGGTTTCTCAATGTTTTTCTTTTTAAGCTTAGCATTTATGAAGCGCTATGCGGATTTATTGCTCATAAAGAATAATGAGCAAAAGGAATTATTTGGGCGTGGTTACTCTGTAATTGATTTAGATATTGTACAAAAACTTGGTATTTCAAGCGGATTTATATCGCTATTAATTCTGGCACTGTACATTAAAGGTGATCAGGTAATGATACTATATAAATTACCTGAACTTATTTGGCTCACAATTCCGATTTTACTATATTGGTTAATGCGAATGTGGTTTGTTGCCCATAAAGGAAAAATGACCGACGATCCAATAATTTTTGCAATCAAAGATAAAAGTAGTTATGTTATGTTTCTTATGATAGTTATTATCTTATTTGTTGCTGCAAATTTTAATTTTAGTATCTAAACTTATTATAAATAGAGATTTTTACACTCAAAATTTGGAAAACCTTGAATCCGAGTAGTATTTTCACGCCCTCAATATATACCTTTTTTACGCATTTTGTATGATTAACGAATTACATATGACAGACCCTGTTCCGAATGATGATGATTTAGCTGTCGAAAAAACGCTTAGGCCATCACATTTTGATGATTTTATTGGACAAAGAGAACTGGTTGAAAGCTTAATGGTTTATATCGAAGCTGCCAATAAAAGAGAAGGTGCGCTTGATCACGTATTATTATTTGGACCACCCGGGCTTGGAAAAACGACCTTAGCCAATATTGTTTCCAAAGAATTAAATGTTAATATTCGCCCCTCGTCCGGTCCTGTTTTGGATCGCGCAGGCGATTTGGCGGGAATGTTGACCAACTTAGAGCATCGCGATGTATTTTTTATCGATGAAATACATAGGCTGAATAGTATTGTTGAGGAATATCTTTATTCGGCAATGGAAGATTACCGGATTGATATTATGATTGATAAGGGGCCGGGAGCTCGTAGTGTTCAATTAAATATAGAGCCATTCACATTGGTTGGTGCGACAACAAGATTGGGGAATTTAACATCACCATTACGTGATCGCTTTGGCGTAGTGTTAAGAGTTGACTATTATAGCGATGAGGATCTGTTTCATATTGTGCAACGTTCGGCAGGGATATTAGAGATTGAAATTGACGATGATGGCACTTGGGAAATTGCTCGTCGTTCAAGAGGAACGCCGCGAATTGCAAATCGCATACTGCGACGAACTAGAGATTATGCCGAGGTTAAAGCGCATGGAATAATCAATAAAGATATAGCAAAAAAATCTTTGACTACACTTGGAATTGATGAAACAGGCTTAGACGATATGGATCGACGAATATTATCTGTATTAATTGACAAGTTTGAAGGAGGTCCGGTTGGAATAGGTTCTTTAGCTGTTGCAATTGGTGAAGATTCAACAACTATTGAAGATGTATATGAACCTTTTTTAATAAAAGAAGGGTTCCTGCAGCGCACATCTAGGGGGCGAATAGCTCAGGAAAAAGCATTTAAATTATTAGGAAAAAAACAAGAATTATTACAACGAGGTATATTTAATGATTGAAAAAAAGAGAAAATATAAATTAGCAGATTTTAATTATTCATTACCGGATAAATATATTGCGGAATATCCAGCTACACGGCGAGATCAAGCAAAATTATTAGTATTACATCGTGATACCGGTGAAATAGAGCATAAAAAATTCCACGAAGTAACAGATTACATGCGGAAAAACGATTTATTGCTGGTGAATAATACAAGAGTATTTCCGGCACGTTTATTTGCCACAAAAGATAAAACAGATGCAAGAGTAGAGGTGTTTTTACTGCGCGAATTAAATGAAAATTTATGGGAAGTTATGGTTCGCCCAGCTCGCAAAGTACGTATCGGGAATAAATTAGAATTAGCACCAAATGTATATTGTGATGTCATCGACAATACGGTATCCGGCGGGCGTGTAGTTAGATTTGAGCATGAAGGTGATGATATATATTCAATAATTGACCGAATCGGCATTTCGCCACTGCCACCTTATATTAAGCGTGAATCAGAGAAAAAAGATAAAATACGTTATCAAACCGTATATGCAGAGAAACGAGGAGCGGTTGCAGCACCAACGGCAGGATTACATTTTACACAGGGATTACTAGACAAAATTGAACGAAAAGGAGTGATAAAAGAAACAATTACTCTACATATTGGACTGGGGACATTCCGCCCTGTACAGGTCGAAGATTTAAATCGCCACCAAATGGACTCTGAATATTTTGAAGTATCAACATCAGCGGCAATGGCAATAAATACCGCGCGCAAAAAACGTAGAAAAGTAATAGCGGTTGGTACATCAACGGTACGTGCTATAGAAACGGTAGCCGTATCAGGATTTCAGGTTAGTCCAAAGCGCGGTTGGACAGATAGATTTATTTATCCTCCATCTAAATTTCAGATGATAGATGCCATGATCACAAACTTTCATCAACCACAAAGTACGCTATTAATGATGGTAAGTGCCTTTGCCGGTCTTGATTTGATATTAAAGGCATATAAAGAAGCCAAGAAAAATGATTATCGCTTTTTGAGTTATGGTGATGCAATGTTAATTATATAGTAATGCAAAAGGGGCATAAAACAGGTGCAGTTATTGTTGCTGCGGGTTCCGGTTTAAGATTTGGCGAAAAGAAACAAATAAAAAAACTGGGTACAAAGCCTCTGTATTTATATTCCTTGCAAAGTTTTGTTGATTGCAATTTAATTGATGAAATTATTTTGGTTGTACCAAAAGATTTACTGAGTGCAATCACGCCTGAGGTTGCCCAATTAAATAGTAGAATAATAGTTGTTGAAGGTGGAAAGATAAGACAGGATTCCGTCTTGGCAGGATTGAACGGGCTCTCAAGTCAATGTGAAATAGTCTGTGTACATGATGCGGCAAGACCTTTTGTTACTACTAATTTGATCGAAAGAACAATTATCGCTTGCGAGGAAAATGATGGAGCTGTTACTGCAATGCCATCACACGATACCGTGAAAGAGGTTAACATCAACGATAACCGTATTACTAAAACAATCGCTCGCGAAAAAATATGGTTAGCGCAAACGCCGCAAACATTTCATAGAAAGCAATTAATGAAAGCATTGTTAGGCGCGAGCGACAATAATATTAAAGTTACCGATGAGGCAACGCTGTTGGAATCATTTAATTATTCGATTGTTGTTGTGGAAGGAAATGCCGATAATTTTAAAATTACCACCCAAAATGATTGGAAACTTGCCGAATTAATATTGGAGAGAAACAATGATTAGAACCGGGATTGGTTATGATGTACATCAATTAGCGGAAAACAGGAAATTGGTTATTGCCGGGGTGGATATTCCTTGTGAAAAAGGCTCTGTTGGTCATTCTGACGGCGATTCTCTCTCTCACGCAATTACTGATGCGGTGTTAGGCGCAGCGTGTTTGGGAGATCTTGGTGATTATTTTCCAAGCGACGACAATAAATGGAAAGGGGCAAATAGTTTAGATCTATTATCGGAATCTATAAACAAAGTTATTTCTGAAGGATATACAATTAATAATATTGACAGTGTTGTAATCATTCAGAAACCTAAATTAAAGAAATATATATTACAGATACGAGAAAATTTAGCTGAGACAATCGGCATTCCGATTGATAGTATATCTGTTAAAGCAACAACCGTCGATTATCTCGACGCCATTGGCGCCGGTGATGGCTGGGCTTCTCAAGCAATCGTAACAATTTCCAAATAAAATATGAATACTATTGAGCTAAAAGCTCATGCCAAAGTTAATATTGGGTTACAGGTTAATGATCAGTGCGAGGGTGGTTATCATAATATACATACGGTGTTTCAAGAGCTAGAATTACACGATATTGTATCGTTAAGAAAACAGCATACGGGTTGGAAAATTAATATTAATGATCCAAAAATTCCGTCCGATGAAACAAATACATGTATTCGTGCCTACCTGAAACTAAAAAAACAATTCCCAAAAATTGGTGGAATTTCAATATCATTGAATAAAAACATTCCTTCAGGAGCAGGACTTGGCGGTGGATCAAGTGATGCAGCTGCTGTATTAAAAGGATTGAGAAAATTATTTAATTTACAAATTGATGATAGTGATTTGGCTGAAGTAGCTGTAAAAATTGGAGCAGATGTTCCTTTCTTTCTATGCGGAGGTACTCAAATAGGTAATGGTATAGGAGAACTACTAACGCCTATTAATAAGCCAATTGATGGATTTTATCTTTTAATAATACCGGAAATATTTATTAGTACTGAGTGGGCATATAAAGCATTGAAAAAAGACTTGAAGGATGATATAGACAGACCTAACTTTGCGCACTTTTTAGAGAGTAATAATATCTCTAATATGATATTTGATAATGATTTTGAACGGATTGTGATTCCAACATATCCAAAAATTGGTGATATCAAGAAAGGTCTATTGGAGGCCGGTGCAGGTTATGCCAGTTTGTCGGGAAGTGGCTCGACTGTGTTTGGTGTATTTGACGAGGAAGCTAAGGCAAAACAAGCTGAGTCTCATTTCCAAAAACAGTATCAAACCTTCCTTACTAGACCAACCAATATTTAATGTTGTTATTATAATACCAAAAAATAATTTTGGGGCGTCGTCTAATGGTAGGACACCTGGTTTTGGTCCAGGCAGTTGGGGTTCGACTCCCTACGCCCCAGCATAATTATGAAAAACAGCAAATTAAAAATATTTGCCGGCCGCAGTAATCCTGAGCTGGCAAAAAAAATAGCAAAAAACATTGGGAAACCGCTGGGTAAAATGTCAATTAAGACATTTGCCGACGGTGAAATATGGATAAAATTTGATGAAAATATACGCGGCCGCGATGTTTATCTTATTCAATCTACCAATAGCCCCGCTGAAAACATCATCGAGCTTGCATTAATGATTGATGCTGCAGTTAGAGCGTCAGCAGAGCGCGTAACAGTTGTAATTCCATATTTTGGATATAGTAGGCAAGATCGAAAAGACAAACCGCGTGTACCAATTTCATCCAGAGTAATGATTGATATAATTTCTGTAATGGGAGTCAATAGAATTATTTCTATGGATTTACACTCAACACAGATCCAGGGATTTGCCAAAGTTCCGTTTGATGCATTATATAGTAGATTGGTTCTTTTGGGGGAGATTAAAGCAATTGGTTTAGACCCTAAAAACACAGTGGTTCTTTCTCCCGATGTGGGATCGGCTACAATGAGTCAGGCCTATGCCAAGCGTTTAGGTATGGACTTCGCCTTAATTGAGAAACGGCGAACTGGTCATAATCGCTCAAAAGCGGTACATTTAATTGGCGAACTTAAAAACCAACATGTTTTGATAATTGATGATATAATTGATACAGCCGGAACTGCTATAAATGCCGCTGAAAAAGCGATGGAGCATGGAGCACTTTCTGTGAGTATGGTAGGAACACATGCATTATTATCTGGCGATGCAGTCTCAAGATTGAAAAAATCACCAATCAGCAGATATATATTTACCGATACGGTTGCAATCCCAAAAGAAAAAATATTACCAAATACTACAATAATATCAGTAGGCGAAATCTTCGGTGATGCGATAAGTAGGATTCATAGCGGCAGGTCCGTTAGTGAATTATTTAAATTTTAATATAAAGGAGTTGTTAAAATGGCACAATACGCAAAATTAGAAATTATGAAACGCGAACAGCCGGGTTCACAGGTTGCGAGAAAAATGCGCAAAGAAGGGAAAATTCCCGCAAATTATTATTATACCGGTGAAGAGAATATAAATTTAGCAATAGATAAAAAAATATTTAGACAGGCGATACAGTCAGGACAGCATATTTTTGAAGTAGAATTAAATGACATAACTCAATATGTGATGATTAAAGAGGTACAGTATCATCCTGTTACTGATGAAATAATTCACATTGATTTAATGCGTGTGCGCCGTGATGAGAAAATGACAATTTCTGTTCCGATTGTTTTGGAAGGAACTGCTCTAGGAGTTCAAGAGGGCGGCATATTAACACAAAATTTAAATACATTAGAAATAAGTTGTTTACCAGCTGATGTCCCTGAGCACATTACAGTTGATGTAACTGATTTTGAGATGAATCATGTAATGAATGTTAGTGAACTTGAAGTAGCTGACACAATCGAGATTGTAACTGCCGAAGATATGGATGTATTGGCTGTAATTCCTCCAAGAGAAGAATCGCTTGAACCTGAGATACCAACTGATGAAGAATTGGCTGAAGCCGAAGCAGGTGAAGAAGAAGTTGAAGGAGAAGAGCCAACCGCAGCAGACAAAACAGCAGAAACTGAAGGAAGCGAAGAAGCTAACGACTAATAATGATTGTGTTTGTAGGTCTTGGAAATGTTGGTGATGAATATTCATCAACGAAGCATAATGCCGGTTTTTGGGTAGCCAATGAACTGGCAAAACGGTTAAATATTGCATTTAAGCCCGGTAAGGGCGATTATGTATATGCCGAAGACCACAACAAAGGTATTGTTTTGGTGAAGCCCACTACGGGAATGAATCATAGCGGGCTTGCCACCAGACAAGTCGTAGACAAATGGAACGTTGATTTAGAAAATTTATATATAATTGTTGACGATGTGGATTTACATTTAGGGACAATGAGAATTCGCCCAAGAGGTGGAGATGGATGTCATCGGGGAATGGAATCAGTTATATATCAGTTGAACGAAAATAAATTTCCACGAATCCGTTTTGGAATAAAAGCTGATGATCACAAAAGACCTGCTGAAAAATATGTACTAAAACCATTTCTCAAACAAGATCAAGAATTGGCTGAAGAAATGGTACAAAGAACAGCGGATGCAGTTTTTAGTATTATAAATATTGGATTGAACAGAACTATGAGTGAATTTAATAGAATTGAAAAAACCGAAGAGGTAATTAATGAATAATGCGAATATGATTTATTTGGTGATTCTTTCAGGTATTATAGCATTGCTATATAGCTATTGGAAGGCTAGATGGATTATCAAACAGGACGAAGGAACCGATACAATGAAAATGATCGGTGGTAATATTGCTGCTGGAGCAATGTCTTTCTTAAAAGCAGAATACAAAGTATTGTCGATATTTGTACTTGCGGTAGCCCTTTTGTTAGGTTTCGCAAATTATGGCAAATCTGACTCCAGTATGTTGATATCATTATCCTTTGTGGTTGGTGCATTGGCTTCTGGATTAGCAGGATTTATTGGTATGAAAGTTGCGACAAAAGCCAATAATCGTACAACCCATGCTGCCAGAACTAGTTTGACACAAGGACTAGAAGTGGCTTTTGTCGGTGGCTCCGTAATGGGATTAAGTGTTGTGGGATTAGGTGTAATTGGTTTAGGAAGTTTATTCCTTTTTTATCAATCACATTTTGATAATATTATTACTGTATTAAATGTTATTTCAGGATTCTCATTAGGTGCATCATCTATTGCACTATTTGCACGTGTAAGTGGTGGAATTTACACTAAAGCTGCCGATGTTGGTGCCGACTTAGTAGGCAAGGTAGAAGCGGGAATACCTGAAGATCACCCATTAAATCCGGCAACAATTGCCGATAATGTAGGTGACAATGTTGGAGACGTAGCCGGTATGGGCGCTGATTTATTCGAATCATATGTTGGATCAATTATCGGTTCTATGATTTTAGGCGCTAGCATATTAGTAATGGGTAATTTTGATTTAAGTTTTGTTTTGCTTCCACTCTTAATTGCTGGTGCCGGTGTTCTAGTGTCGATTGTTGGAACATTTATGGTAACCGTCAAAGAAGGGGGCAGCCCTCAAAAAGGATTAAATCGTGGTCATTTTGGTTCGGCCGCCATAATGGTTATTGTAATGTATTTTATAATTAATGCTGTTTTGCCTGGTAATTTTGTTCTAGGCGGTGTCGGATATACAAGCTTAGGCGTATTCTTTGCAACATTAGTTGGTTTAGCTGCAGGCATCGGAATTGGCACAGTAACGGAATTTTATACCGGAACTGATACTATACCCGTAAAATCAATTAGTAAACAATCTTTAACCGGTGCAGCGACAAATATTATTGCAGGATTAGGTTTTGGAATGCAATCAACTGCAATTCCTACTTTAATAATCGCAACTGCGATTATGCTATCTTACCATTTTGCAGGATTATATGGAATTGCGATGGCAGCTTTAGGAATGTTGGCTAATACGGGAATTCAATTAGCAGTAGATGCGTACGGTCCAATTTCTGACAATGCCGGTGGAATCGCCGAAATGGCGGAATTGCCCAAAGAGGTGCGCGGTCGTACAGATAAATTAGATGCGGTTGGCAATACTACAGCAGCTATTGGTAAGGGGTTTGCAATTGGTTCTGCAGCATTAACGGCACTCGCGCTTTTTGCAGCATTTCGCACCTCTGTATTCGTTACTAGAGTAGCCGCGGGAATTGAAGAAAGTGTGGCAGTTGTTAACATTGATGTAACAAATGCCAGTGTAATGGCCGGACTTTTTGTTGGTGCAATGTTACCTTTCCTTTTTTCATCGCTTGCGATGGGTGCCGTAGGGCGTGCCGCAATGGCGATGATCGAAGAAGTACGCAGGCAATTCAAAGAAATTCCGGAATTGGCAGCAGCGCTAAAAATCATGAAAAAATATGATTCAGATATGAGTAAGGCAAATGCCGAAGAAAAGAAAGTATTTAAAAACGCATTGACAAAAGCCGACCATAATGAATGTATAGAAATCTCTACCACAGCGGCTATTAGGCAAATGTTTTTACCGGGTGCGTTAGCAATCTTAACCCCGGTGGTTGTTGGATTCATATTTGGAGCAGAAACATTGGGTGGATTATTAGCAGGTGTAACAGTCTCCGGTGTTTTAATGGCAATATTTCAATCGAATGCCGGTGGCGCATGGGATAATGCTAAGAAGTTATTTGAGGAAGGTATTGAAATTAACGGACAAAAATATTTTAAAGGTTCAGATGCACATAAAGCAGCAGTAGTTGGCGATACTGTTGGTGATCCATTTAAAGATACATCCGGACCATCTTTAAATATATTAATAAAATTAATGTCGGTGGTGGCACTCGTAATTGCACCGCTGATCGCTATGATAGCGACTTAAGACGAAGGAGAATAAATGAGATATTACGAATTATTATATATTGTTAATCCGAACATAGAAGATGATAAGACAGGTACTATAATTGATGAAATTGGTAAGGAAGTTGAAAAATATAAAGTATCAATTATAAATCATAATATATGGGGAAAGAAACGGTTAGCATATCCTATCAAAAACAATAAATATGGAATATATATTTTATTGCAATTTGGTGCGGAACAATTTGATTTTTTGAAGGAATTTGAGCGATATCTGATACTTAGTAAGTCAGTAATTCGGCATCAAATTGTAAAATTAGATGAAGAACCTGCTAAAGTAGAGAATGTTGAACCAATTGTTGACGAAAAGGAATTGGCTGAAAAGAAGAGTTTTGAAATACCTGAGGTTGAAGCCAAGCCTGATGTCGGTACTGAGAAAACACCGGATGTTGCAGAGGTTGAGGAGGTTGAGGAGGTTGAGAAGGTTGAAGATATTGTTGAGCCTGAACCCGAAACCGAAGAACCTGTAGTAGAAAAAGAAAGTAAAGAGGAAGGCGAATAATGACATTTAATACAAAGAAAAAGTATTGCTACTTTAAAGAAAATGGCATCACGTTTATTGACTATAAAGACGTAAAATTATTAAGAAGATTTATAACGGATCAGGGAAAAATTATTCCCCGAAGAGTAACCGGCTCAAGTGCAAAAATGCATCGTCAGTTGGTTAGGGCCATTAAGCAAGCACGTAATATTGCCTTAATGCCATTTACAAACAGTAGCTCTGACGGCTAAACTGACTATCAAACCGTTTAAAAATAGGATTTAAAAATGGATGTAATATTATTACAAGATGTTGAAGGACTAGGCGAAGCAGGGGATATTGTAGCTGTTAAACCTGGTTATGCAAGGAATTATTTGACACCACGAGGGTTGGCTTTAAGAGCCTCGAAACGTAATTTGGCAGTTGCTGATGAGAAAAAGAATGTCACAAAAGCGCGCAATGAACGAGCAAATAAAGTAAATCAAGATTTAGCAGATGCACTAGATAAAGTGGAATTAACAATAGAAATGCAAGTAGGTGAAGAAGAAAAGCTGTTTGGATCTGTTACAACGCAAGATTTACACAAGGCCTTATTAGAAAAAGATTTAGATATCGATAGACAAATGATTCTTCTCGATGAACCGATAAAGGCATTGGGTGTTTACGATATACCTATTAAAATCTCTGAAGATTTACAACCTGGAATAAAATTATACGTAATTAAAGCGTAAAACATTACCCCCCTCCCTAAAAATCCCCCTGAAAAATTACTCACCATTTCAGGGGGATTTACTTTTTACAAGTTTAGAAACGATACACATCTTTTTATTAACAGGATAAAAGATTATATAATTATTGTATTGCCATATGCGTTAGCAATAATCTATTTTTGAGTATCATGTTTGTTGACGTTGCTTTTCCTATATCACAATATCAGGTTTTCACATATGAAATTCCTAAACAATTACATAAAATTGTAGGAGTTGGAATACGTGTTCGCGCTCCAATAGGAAAACGTAATTTACCCGGTATTATAGTAAAGTGTTCGAAATCTACAACGTTTAGCGGTAAAATCAGAAAAATATCGGATGTTATAGATAAAATACCAATTCTTGATGATACTTTGTGGCAATTGATTCAATGGGTAAGTAAATATTATATGACGCCATTAGGCAAAGCGGCAACTGTAATTCCATCAAATTTATCGATTGATTACAAACCGCGAGAGCGATGGATGGTGCGCGCAGAGCAAAATAGCAATAGCTCAATAAAGTTGCCGACAAATGCGCAGGCTCAGGCAAAGGTTTTAAAAATAATACAGGAGCATAAACACCCCGTTCCAATTACCTCGTTCAATAAATTAGTTGCAAGCCCCCTTACGGTGTGCAAGAGTTTAGAAAATAGAGAATTGGTTAAATTGTTTAAGGAGGAATCTCTCCCGCTTGCAAATGATTTTTCATTTGATCCAATTCATAAAGAAATAATTTTTTCTGATACTCAACTTACCTCTATAAACAAAATCAAAAAATATATTGACGACGAAAAATATCATGGAATGTTATTGCATGGAGTTACAGGCAGCGGTAAAACCGAAGTATATATCAAAATTGCTCAGGAAATATTAGAAAAAGGAAAATCAATTATTATATTGCTGCCTGAAATTGCCTTAACGCCGCAGATAGCTGGACGATTTAGATCGGTTTTTGGTGACAGCGTTGGCTTGTGGCATTCAAAATTGACCGGAGCAGCACGTGCATGGACGTGGAAAAACATCTGTAATGGAAAATATAAAGTAGTTGTAGGCGCACGCAGTGCGATATTTGCTCCACTGAGTAATTTGGGGTTGATAGTGGTAGACGAAGAACAGGAACATTCTTATAAGCAAGAAGCTCCCGATCCGCGTTATCATGCACGAGATGTTGCATTGGTACGTGGAAAAATTCAAAAGGCAGCGGTGATATTAGTTAGCGCCACGCCAAGCCTAGAAAGCTATTATAACAAAACAATTGGTAAGCTTGACTATTGTTATTTACCTGAAAGATTTAATGAGGCTGCGTATCCGGTTGTATCGGTGGTTGATATGATAAAAGAGCAAGAAGAAACTGGTAAGATTGGACAAACATTTTCAGGATTACTTCAGCAGAAAATAGAAGAAAGGTTGAACAATAACGAGCAAGTAATTTTATTGCAAAACCGTCGCGGGTATGCACCGATATATCGCTGCCGCGATTGCGGGGAAATGGTTATGTGTCCTACATGCAGCATACCCCTTACATATCATAAAGTTGGAGATAATTTACAATGTCATTTTTGTGGGTATTTGCAAACAAAGATTCCGCAGCAATGTAATAATTGTAGTAGCGGTAACCTGGTTTTATCGGGTACCGGAACGCAAAAAGTAGAAGATATTATTGTAGATACTTTTCCGAAAGCCAATGTCGCACGGTTGGACATGGATACAACTAAATCTGGCAAAACACTTATTAGAACATTGTCCAAATTTAAAGACGGTAAAATTGACATATTATTGGGTACGCAGATGATTGCCAAGGGACTTGATTTTAATAATGTTACATTAGTTGGTATTATTAACGCCGATACCGGCTTGTTTTTACCGGATTTTCGTTCAGGGGAAAAATCGTTTCAATTAATATATCAGGCAGCAGGTCGTTCAGGCCGGAGAAAGAAACAAGGAGAAGTTGTAATCCAAACATATAATGCAGATAATCCCGTTGTCCGCTATGCCTCTAGGTTAGATTTGAAAAAATATTACAATATAATTATTGGAGAGAGAAAAGAACTAAACTATCCGCCATTTACGTGGCTTGCTAAGGCTGAATTTATCGGAACTAAGAAAAATAATGTAGATAAAGCTGCTAACAAGATAAGAAATAGCTTTCAAAAAAAATTTAAAGGTATGGAAATTCTTGGTCCGGCTTGGTGTTATCGTGAGCGATTAAGGGGCAAGTATAGAATGCAGATAGTTTTTAAATCATTAAAAGAAACAGATCCAAATGGTAGAAAATTGCATCAATATTTAATAAATAATATATTAAACAAAAAGATTGGAAATGGTGTTAGAGTTAATATTGATATCGACCCGGTATCCTTGCTATGACAAAAACATTAATATTTCTACTAGCGATATTTAGTTTCGGTTTATCACAAACAACACTCTATGGATTAGATGGGTGGTATCACACTAGTACCATTGCTACAGCAGGAGGGGCAGGAGCTGTACCGAGCATCGATAGTGATAGAATTAATCCGGCTGGTATCGTGACGTTACCAAAGCAAGTTCATTTTAGTCTGATAAAATATCCTGCCGGTATAAACTCTCAAAGCCTAACATTTATTAAACCATTAGCCAATTCCAATATTGAAATCGGAATAAGACATTTGAACTACGGCAGTTTTTTATCAGCTAATGAAGATGGCGTTGAAAACGGAAACTATTCTGCTGGCGATACATGGCTAAGTGCCTCCTGGGCTAAAAATAATAATAATATTAGCTTTGGAACTACCGGAGGAATATTCCTGAGTAACCTGGAATCGTATAACGCAACAGCTGTTGTTCTCTCTGCCGGAGTACTTTATTATTATCCAAAACATGACATTAGATTGGGAATAAGTTTATCAAATCTTGGCATATTTTTGGCGCGTTATACAGAACATAAAGATAAATTACCTACAAAAATAATTTTTAGCGCAAATAAAGGGCTTGAATATCTACCATTAGATTTGAATGTCGATATCGGAGTTAATCCTTACAATAATAATATAAATTGGCGAATTGGCGGAATTTTTGAGCTACCATATAATTTAAAATTATCATTTGGCGTTAATTCTAGTAATATTGAGCAACGAACGGAGTATAAATCAGTCAGCGAAGTATTTGGAAGTAGCGGAGTTGGAATAACATATACCTATAAACAATATTCAATTGAAATCGGTGGTTATTCATACGGAACCGGTGGATGGATTTATGGTACAGACTTTAATCTCAAATTGTAAACACTCAAATTATTAAATAATTAAGGTTATATAGCATATTATATTAAATAATCCTTGTATAATTTAATATACTCTTAATATATTTGCATATTATGTTAGATGCTGTAAATATTGAAATACTAAACTTGCTTCAACAAAATGCACGAATGAGCGCTAGCGATATTGCCGATGAAGTAAGACTTTCTGTACCAGCAGCAGCCGAAAGAATAAAAAAATTGGTTGATTTAGGATATATTAAAGATTTTTCTGCAATTCTTGATGCGAAAATGCTAGGTTATGACATTACTGCATTTATTACAGTTGACTGTACTTCAGCAGATTTGTATGACCATGTTGTTCAAAAATCAGCTAGGAACAAAGACATATTGGAATGTCACTCGATAACAGGAGAAGGAAGCCACTTATTGAAGATTAGAGCAAAAAACTCAGAGCACTTGGAAAAAATGTTAGGTCAAATACAATCATGGTCTGGGGTAACAAGAACTCACACAATGTTTGTACTGACAACATATAAAGAGACAACAGACATTAATTTAGGCAATATAATTAACTAGGGGGTTATTGCAGAAATGGACAGAATAAAAGCAGAATATATTTGGATTGACGGACACAAACCAACCGAGAAATTGCGTTCAAAGACAAAAATACTTAATGAAAAAGTAAATAATATTAATGATTTACCTATATGGGGATTTGATGGCTCCAGTACAATGCAGGCAGTTGGAAATGATAGTGATTGCATGCTTAAACCTGTAAAATATATTCCCGATCCAATTCGTGGTGGTAACAATATAATCGTTTTATGCGAAGTATTTAATGCTGATGGTACTATTCACGAAACTAATACACGTGCAAAATTAAGAGAATTAGCTGAAAAATATAAAAAAGAGGAACCTTGGTTTGGTATTGAACAGGAGTATACTTTATTTCAAGGGATTAAGCCGCTTGGTTGGCCAGATAATGGATTCCCGGCACCGCAGGGTGGTTATTATTGCGGCGTTGGCGCCGATGAGGTATTTGGCAGACCAATCGTTGAAGCGCATATGGATGCTTGTATTCGAGCGGGTTTAGAAATTTCCGGCATTAATGCCGAAGTAATGCCGTCTCAGTGGGAATTTCAAATTGGTCCGCTTAGCACTTTAGAAGCCGCCGACCAAACATGGTTAGCGCGCTGGCTAATGTATCGCATTGGCGAAGATTTTAAAGTGAGCGCAACACTACATCCAAAACCGGTTTCGGGTGATTGGAATGGTGCTGGCGCTCACACTAATTTTAGTACAAAAGCAATGCGCGAAGATGGCGGTATGAAGGTTATCGAAGAAGCTTGTGAAAAATTGAGTAAAAAGCATGCTGAACATATCGCTGTTTACGGCGCACATAATGAAGAGCGTATGACCGGTTTACATGAAACGTGCAAAATTGACGAATTTAGATATGGCGTAAGTGATAGAAGTGCATCAGTGAGAATTCCTCTGGCTACTGCCAAAGATGGCAAAGGATACTTAGAAGACCGCCGACCGGCTGCCAATATGGATCCTTATTTAGTTTGCGCTAAGTTGATAGAAACAGTTTGTGGGGGATAATTCACAACGAAATAAACGAATAAAACGAAAAATATTTTTGTAAAGAGTCGGGTGTAATAGACATATTTAGCTAGATATAGCTATTGGAGTATCCCAATTTGGCTATTTTAAATCATTAGCCCATTCTTTTACGAGTATTGGTATTTGCTTAACAACTTCTTTTCCAAATAATGCCTCATCAATAAATCCCATGTGAAGCATATCAACGATTCTACATAAATATGATTTTCCTTTAACCCACCAAGTAAAATGATCATCAACCATTAAATAGTGTTTTACCTTTGTATTAATGTTTTCCTTTACTTCTTTGAGTTCAAATCCATCCAACAATGTCTCATAGATACCATCTGCAACTCGACTTCCAAAAGTCTTCGTGTAGTAATATTCTTTGATCTCCCAAATTGCAACAGGGTTAATTACTGCTGGGAATGCTCCATCAACTCGTCTTGAAAGTGTTCTTACAGGAAATCCATTGATAGTTATTGCAGTTAATTCCATTGGGTCATAATTACAAGGATTACTATTTGCATTTGCTTCAATAAGCATATTAATTATACATGTGAAGAAAGCAAAGTCTTTTTTATTTCCTTTTTGTTTATTCATGGGTAAAGGACATTTTGGTTTTAATTCCTTTTTTAGTTTTTGGAAAAGTGTTTTTGCAGATTTTGCATTCATTAAGTTTGGTTTAACTTTCTCATTAAGAACTTTCTTTCTGTATTTAAAGTAGTTAACTATATTTTTACCACCATCAGTCCATTTGTTACCTACTATCAATTTAGAATAATCAAGTCCTTCTCTGTCGAAGGTATCCTTGACTTGTTGGATTGTAGGTATTACAAAATTTGGTGTTGTATTTTTATTGGTTTTCCTTTCAAAGTAACCCAATCGTTGATTTAGTAACTTAATGTTTGCCCAAAATTCGAATCCTAAATCAGTATATTTTTTATTCGGTTTCATTTATTGCTTTTTCAAATTCATTTATAAACTCTTTTAAATTGCTGTTAAGAGCTTCGCATATATCCCTTAATTCGATCAGATCAATACGTCTTTCACCGCTTTCTATTTTACTTATAAATGATTGTGGAACATCAAGTAATTCGGCAAGATCAATTTGCCGGAGCCCTGACCCTATCCTTAATCTGTATAATTGTTTAAGTAGAATTTTGTATTCTTTTGTATTCAAGCTCTTATCCATAAGTGTAAATATAATATCCTAAGTTGGTATATCCCAAATTAGGATAAGAGCATAATGTTTTGTAACTTTAATAAAATAATTTTCAAATGCAATTAACAATAGATCAAAAATATGCAACATACTGTCCACCAAAAACGCAACTATTAAAGTGGGTAGGCAACAAACAACGATTTGCAGGAGAAATTTCAAAATATTTTCCCATTGATTATAATAAGTTTTATGAACCATGT
>Ga0190293_1000112_pt1 | contig 28318 bp, 26 predicted proteins | sample 48693001_MG_FD_161671 | JGI IMG/M metagenome (GOLD analysis project Ga0190293, IMG submission 161671) | Hydrothermal vent microbial mat bacterial communities from Southern Trench, Guaymas Basin, Mexico - 4869-30-0-1_MG | ecosystem: Environmental > Aquatic > Marine > Hydrothermal vents >...
CCAGGCTGTCTATTGGGACTCTGACCTGTCCAAGCGAATCCCTCTCCCTGATGGTGACAGAGTTGTCTTCAAGTGATTCGAAGTCATAGGTGATGCAATAAGGTGTTCCTGCCTCATCCATCCGGCGGTAGCGTTTGCCGATGGAGCCTGTGACATCGAAGCGTACGGGGAAGTGCGGTCTAAGGAGCTCCTCTACTTTTGCGGCATTTTCCGAGAGTTTCTTCGATAAGGGGAGAATTGCCGCCTTTATTGGAGCGAGGTCCCTGTGCAGACCGAGTACAACTCTGGTCCGCCCTTCGATTTCTTCTTCACGATAGGCGTCAAGGAGTACGGCCAGAAGGGTTCTTCCCAGGCCGCCGCTTGTCTCGATGACATACGGGACGATCTTAGTGTTCTCCACTTGGTTCTGGAAGCTCAGATCCTGACCGCTCTGCTCCATATGGGCGGTGAGGTCGAAATCGGTTCTGTTGGCAACACCCTCAAGCTCCCCCCAGCCGTCCGTGGCGAAGGGGAATCGGTACTCGATATCTGTACATCCATCAGCGTAATGCGCGAGTTCACTATCGTCATGCTCTCTGAAGCGGAGATTGTCCCTGAGTATGCCGAGCCTGTCGGTATACCAGGCCATGCGCTCCTCGAGCCAGTAGGTGAACCACGTACCGCTCTCTTCCGGCAGACAGAAGAACTCCATCTCCATCTGTTCGAACTCTCTTGATCGGAAGATGAAGTTTCTGGCGGTTATCTCATTCCTGAAAGCCTTGCCCATCTGGGCGATCCCGAAGGGAAGCCTGAGCCTGAGGGCATTGACTACATTTTTGAAGTTCACGAATATCGGCTGACATGTCTCCGGCCGCAGGTAGACGGTTGCGGAATCATTCTCGAGAGCGCCCATCTGCGTCTTGAGCATCAGTCCGAACTCCCGGGGTTCCGTCAGTTCCCCGCCGCACTCGGGACAGACATCTCCTTCTACATGGTCCTGTCTGAAACGGCTCTTGCACTGCAGGCAGTCCACCATTGGATCATGAAAGTGGCTGAGATGTCCCGAAGCCTTCCAGACATCCGGATGCGTGATGATCGCGGAATCCATTCCTACGACATTGGTCCTGGTCCTGACGGTAAAATCCCACCAGCTGTTCTCGATGTTCTTCTTGAGTTCGACTCCGAGAGGACCGTAGTCCCAGGACGACTGAAGTCCTCCGTAGATCTCTCCTGACTGGTATACAAATCCCAACCTCTTGCATAGCGAGACGAGTTTCTTCATCAGATCAGTATCGACTTCAGTCATTCTCAATATCCTCCACAACCGCCAGTGATTTAAATTTGAGCCTTGAATCAGTATGCATCTCAGCAAATTCCCTCATGATCTCGAAGGATTGCCGATAGCCGCCCTTCCACAATTTTAGCGAACGCACCTGCTTGATGGGCATTTGTCTTGATTTCCTTATAAACTCCAGGAAGCCGCCGGGAACAGTCCTTCCCGTTGAAGAGCAGACATCGCATACGACCCCTCCTGAGAGAGGGTCCCATCGGTTCGAGCGTCCCGCGTCCTCACCGCATTTCGTGCACCTGTCGACCTCAATTCCCACTCCGGCAAGGCGAAGGAGCCGCTCGACCCCCGAACATAACACCGGCCAGTAGGGGGGGCCTTCCGAGAGTCTCTCAAGCACGGTCGCCAGAAGATGAAATGTGGGATGAGAAGCTTCTGTACCGGTTATTATGGCCATGATCCATTCCGCAAACAGGCACGCGTGTGCAAAGGCGAGGGGTTCGGTCCGGAGGTTTCCGGCGTGATCGAGAGCAGAAGCATCAGTTAAAGTATCGAGCTCCCTCCCCGATTTCCTCGATACAGAGATCTCCGATCTCGAGAAGAGCTCCAGCGCACCGAAGAAAGCACTCTTCGGCCTAAGGGCTCCTTTCGCGATGGCAGACATCCTGCCAAGGTCGAGGGAGTACATGGTCAGGATCAGAGAGGATTCACTCCAGCGCACCCTTCTGAGTACGAAGGCCTGAGTGGACGCTTTCATCGGGGCACCGGGGCTGGGACACCGGAGATCATCCGTTTTCCCTGCCGCTCTCCTCCGTCACCCGAACCTGCAGTATGCGCTGAGCCCTGACCTTTTCAATGGTAAAGACATAATTGCCAAGGTGTACGGACTCACCCTGCCGCGGTATTTTGCCCAGCTCATCGAAGAGCATCCCGCCGAGGCTCTCGTAATCATCATCCATGAAGTTGGTACCGAGAAGGTCGTTCAGGTCATCGATGGGAAGCCTTGCGTCCAGTCTGTGGGCACCGCTTCCTATTGAGTGAACGAGAGGAGTTTCCATGTCGTACTCGTCCTGGATCTCACCAAAGACTTCCTCCATCAGATCCTCGATGGTCACGATCCCGGCCGTTCCCCCGTACTCATCCACAACTATCGCCATGTGAGTCCTGCTTGACTGGAATTCCCTGAAAAGTTGGTCGACCGGTTTGTATTCGGGAACGAAGTAGGCCTTTCGAAGATCGTTCTCCGGGCTGAACTCGCTTGAACCGCTTCCGAGATAGGCGAGGAGATCCTTCGCGTAAAGAACACCGATGATATTGTCTATCCTGTCCCGAAATACAGGGATCCTCGAATGTCCTGCTCTGGTCACCTTGTCAACGACTGAATCCAGGTCATCATCCAGCTCGACGCAGACCATGTCTATTCGCGGGACCATCACCTCGCGGACGATCTTGTCAGAGAAGTCAAGAACTCCGTCAATCAGTTCCTGTTCCTGCTCGACACCATCCCTGGAGCCCTTCTCCCTGCGCCTCTCAAGCCACATCACATCCGGGGGGAGTACGAGCCAGCCGTCAATCTCTTCCTGTTCTCCATTTCTCGAGGGGCCGAGAACGAGAAGGACAGGGATCCCGAAGACAGCCCTGAGTAGAAGGAATGGTATTTTAGTGATCTGTACGAATCTCTCGGGAGCAATCCTCGCGAGCAGAGAAGGCAGGATCTCTCCCACCAGAAAGGCCATTGCAGCCAGAATCACGAGCGAAAGCCAGAAGGAAAGAGATATCCATGCAGCAAGGAACGGAGCAGTCAGTGCGATTCCTGAGCCCATGAGTATCAGTCCGGCATAACGGGAGAGCCAGAGAACCCGCAGTGATCTGAGTGCGGACTGACGACGACCTGATGCATCTCTGCCCTGATCCATTACCAGTTCAGGGAGGGCTGTTCTCATTCCAGAAGACAGAAAGCTGATAAGAATACCGCTTACGAGTACGGCAAGAGGACCTGTCATTCCGTCTCCCCGCCCGATTGTCGAGAAGCCATGATACTATTCAGCATTTGATCCATCTTCTCCGAGTCTTCTTCGCTGTCATGGCTCATCCCGCAGAGATGCAGATATCCGTGAAGGATACGCTCAATGACTTCTGAGGTGGGTGGCGCCAGCCGTCCATCGACATAGATAACCCCTTCAGGTCTATCTTCCGGGGAATCAGCGAGGTCGAAGGAGAGAACATCCGTGGGGCGATCGATCCGTCTGTATTTTCTGTTCAGGACCCTCATGTATCCGGGATCAGTTACGACGACTTCGACAGAATCCTCGATGATGCCCTCCAGCACCTGCATGAGCTCACGGGCCGAGACAGGAGGAGAGCTGAGTACGACTTCGAGCCTCATGCTCCGGTCTCCGTCGAGGGGTAGTTCTCCACCCTCCGGTGGAAGCCGCTCTCCAGGACAGTGGTAAATACATTGATGATGGTTTTCAGATTTCTCCTTGTAAGGTGACAGTCGTCCAGCTCTCCCTCGAGGTCCTTGCCGTCCACAACAGCTGCGATGATATCACCCAGCTCTTCGGGCGAGGTCAGGTTCTTCGTTGCCGAAGCGACCTGGTCTGCCAGCATGACCAGAGCAGCCTCGATCGTGAGAGGCTTTGGTCCTGCGTATCTGAAGTCGGATTCTTTCACCGAATCAGGATCGATGGATTCCTGCCTTGCCTTGCTGTAGAAATACTTTGTCAGACTTGTACCATGATGCTGAAGCAGGATGTCTATTACTGCTTTTGGCAGTTTGGCCTTCTGCGCCATCTCGGCGCCATCATGAACATGGGAGATGATTATCCCAGCACTTTCCCACGGGTTCATTGAATCATGCGGATTCTTCCCTGGCTGCTGATTCTCTATGAACATGTCCGGATGTTTCATCTTGCCGATATCATGGAAATATCCTCCGGCTGAAGCGAGAGCCTCCCAGGCATTGATGGCACTGGCAGCCCTGCCAGAGAGTTCGGCAACGGTGAGAGAGTGATTCCAGGTTCCTGGAGCGTCCTCGCGCATGCGTTTGAGCAGGGGATGATCGGTCCTGTTCACCTCGTCTATGGCCAGAACGGTATAGACGCCGAAGATCTTCTCGAAGATGAAGAGGAGAGCACTTGCCGCCCCGATACCGATAACGGGAGAGATGAGAAGTTCGAGTACCGGTCCGAGTATGGAAGAGGATTCAGTCGTTGCCCGGAGCAGGTACAGGAGGAGATACATGCAGAGCCCTCCGGCAGCAGCGAGCCCGGTGGCTGTGGGAATGCTGCTTCTGCGTCTGATATCCCAGGCAGAGAAAGCCGCCAGGGAACCGGAGACAGATGCGATAAGCACCATGGAGAAAGGATGCGGATGTACAAGTCCCAGGGCGAGTGAGAAAATGAAAGTGAAGAAAAGGGCATGCCTCCGGTGGAAGAAGATGCTGGTCATGGCAGCCCCGAAAGTGATCAACGTGGCATAAGGGTAGCCATGATTGTCTCCGAGAGCCCTCCAGAGGAGCCCGGTAGAAGCAAGCGAAAGCAGCCAGATGACTCCGAGGAGAAGGATCTGGTTGGTCGCCTTCCAGGAATCGGGCATCAGTTCTTTTATGTAGAAAATGCACAGCACAAGAAGCATGGCTACTATCAGGATCATTGCCAGGGGCTGGGTCACTCCGGCAAGACCGGAGCCGCTCTCCCTCATGCTTCTGATATACTCCTCCGTCACGGGAGTAACCGTCTGGCCGGCGGCGAGGATGGTGCTGCCCTGGCTAATGGTAGTATCCACATGACTGAGCCCGGCCACCGCGGCATCCGCACTTGCCGTTCGCGCAGAGTCATCGGGGATGGCATTGGGCTGGAGGATGGAGGAAACATCTGCAAGCTGAGAGGACGAGAGATCAAACCCGGCGAGAGTACCTCGCAGGACCTCGGTCACATCCTCCATCTCGTTCATATTGAGTAGCGAATGATCAGAAGCACCTGATCCCGAGAGCAGAACTACAGTGTGACCCTGGTAGTCCATCCTGACTGATTCAAGGCTGTAAATGCCGCTGAGATACATCGGTTCGAGCTGTCCCAGCACGCCTCTGATCTTGGAAGAATCCAGACCCATTGTCTGGAATGCAGGTCGCAGATCACGGCTGACAGTATTCCAAACCGTCTCGTCGATCCGGAGATAGGCGGGGATAGTGGCTCTCGCCTCCAGCTCGATGCTCTCGATCTCTTCATCAGTGTAGAGAACATCGAAATCCACCGGTGAGACCAGATCTGCATCAAGGATCTGGCCGGTAAGCACCTGACCGAGATCGACTACTGGATGATCGGGGAGGAGCAGAAAAAAATAGGTGACGAGAAGGACGATAAAGACCAGACTTCCCGTCAATGCATTCCTGAGCATATCACCCCTCCCTTTTGCTGTTACTATCCGCATCCTCAAATGCCGAGATAATCCTCTGGACCAGGGGGTGGCGGACTACATCCCTGTAGCTGAGATAGGAGAATTCCACGCCCTTGATGTCGGACAGGATGTCCTTGATCTGGACCAGCCCCGAAGAGGCTGCAGGGCACAGATCGATCTGAGTAATATCTCCGGTGATTATAGCTCTGGACCGATGACCCAGTCTGGTCAGGAACATTTTCAATTGAGTGAGAGTGGTGTTCTGGGCCTCGTCCAGTATGACGAACGCGTTGTTCAGCGTTCGTCCCCGCATGTATGCAAGCGGAGCGACCTCGATTATGCGGTTATCCAGATTCCTCCTTACCCGTGCAGGAGTAAGGGTATCATCAAGCGCATCGTAGACAGGCTTGAGATAGGGATCGATCTTCTGCTGCAGGTCCCCCGGCAGAAAACCCAGGCTCTCTCCGGCCTCAACGGCCGGTCTTGAAATTATGATCCTGTCCACCTCTCCATCGGCAAGCGCTGCAACTGCGCTTGCGACGGCAAGGAATGTCTTGCCTGTCCCTGCGGGGCCAATGCAGAAGACTATCTCCGAGTCTCTGATAGCCCTGAGATAGCTCTGCTGACCGGAGGTCTTCGGTATTATCCTGCCAGCTTTGCCGGGAACGGAGAGTTCCAATGAAGTATCGTGGCTCTCCGGGAATCCCATTGCAGCCTCCAGACTGTGTGTGCTGAGTGAACCCGATGCTTCAATCTCGTGCCGTAGACGGTATATAACAGCACCCGCACGATCGACAGCCTCCGAGTCGCCGGACAGGACAAGGATGGAGTCTCTATAGGTAGCGGTTACATTCAGTCGCTGACAGATAATACGCAGATTTGCATCGCCGGAGCCAAAGACCCTTCCGGCCTCGTCTGCAGAAAGACGAATTGAAAGTTCCGATGGATCATTCATGAGAACGATTCCGCTCGAAGGGCATCAGGAAAGCCCCCCGTACCCCGTACGGGGAGCTTTCCTTGTCGAGCCTGGAACCTAGCGTGATCCCCCGGTCCGCGCGGAGCGGTTGACGTTGAGAACCTGTCCGGGATAGATCAGGTTGGGATCGCTGATAATGCTGGCATTTGCCTCATAGAGCTGCGGCCACATTCCTCTGTCACCATATACGACGGCGTATCCGGCGATCTTGCCGAGGAAGTCACCCTCGATGACGGTGTAGGCATTCAGCAGAGGTACGGGTACCCAGAGAGAATGACCCGCGTAAATGAGGTTGGCATCACTGATGGTGTCACGGTTGCGTTCGAAGATGACAGGCCACTGGGAACCGTCTCCGTAGTAGTAATGATAAGAGGCGATCTTCCAGAGGCTCTCTCCCTCAAGGATGTAATGATTCACACCTGCGTTGAGGAGAGCCTGGATCTGAGCGCGAAGAGAGTTTATCTCTGCGGTGAGCTCAGCAATCCGTGCGGAGAGCGCATCCCTTGCAGCCCTCAGAGGGAGGACCTGGGGCTCGAGCGCGGCAATGCGCTCGTCGGCAACGGCCTTGCGCCATTCCCAGTAAGCGATCTGCTGGTCGATGTTCTTGTCACCCATGGCCTCGATCTCGGCCTGGGTGTAAGATGAAAGCTCCTCGGCTGTCCAGGTCTTGGCAAGACCTGTGGACGCAAGGCCGAGGCAAAGCATGAGAGCAATGAGTACAGTGCGTTTCATTGTATTACCCCTTCCTTGTTATCGGCTGCCGCCGCCGAGAGCGTAGTACTCGGCCTGCAGTTCAGAAAGTTCCAGTTCGAGCGCGAGAACCTGGGCCTCCAGACCGGCGATATCACCGGGGAGACTTGCGAGCTCGGCTTCAAGGTTGTCAGCTCTTGCTTCGGCAGCCAATGCTGCCGCTCGGGCGCTATCCCTTGCCGCAAGCTGCTCCGCGCTGGGTCCGCACGCAGTGAACAGCAGGGACAAGATCAGGATCCCAAGACAGAACCAGAGAATTCTGGTCTTGATCATATCCTGGCACCTCCTCTCGATTTCCGTTTGAGTTCGATTGCACACTTAACACAAAACACAGTTAATTCCGTTTTACCCCGTTCACACACGACAAAACACTAAACAATACCCTAACATCGGGGGACTGGAGATGTCAAGCGGGGAACAACTGATTGACCCTCAATTGTCCTCTACTGAAACGGTATTGCCCGGCAGTTTTCTCCCGGACAGCACGGTGAAACATAAGCAAAGACCAACCAGGTCCGCCAACAGGTCCATTATGGAACAGTCCCTTCCAGGGATGAAGCTCTGGTGGACTTCATCCAGTACAGCCCAAACAGCCCCGCCTGAGAAGAGTATCCACAGACGGCAGTGACCTCTGCAGATATCCCTGTTCATGAGAAGAGAGAGTCCGAGAATGAAGAACTCGACGGCATGCAGAACCTTGTCCTGGAAAGGAAAAAGAGGGGGCACAATGACAAGGGAAGGCTGATGGCTGAGGTAGAATATCCCAGCCAGCACTGCCAGCAGAAAGGCTCTCCTGAGAATCCTGCTTCTCATTCGCTTCTGCTGCCGGTACTTGATCCTCGACCTCGTCCGATACCTCTCATCCTGCTTGAGCCGGAACCCGCGGCGGCCGCCTCGGATGCGGCTTGCTCCGCCTCCCGAATGAGCAGCAGAACTTCCCTGTTAGTACTGGTATAGCAGGCGCCTATCGATGCCGAAACAGGCACTCCCGGATCTTTCGCCCCGCTGGAGAAATTCCATGAGAGAGCATTGATGGTCCGCGCGATGAGAGCCTCCAGTCCGGCTCCGTCAATAGAGGGGACGCATGCCGCGAACCGGTCTGCACCTATCCGGGCTACGATGATCTCAGGAGAGAAGCATCCACTGAAGCGATGCGCCGCCTGACGGAGGATCGCATCCCCGGCTGGGTAGCCAACCGTCTCGTTGAGCAAGGAGAAATCATCGATGTCGGCAACGATCACACTTACAGGACCTCCGTACAGCTGCACCTTGCCGGCCATAATTTTCAGGTGGTCGTACAGATACGGCACTCTCGGCAGGCCTGTCAGTGAATCCCTCTCGAAGAGGTCTCCGCAGCGTCTTCTAAGGTCGGAGAGCTCCATCTTCATGGAAAGAAGCCCGGCCGCAGCGAAGAGCATACCCTCATGCTCATGTCCGAAGGCGTCATCGTCGGCGTGTTCTGCCATTATCAGTGCTGTAACTGCTCCCTCGACTACTATCGGAGCGCCCATGCAGCTGTTGAGAGATCCGGGAACTTCTTCATTGCCGCCTGCGAAAGCCCAGACACTCCTCTCTCCCTGATTCAATCCGGTTCTCCTGCATGGAGTCCGGTTCTTGACTATCCAGCCGGCTATACCGGTTCCGGTACAGGTCTTTTCCCGGCGCGATGCTGCCAGGGGTCCTCTGGAGACCCATACACAGATCCTGCCCGTTGAGGGATCTACATCCGCAATGGAGATAGTCGAGTCAGGAAGAGCCTCCTGCAGAAGGCCTGCAATGCTGCTGACAGCACTGTCCAGCGGTCCCTGATCGCAGGCGGTTATCATCCTGGTTATCCAGCTGACCTCATCATGGGAACTCTTTCTGCTGCCTGATTCTCTCAAGGGAGAGATCCCGATGATCCTCGAAGCACTTTCCAGTTCCATAGCAGTTCCAGGGGGCGGCTGACTGGTGAAGTCCTGGAGCAGGAAGCCAAGTACCGAATCATCTCTTATAAGCGGACAGACCATGAGCCAGACGGGTGCTTCGGGGTCAAGCTCCTGCCTCCTGTACGGGAGCAGATCCTTCCTTGCATCGGGAGAGTCCACCCTGACGGAGACTGTTTCGAGAAGACTGCCGAGCATGTGCACCAGCCTGTGCCCGGTGGGAAGCAGGTATCCGGAGATGACAGCATCTCCGCCCATGAAGTACTCCAGTCTCAGATAATCGGCGTCATAAGGCAGAAACAGGCAGGTAACATCCGCGCCGGACCTCCTGTGGAGCATGTTAAGCAGCTCGATCTCGTAATTCTCTTCTGGAGAAGAATGTTCCTTTTCGTGGTGTCTTTCACTGGAGGAACCTCTTCTGGACCTCTCCCGCGGGATATCCATCAGGAACCGCTCCGACAGCCACTCGATCGCGATACCAAAAAGGGCAGGAGTGAGGAATGCTTTCAGACTGCCAGGCAGCAGCGGCAGGAGCCGGGATAGAAACGATTCAGATCCCTCCCCGATGGACGAGATGAGGAGAGCGATCGAGGCAGTAGCGCCGGCGATAACCCCGAGTTCCACTGCGGAACCGTTCACTCCTGGAAGGGTTACCCATGCAAGGAATAGGAGGAGCACTGGATAAAGAAGGCTTTCCAAGCCCCCGGAGATCTGCACCGCTCCAAGAACGACGATGAATGACCAGTATACCGCAAGTCTGTCGGGAGAGGATCCCTTCCGCCAGGACAGATAGACGAAGGACACTGATATACTCATCATTCCCAGAGCAATGGGGAGCAGATGAAAATCCCCTGACTCCATGGGATTGAAAAGCAGCCTGCCAGACGCGAGACCGAGAATAGCGGCTATCAGGACGATATAGCCGATGAGCCTGAGAGATTTCAATTGGTCTCCAGACGGTTATCGGGTCCAGCCGCACCGGCATGGGCGGCCCGGGGTTGCCATATATCGGAAGTATGATGAATATTACCCCTGTCGTCCCCCCCAATGTAGGGGTTGACGAAGCGGCCCGGCTTCCAGATTCTTAGGAGCTTACCAGGAACCCACAGACTTCATACATCGCTTCCGCAATTTTGATGGGTGATCATTCATTACTGGAACATGGAAAGTATAAAGGCAGTCATTCCACGTCGGTCCATCAGGACCGCGGCAACTGATGTATTCTGAATTATAGCTTGGACAAACCCGAACCGAAGAGGACATATGAGCCGAAGACCCCGACCCGGGCTGTCGTTATCAGAACTCGAGGGCAGAACACTTGTCGAATTGCAGGTACTTGCCAAAGAGCGTGGCCTGTCCCGTGTGACCGGCATCCGTAAGGGCGAACTGATCAGAAAGCTTCTCGAGGAGAAGACAACCCGAAACGGATTCCAGTTCTGCACCGGAGTTCTCGAAGTACTGTCGGAGGGATATGGATTCCTCAGATCAAGCGACAGTAATTACCTTCCCAGTACCAGCGACATATATGTCTCACCTTCTCAGATCAAGCGATTTGCTCTGGCAACTGGTGATGAGATCGCAGGACAGGTTCGGAAACCGAAGGACGGAGAGAAATACTACGCCCTCCTCCGGATAGAGAGCGTGAACCAGAGGAATCTCGATGATCTGAGAGATAGACCTTCATTTGAAAAGCTCGTACCGTATTTTCCTGAGGAGCGATTCATCCTCGAGACCACTCCCGAGAGCATTGCCGGACGCGTAATGGACCTTCTGACACCGATAGGCAAGGGACAGAGGGCTCTCATCGTCTCTCCGCCGAGAGCAGGAAAGACCATTCTGCTTCAGCAGATAGCGAACAGCATTTCTGAAAACACACCCGAGGCGAAGCTTCTAATCCTCCTCATCGATGAACGGCCTGAAGAGGTCACCGATATGAAAAGACATGTCAAGGGAGAAGTATTCAGCTCGACATTCGACGAGTCTCCCAAACGTCATGTTCATGTAGCGGATATGGTCCTGGCCAAGGCGAAGAGGATGGTGGAGAGCGGCTACGATGTGGTCATTCTTCTCGATTCCATCACGAGACTTGCCCGGGCCAATAACCAGGTCATTCCTCATTCCGGCAAGATCCTCTCAGGTGGAGTCGATTCCAACGCCCTCCAAAGGCCAAAGAGGTTCTTCGGTGCCGCAAGGAATATCGTTGACGGTGCGAGCCTCACGATAATCGGAACAGCCCTTGTGGACACGGGCAGCAGAATGGACGAAGTGATCTTCGAGGAGTTCAAAGGAACAGGGAACGCAGAGATCGTTCTGGACAGGCGCCTTGCCGACAGGCGTATATTCCCGGCGATCGACATATCGAAGTCCGGTACTCGCCGTGAGGAACTCCTCATGGACGAAGAGACTTTGAGCCGAATGTGGATAATGCGGAAGATACTGGTGGACATGAACCCTGTCGAAGCTATGGAAGTGCTCAAGAAGCAGCTCTCCAAGCACAAGTCCAATAGGAGATTCCTTGACGCAATGGGTACGATGTCTGAATGATAGCCCCTGACGTAAGGTCCGGGCTTGGAGGAAAGAAATGAAGAAGAAAATTCATCCGGAGTATTCGGAAGTAACATTCAGCTGCGCCTGCGGCAACAGGATCAAGACCAGATCCACCGCCGGTGACAAGAAATTCGACATCTGTTCGAACTGTCATCCCTTCTATACCGGCAAGCAGAAGCTTATAGACTCTGCCGGCAGAGTCGACAAGTATCTCAAGCGGTACGGCAAGAAGACAGAGAACACCGAGAAATAGCAGGACTCATTTGCGCAATGGAGAGGGGGAGCTTGACAGCTCCCCCTTCCCATTGCCTGCGGAACGGAACATACACGGCACGAGAGGGGAACTGAATTGAGCCTCTTCGCGGCATCGATGCCTGAGGACAAGGCAAAAGTCGGCGGCCAGGCCGTCATTGAGGGAGTGATGATGCGCTCCCCCATAGCCACCGCTGTTGCCGTTCGGGAATCCGGCGGCAGGATTGCTGTGCGCAAACTCGAAATGAAGCAGCTCAGGGACAGGAGCCCCATCTGGAGTAAGCCTGTCTTCAGGGGAGCGGCAACGCTGATAGATACGCTCAGACTCGGGATGCAGGCTCTGAACTGGTCAGCCGAGATCGCGGAAAAAGGCTGTGATGGGGAAACAGAGGACTCCTCCTCCGGTTCTTCGGGTATCAGCACCTTTCTGACTACCGCATTCGCATTCCTGCTGGCGGGAGTGCTCTTCGCCTGGCTGCCTCTTCAGAGCAGCAAGTGGATTCTCGATGACTCTTCCCTGGGTGGCGGTCAGTTCGGGATCCACATGCTCGCCGGACTCTTCAGGATAGCCGCTTTCCTCCTGTATATCCTCGCCATTTCCCTCATGAAGGATGTCAGACGCCTTTTCATGTACCACGGAGCTGAGCACCAGACCATTCATGCCTGGGAAGCCGGATTGGAGCCGCTGATCGACAGGGCTGTCGACCAGAGCCCGCTGCATCAGAGATGCGGCACGAGCTTCCTGCTGCTGGTTATGCTGGGAACGGTTCTGTTCTATGGTCTGTTCGATTCAATGGTGGTGCTGCTGTTCGGAGTGAATCCCAGCGCAATTGTGAGGATACTCTACCATCTTCCCATGATACCCCTGGTAATGGGGCTCAGCTATGAGCTTCTCAAGCTGGCAGACAAGCATCTGGACACTTCGCGAATAGCCCGAGCCGTGACTGCACCGGGACTTCTCCTCCAGAGACTGACCACCCGGAAGGCCGATCGCGATGCGATAGAGGTGGCGGTGGCTTCTCTCCGGGTCTCGCTGAATGAAGACCCCGGTATGGAGATAGTGATGCTCCCTGTCGCTGAGACCGAAGAGGCGGAAGAAGAATGAGCGCGACCGACAGGGGAGCTCTGGTTTCCAGACTCGAGGAGATCGATGCCAGCCTCTGCCTGCCTGCTACCCTGAAGAATCCACCGATGATCAGATCGCTCACAGAGGAGCGGGCTGGTCTGGCAAAACTGCTCCAGGTCCTGGACGCGATCTCTTCGACAGAGACCTCCATCATCGAGATGAAGGAGGCTCTGAGCGACGATGACGAGGAGCTCGTTGAGATGGCTCGCGCTGAGCTCCCCGAACTCGATGAGCAGATGAACGCACTTCATGAGAAACTGAAACGCCTGCTCATCCCTTCCGATCCCAACGACAGCAGGGATGTGATCATCGAAGTACGCTCGGGAACGGGAGGCGAGGAGGCTGCACTGTTTGCGGCTGAAGTATTCAGGATGTACAGCTCCTATGCTCAGAAGAAGAGCTGGTCCACAGAGGTATTCACCTCCAGCGGATCGGAGCGCGGAGGTTTCAAAGAGGTCGTCTTCGCTGTTCGCGGCAGCGGAGTCTACAGTCGAATGAAATTCGAGGCTGGAGTACACAGGGTACAGAGAGTACCCGCCACCGAAACCTCAGGGAGGATACACACATCCGCCTGCACTGTGGCCATCCTTCCCGAAGCAGAAGAGGTTGAAGTACAGATCGACCCCGAAGACCTCAGGATCGATGTCTACAGATCATCGGGTCCGGGTGGGCAGAGTGTGAACACGACCGACTCTGCCGTAAGGATCACTCACATTCCCACCGGTCTGGTCGTCTCCTGTCAGGACGAGAAGAGTCAGCACAAGAACAGGGTGAAGGCGATGAAGGTTCTTACCACGAGGATGTACGCCCTGGAGCAGGAGAAGGAGAACGCAAAGAGGGCCAAGGCCAGGAAGAGCATGGTCGGCTCTGGTGACCGAAGTGCCAAGATCCGCACATACAATTTTCCCCAGGGACGGATCACGGATCACAGGATAGGCCTCTCTCTTCACTCGCTGAAAGACGTACTCAGCGGAGATCTCGACCAGATCATCGAACCCCTTATCGAGGCTGAGCAGAACAGACTGCTGGCTGAGGTATCCGCCTCGGGGAGCTGATCAATGACTTTCAGGGAAGTCTCCCTGTGGGCGGTCGGGGAGCTCGAAGAACTGCCTTCCTCCCGGATCGAAGCAGAAGTCATCATCTGTCATGTCATGGGATGGAAACGCCATGAGCTTTACCTGAACCATACCGAACAGGTTCCGGCAGGGAAGCTTGCAGAGATCCGCAGATGTGTTGCCGCCAGGTCAGAGCGTATACCGCTGCAGCACCTTACAGGCTCTGTGGAATTCATGGACCTGTGTTTCCATGCATCCTCTTCCGCCCTTATCCCGAGACCGGAGACCGAAGTGCTGCTTTCGGCCTTCACCGACATTCTCCCTCCCTCCCCCAACCTGCTCATCGATGCCGGAACCGGCTCGGGGATACTCGCCATCTGCCTGGCGCTCAAGTATTCATCAGCCATGGTCCTCGGAACAGACATATCCTTCAAGGCTCTCTCCCTTGCAATGGAGAATCAGCTCCTTCATGAAGTGTCCAACCTCTGTCTGGTGCAGGCCGAACTCCTTGCCCCATTTTCCTTCACATCGCCATCCTTCGACGGGATTGTGGCTAATCTCCCTTACGTAGAATCGGACATCATCCAGGAACTTGAACCTGAGGTAAGGGATCACGACCCTCTCATGGCGCTGGATGGTGGAGCGGACGGACTGGATATCATCCGAAGGATACTTGTGCAGGCATCGAGACTGCTCAGACCCGGAGGAGCGCTTGCCCTCGAGCTCGATCCCGGACAGGCGACTGCTGTCAGGGACCTGATGATCTTATCCGGGAACTGGGACGGCATCGAGATGATCCCCGATCTGTCCGGCCGACTGAGAGTTGTTCGAGCCCAGGGACGTAGGTAAGTTTGTCAAATTAGTGTCGTAATAACAGCATTTTTATGCTGTAATATATAAGGATAGTATATTTAGTATACTTCTCGGCGTTAGCAGATGCAGGCAGTCGGATGTATCGGTTTGACAGACCTATCGGCTTCATATAGTATCTTCCGGCATCATGCATGGAGGTTCAATGGTGAATCAGCGTTCGCATTCACATCCACACCCCAGGATGAGGACCAGACAGGTCATGGCTGGAGAAGTGGCCATCGGGGGCGGTGCGCCGATCTCTGTTCAATCGATGACCAATGTTCCGACGATGGATACAGAAGCAGTGAGAAAGCAGATAAGCCTGCTGGCATCCAGGGGAGCTGAACTTGTGAGGGTTGCTGTTCCCGATGCTGAGTCCGCTTCCGCACTGCCGGGGATTCTGGAGGATACTCCCGTTCCTCTTGTCGCTGATATACATTTCGACCCGGAACTTGCGTTGACCGCACTGAGATCCGGTATTCACAAACTGAGGTTGAATCCCGGGAATATCCGCCGACCGAAGGACCTGCTCAGGATAGCTGAGGAGGCTGCATCAAGAGGGATCCCTATCCGGATAGGGGTCAACTCAGGAAGTGTTCCAGGAGACCTTCGGGAACAATACAGCGGGGTCAATTCAAATTCCATGTGGGCTGCAGCCCGGAGACATATCGCAATAATTGAGGAGACCGGCTTTCACGATCTTGTCCTCTCCCTCAAGGCAAGCGACCCGATGCTTACCGTCGATGTCAACAGGCTTGCCTCCCGGGAGTGCGACTATCCCCTGCATATCGGGGTCACCGAAGCCGGACCACCGTTCACAGGAGGGATACGGAGCGCAGTTGCACTGACCATTCTGCTCAGTGAAGGTATCGGTGATACGATCAGGGTCTCACTCTCCGGTGCACCCGAAACGGAGCCGACCGCCGCCTGGGAGATCCTCTCCTCTCTCAATATCAGGAAACGATTCCCGAGGATAATCAGCTGCCCCACCTGTGCCCGGTGCAGACTTGATGTGGGGGGAGTTGCCTTTGCTGTTCAGGCGCACCTGGCGGGGATTGAAGGAGATTATACCATTGCTGTTATGGGGTGTGAGGTGAACGGCCCCGGAGAGGCTAAGGAAGCGGACATAGCTCTCATAGGGACACCCTCGGGACTGATGCTGTTTGTAGATGGCGAGAACACGGGAGAGGTAGATCGCTCTGAAATGACCGAAGCACTTGACAGTGCAATAGATTCCTACAGAAGAAGAAAACCGTAGTTATTCCGGGAGGGACCAATTGGTTACTATGAAGAACGTACAGTTGCTGCTGGATAGAATATCCGAGAGGAAGTACGAAGAGCTGGATATCCGGTTCACAGACTTGCTGGGGCACTGGCGTCATGTTACTATACCAGCCAGCTCAGCCACCGATAATCTATTCAAGCGAGGTATAGGGTTCGATGGGTCCACTCTCAAGGGAATGACATCCACCGAGGCCGGGGATCTTGTGCTGCTTCCAGACCCCCGCCGCACCTTCGAGGAACCATTCGCAGAGAGATCGACCCTTGCAATCTTTGCCAATATCATCCATCCCGGCTCGGGCAAGCCATTTTCCCGGGACCCGAGGGGCGTCGCAAGGAAGGCATTGAACCACCTGCGCGGGTCCGGAGTCGCGACAGACAGCTTTTGGGCCCCCGAATTCGAGTTTTATCTTTTCGATCAGGCCAGCTTCTGGACCAGACCCGGAGAAATGGGCTATTCGCTGAAAAGCATTGAATCACCCGAGAATTCGAGCGCTCCCGAATCCATGGGGTGTGTTCATACCAGTCAATCTGGATATCACATGATGTTCCCTGTGGACAGCCTTCATGATGTAAGGTCGGAGATCTCGGCAGGAATGCAGAAAGCCGGTATCGAGGTCAAGTATCACCATCACGAAGTCGGCAGGATGGGGCAGTGCGAGGTCGAGGTGCACTTCGCACCTTTCCTCAGTGCGGCTGACAATATAATGCTCGCCAAGCACATTATCCGAAATGTTGCTCTCAAGCATGGTCTAGCTGCCACGTTCATGCCCAAGCCGCTTCCCGGAGAGCCTGGCTCAGGGATGCACTTCCACATGTTCATGACTGATAAGCAGAAGAGGATCTTCTTCGACAAGAAGGGGTACTGCAGTCTGAGTGCTCCCGCGCTCAGCGCAATTGCCGGGATACTGCACCACGCTCCCGCGATCTGTGCCTTCTCCAACTCGTCCGTTAACAGCTACCGTCGGCTTGTTCCGAACCAGGAAGCGCCGGTGTACAGATTCTTCTCCGGCCCCAACAGGAGCGCCGCCATACGGGTGCCCTCATACGCCAGAACCGCCGATTCCATGCGGTTCGAGTACAGGGTGCCCGATGGATCGAGCAACCCCTACCTATCGATGAGCGCAATACTCATGGCCGCGATCGATGGAATGAAGAAGAAAATGGACCCGGGAAAAATGGGTTTCGGACCGCTTGAGGAAAATGTTTTCAGTGATGGCTACGATGCCAGCGCCCTGCCGATCCTTCCGGATTCGCTGGAGTCAGCCCTGGACGCTCTGGAGGCCGACAGGGAATTCCTTCAGGAGGGCGATGTGTTCATGCCTGAGCTGATAGATAGATTCATCGATGCAAAACGCGAGGAAGCTGCCATTTTCTGCGGCAGCCCCCATCCAATGGAGCACAAGCTCTATTTTAATCTATAAGAAGAAGGAGAGGGAAGAACATGAAACGATTGATCCTGCTGGCACTGATTCTGCTCCTGGCAGCCTGTGGTTCGGAGGAGCCTGCAGAGACCGAACCCGCAGCAGACGTAACTGATGCGAGTCCGGCGGCGAGCGAGGAATACGTTCTGCCTGAGGCAGACCATTACCTTACCGTGACCGATTCCATGGGTATCGAGATTGGTGATACGAATTATGTATTCGGCCAGATCGCCGGGGTCGAATTCACTCCGGATGGAGACATCGCCGTACTCGACATACAGAAGATGGCCATAGGCATCTACTCCCGTGATGGGGAGTTCATCACAAGGGTCGGAAGACAGGGGAGCGGTCCGGGAGAGTTTCTGCTGCCTGTCGGCTTCACATATCTTCCCCAGGGTGACCTGATCGTCTCCGATGCCATGGGTGGCAAACTCATCAGGTTCGACAGCTCACTCGAGTATGTCGGTGATGTGATAGGCTTCTTCCCATCACCGCCGGCCGCGCTTTCGGGAGTTGACTCGATGGCTATCGTCGGGATGAAGCCCGAGTTCGAACAGAGCGAAGAAGGAATGTTCATGGGCTTCACCATCGCGAGATGGGTCTGGGACGCAGCGGAACCCGCACATGTCTATTACACCAAGTCAGAGCCTTTTGATCCCACAGACCTTAGCTCCATCGGCGGAAGTCTTGTCGTCTTCGGAGCTTCCGAAGGCACTCCGGTCTTCACATCGCCAATGTCCTCGGAGGAGTACACTTTCACCGCCTGGACAACGGAGGGAGAAGAGATATTCACCTTCGTCGATGAGGATTACGAGAGAGTGCTCAAGTCGCAGGAGGAGATCGATCTCGAGACAGAAATAGTCAACGCTCGAATGGTCCAGCAGGGCATGCCTTCCGAGATGGCCAACTGGGAGCCAGATCCATACAGAATGTCCGTCACCGGACTATATCCTGATGACTTCGGCAGACTCTGGGTCGGCAAGGGAACGAATTCTTCCCCGACGTTCGACGTATTCGATATGGAAGGCAATTTCCTGTTCACCGCAGCGATCGATGCGGGCGAGAGGACTTCAACATGGGGCGTTCTCGTCAGTCATGACGGGTTCCTTGCCTTCGATGCCAATCCCGAGGATTACCCGGTTGTCTACTGGGGGGACCTGCCGGAGTAGAAACAGGTCCATACCGATCATGATAGATGCGGGGGCGGAGCCAAACCGCTCCCGCATTCGATACCTACGTCCCAGACTCTCTCTGCAGATATGCGCGGACCGGCGCCCCGTCTCCTCCCTCGATCGGAAGCGGGAAGCAGAGAAGGAGGTAATCGCCCTCCTCTATCCCGTCAAGCATCAGATTTTCGAGTATGGGGATCGAGGCCGGCAGAAGGATGCGGTGGCTTTCGAAGGAACCCGGCGGGTCGATCGAGATGGCATCGGTGCCTGTAAGGAGCGCTCCCATCTCCACAGCAAGCGACGCAGCGGCAGGAGTCATACCGGGCATACCGGAACTCAGCCCCGGAGGAGATCCGGTGCGAAACAGCAGGGCTTTTCCGGATATATCCCGGCCTTCAAGAAGGTCGGGACTGATTGCGGAAAGCCCCCTGCAGTCGATCAGGAGGGCCGGCAGTATGAACCTCTCCGTGGCGATGCCGTCGATGGTCTGCCCTCCACCCCCCAGGTGTGAAGGCGAGTCCATATGCGTCCCTGAGTGGCTGCTCATGGTGAGTCTGGAGCTGACGAAACCCCCCTCAGAATGGTACTTTCTTTCAAATGGCGTGTCACCGGGGTAACATGGAGTGGCATCTCCAAGCGGCATTGTTACATCGATAAGCCTTTCCGGATCAACTCTGTAAGTTCCCAATTTTCCCGGTTCTAGTTGATGGAGGACCGCTGCAGTTCGACAGTGATCGAACCCGCTGCTTCGCCCGCGTAGGACATGACCTTCAGAATACATGAACCGCTCTGTGCCTCCGTCGGGCAGATGGAAAGCAGCGAGTTCAATTCACCGCCTCCGTCATCGTCATAAAGAGCAGTCCCGTCCGGGAGAAAAACCTCTATCACAGGATCGAGATCATCGTCCTCCGCAGTGATCTCGTAGACATTTGCAGCACTGACGTCGAAGCGGAAAAAGGCGTAGGGGTTTTCAAAGGAGATCCTGGCCTCGGTCGCCCTTCCGACCCGAAGATCAGGGAGGTCCGATTCAAGCGCCTCAAACATGAAGGAGACCTCATCCTCGTCTCCATCGTAATAGCCGCTCACCAGTGCAATGTAGTTGCCGGGGGTCAGCACGGTCTCTATGTAACTGTCTGAACCCATTTCAGGGTCTGGAGAATCATCGTTGTAGGCAAGGAAATCAAGGCCCTCCCTTGTGTCTCTGAGGATGGTCAGGCAGACATCGATGTCAGATGCAGCTGTAAGGGTGTAGATATCCGTGGCCTCGATGCTGAAGGCAAAGGGAGCAGTCGGGGTCGATGGGGTGAGGTTGGTCTCCCATGCTCCCTCGTCCTGCATATCGTCCCAGATGAGAACGGCAAGATTCCCGCCGGCAGTTATCCGCGAAGGAGAATATTCTCCATGGAGGCTCTCAGTCAGCTCAAATGTAAGCAATTCAGTTTCGATCTTATCCAGTGTGAGGACGTAGGCTCCTCCCTCACCCTCGGAGTAGCCAAGGACCACTGCGGCATACTCTCCCGGTTTGACCATATTGGTCACCCTGGGGAGCAGGCCTTCGGTATCATCGTTGTGGGTGATGTAGCCGTATCTGTCCCTTTCTATACTTACCAGCGCCATTATCGGATCGAAATCAGCCTCCGGGATGTTAAGAGTGAGCAGAACCTCCTGGTCGATGGAGAACGGATGGATTCGGGCCGTCTGCAGGTTATCGTTATAGACCATTCCCTCGAAGCTTTGATCCAGTATCTCCTCCATCATCCGGTACTCCCTGCGGAGGGGAAGCCATCCGTTGAGCCTGCCGTCCTCCAGGTTCTGAGAGGTCAGTAGCTTCTCCGCCTCCTCTGACCCGAGATTGACGCTCCCCAGGCTGTAATCACCCCTTCTGTCGTCCATTGAAAAGACAAACAGCCGCAACCCGCCGGAGTTTTCCCCTACTGCAAGCGAGGCGCCATCCGAGCCCTCTCTGCTGCCAGCGGCAGCCAGGACATTTCCCTCAGAGGTTACAAGCGCCAGCACTGGCAAAAAATCCGGACTGGTCGCTGTTATAAGGCAGGGTCCTCCTGCTTTGAGCCTGTACTCCTCCGCATACCAGGTGCCGACTGCCGGATATCCAGCACGAAGCAGCATACTCTCTGCATCGGGCCACTGCTGCTCAAGCGAGTTGGCCGGAACCGGCAGTTCGGAGGTAATGACCCTCCCAGGTCTGAGAGTGGAGCCCCCGCAGGCTCCGATAAGCATTAGGGCGGCAAGCACCGCCGCCGCATAAATCCTTCTCATGGCATCTCCCTTCATCGAGATCCTGATCGTTTATCGAGTTCATGTTGACTGATGCGGGAAGCCGCCTCCGGACACCATCCCCTGAACAGGCATTCTGCGCATCGAGGACCGACAGGCCGGCAGATCGTCTGACCGAATCGGACCATTACATGATTGATCCTGCTCCACCAATCCTCAGGGAAAATATTACGAAGAGCAACCTCCGTGTCTTCCGGGGTTGATGTGCTCACCAGCCCGAGCCGATTTGATATTCTGTGCACATGTACATCCACACAGATGGAGGGGATACCGAATACCATTCCCAGGACGAAGTTCGCCGTTTTCAGCCCGACTCCGGGCAGGGCGAGCAGAGCCTCCCTGGAGTTCGGTACCATGCCATCATGCTCCTCCAGTATCTGTGCGGCTATCCTGATGAGCTGTCCTGCCTTCCGGCGATAGAAACCGGCAGGCCTGAGGAGCTCCTCGAGCTCCTCCTGCTCCATCGATGCCATAGTCACCGGATCAGGTGCCCTTCTGTAAACGGCCGCCGAGACCTGCGTGGTTACCGCGTCTCTGGTCCGCAGGCTGATAATGGTAGAGACAAGCGCGGGAAAGGCATCTGCTGAACTCTGCAAGGGGGCGGGGATGACTGTTTTGCTGCCGATCATATCGCTCATGCCATCCAGTACATCAAGGGGAGCAATGACCGGTGACGGACTCATTTCATCCTGACGAACTTGAGTCCGCTGTTCCTGCCGCGCTTGAGACAGAGGGCAAGGTCTCCTTTTAACAGGGATATCAGGTCTTCACCGAGAGCCTCGGTCCTCCATCCGGCAATCCCCTCCAGTGAATAGAGCTCCTCAGAGGTTGCAGGTGGATCGCTGGCTATTCGATCGAGAATCTCCTTCGGCAGCAGCAGCGAGGGAGCTATCCCCAGTCGGACAGATTCCTGGAGAAGGAATATTCTGAGGATCTGCTTCCGGGCGGAAGCGCCCGGAGCCGAGTGACTGCGAAGGAGACGGGGTACATCCTTCGGGGGATCTGTGGCGGTCGTTCGTACAATTTCCAGTATTTCCCTGCCCCATCTCTCCATGAAACCGGATGAGACCCCCCTCAGTCTTTCGAGACTCTGAAGGTTCCTGGGCTGCATTGCGGCTGCCGCCGAAAGAGTGTAATCCTTCAGGATGAAGTTTCGGGGCTTGTCAAACTGCATCGCTGTCCGCTCACGCCACTTCACGAGATTCCAGAGGAGCGGCAGACCCGGTTTTCTTACTTTCCCCGCCGATCGAGCCTTCCTGAATATCTTCCTGAGAGGGACTCCGCATGCCGCGGAATCGATCAGAATCCCGATTTCGGCCTCGTACCACTTCAGACGGCCAGAGGATCTCAGCCTGCTCATCTGCGAATCGTATATCTGGTGCAGGTAGCGAACGTCATCCAGCGCATACCGGAGCTGCTCATCGGAGAGTGGTCGGATGGACCAGTCACTGAGAGTATGACCCTTGCCGGTTGAGATCCCACAGACCGATTGAACCAGATTGAAGAGACTGGACTGTTCTCCAGCTCCCGTGAAGGCGCCGGCGAGCTGAGTGTCGAAGACCGAGTTAAAATCTGTATCAAGATGATGTGCAAGAACATCGATATCATTGCGTGATGAATGAATTATTTTGACTGGTTTCTCGGCCTGGAATACTTCTTTCAGTGAGGAGAGATCCTCCAGAGCAAGAGGATCGATGGCCATGCAGCCCTCCCTGTCAGAGACCTGTATCAGGAAGAGTTCCGGCCAGTAGCGTTTTTCACTATGGAATTCCGTATCAATACCAATTACATCAGCCTTTTTGAGTCTCTCCACCAGGGCCCTGAGCCCTTCAGGAGTTTCAACAAGAATTCCTCCGCCTGCCACAGTATTGCCGATCATCCGGCTATCCTTGCGGCTGAAGCGGTGCTGTCAGCATGCTGGAAAGGCGTGGTCCGGTCATGATAGGGACAATAGACCCCTTCATATTCCGCTTGGTCATCGAACTTGATCTCGAAGTATGAGTAGCCATCATCCGGACAGCGATAGCCTCCCCTCAGGCCGAAGGCTCCACCGCTTTGCTCGTACATCTGGGTGAGACTCTCTGGAAAAGGGTATCCCTCAGCGATGTAAGCAGATATCTCCTCGACAACACTCTCCCTGGCGGCGGCACATGCCGTATCATCAAAGTACAGCCCCAGTCCGAGATGACCGGCCGGGCAGAGCAGCACAGATTCGTCCACTTCGTAAGGCTCTCCGGTCACCGGGCATACAAAGCTGGAGGGATCGGTCCCTGCACTGACCGCCGGAATGACACTTTCTCTGGCATAGGAGAGGCATTTCATTGATGCTGTTGCAAGCAGGTTGTCAAGAGAAGAGTCTCCGGAGATAACCCATTCCCCTTCGTGGGTTTTTAGAAGCCAGAATGTCCGCGAGCCCCCTCCATCCAGATTCAGAGAAACGGCCAAACCTCTGTTTTCGGTCCGACCGACCTGGAGATTCCCCGAGTCAGGGGATTCGGCAAGCCCTTGAATGAATTCGGAACTGACCTTTCCAGCAAGAGAATCTGTCAGGAATCCGATAGCCTCTTGGCCCCGGGAAGAAGTGATCGCGCTAAGGTATCCTCTTACAACTGAATTCAGAGCCGCCCCCATGCTGCTGGACCTGGCCAGCAGAGCTAAGCAAACGCAGATGATGATGAGAACTGGAACACGCAGGACTCTCATCGTCCTCCCGAACTGGTACTGCCGAAGAGATCGAAGAGGTCGATCCCGGTTCCATCTATCATGATGCCCCACTCTTTATTCGTATTTTCTCCGGAGAGGCAATAGAAGACCTCAGCGGTAAGGTCGAGAGAGCTGTTGGATATCTCGATTCCAGCCCTCAGGTCGTATTGGCTGAAAGCGCTGCCGGCCTGATCGATAGTACCTGCGGCGGTCTTTGCTTCGGTCTCGCCTCTTGTGGCAATGTCCCCGCCGATGCGGAGAGAGAGCTCCGGATTGATGGGATATCGGATGAAACCCGTCAGCCTGAGTTCAATGGGAGGTCTGGTCTCAGCGGAATCCTTTGGCATGTCATATAGTCCGTCCCATGCCCAGAAACAGTATCTGATGCCACCAGTGATCTGTGCTGCTGCTCCAGTTCCCTGTCCCAGAGGGGTCTCAACGGTGAGTGCCCCGTCCAGCGCGAGATGGCGGCTGCTCTCGGAGTAGTCTCCAGATTCAAGGGCTCCTTTCAGGGGCAGCCTGAGAGCTCCCCGCGCAAGGAGCTGAGGGCTTCTGGAGAGCCAGCCATCGACCGAGACCCATGGGTCGGCTATACCGACACCGGATGAATCACCTTCCCCCTGGAGCTTCAGATAGGCAGGGACGATTATGGAAATGGTATGGCTCTGCGTCAGTCCATACCTCCCGGCCCCCAGTATCCTGAGTACGCCCAGACTGGTCTTGTAATCGTACAGCTCGCTGTTCCCGAGAGAATCCGAATGCCAGTACTGACCTGCACTGAAATACCCGAACGCGAGCGAACCGCCAGCCTGCATTGAGTGCAGGACGGCTGTAAGATTATCATAGTAAAGAGGATCGTAACTCGATGCGGCACCTGCAGTCAGCAGGAGAATCATAACGACCATCAAGAACAGTTTCATGTGTTTCTCCCTCGGTATCAGTGATTTATCTGCCGGAATTGCCTGCCGGCTCCTGCTGTTGACATGCATGGACCCTGTTTTTCTAATAGTATAGATATCCTAGCGCAAGTAGCAATGTTCCCGGAATCCGAATTGAAAGGAATAGAAATATGTCGAAACGCAGTCTTCTTCTGCTCCTGCCGGTCCTGCTTATCGTCGGGACAGCCATGTCCCTTCCGTCGATAATGGGGCTCAGGGGAGTGAATAAGGTTCTGGACGCCAGGACTATAGGAGAAAACGAGATTGCATTCTCTCTTGTCGGGAGATACTGGAGCAGCTCAAATGAGCTGCCTGACCTGGAGTACATCCCCAATGTTGGCTCGGATACCGTACTCAGCGTCAAGGACACGGACCATCTTGCCGAAGGCTTCTTCGCCGTGGATTACGGAGTGACCAGTTTCCTCGAACTGGCTGCCAGTGTCAGTTACCTCCTGACGCAGTACGAGTACGATCTCACACCTCCCAGAAACCAGACTGTAGGGCAGTGGGATGGCGTACACGGAATGGGCGACGCCCTTCTAGCACTGAAGCTCGGTTTCTCACCGACACCAGCCAGCGAAGTGCTCTGGCTGGGGGCAGGTGGCTGGTTCGCTTTCGCACCCAGGACCAACAAGACCGTCGAGGTCGAGGAGTATGACGGCCGCTACTGGTACGAGACACCTCACTACTCGATGAGGCGTCCATCGCTTTCAACGGGTCACACGAGTTATGGCGGTACTGGCCTCGTCTCCCTTGACATGGCCAATCTCTGGCCCGGAACACCACTTCGTTTGCACTTCAATGTTGGTTACTCACACTATAAGCAGACCCTGACAATGACCGACTACAGACTCGTGAACGACAGCACCGGATTCCATGCCACAGATGAGGTACTTGTCAGCGCTCTTGTCGAGGACAATGCCATCGAATTCGGAACCGCACTTGAGTTCCCTACGGAGTTCGCCGTCATCTTCACCGAGTTCACGATGACCAAGTATCTCGACAGGGATGAGCATAGCACTGTCGCATACTTCACTCCAGGCATTAGAGTATTCTCCGGCGGTGGTGTCATCCTCGACTTCTGCTTCAACCTTGGTTTGACCGATTTCGATCCCGACTACTTCGACTTCGGCCACTCACTCTACGCCGACACAACGATCACTGTTACGATGGAGGAGAGGATGCAGAGAGCTCCTCTTCCCGCCGGAGGTACCCAGGACTGGGGCGTAGCGGCGAACATAGCCTTCTCGAGCGAGCTCATCGGCCGTGGCCCCGTCATCACTACAGGAACCATTTCCGGTATGGTGACCGAGGAGGGGACCGGCTTACCTGTAGCTGCCACCGTCTCCTTCCCGGGTACCCCGGTAGCCAGTTTGATCACCGATCCTGCAACCGGCTACTTCACCGCGACCGTTCCGGAGGGCAGTGTCCCCGTTACAGTCGCAGCTGATGGCTATAACCCTGCTTCTGCCACCGTTGTTTTGGAAGCGGGACAGGATGTGGTTGTTGACTTCGCTCTTGTGCCGGCGCCCGGAGAAGGCACTATTGCGGGAACGGTTGCCGAATTTGAGAACCGTGATCCGCTGAGAGCCACAGTCACCGTCATAGACACCGACGAGCCGATTGTTGTTGAATCCACCGCTGACGGCGTCTATCAGCTCAATGCTCCGGCAGGTACGTGGACGATCAAGGCGGAGGCCGAAGGCTACGTGGCACGTTCGCAGCCTGTCGTCGTTGCAGAAGATCAGACGGCCATCATCGACTTCGTGCTCAGGCCGGCCCTTGAGACAGGCCAGGTCATGTCATTCGACAACATCTACTTCGACTCAGGAAGCTCGAACATCAAGCCGGAGTCCTTCTACGTGCTTGACAACATGGTCGAGATACTCGAAGCAAACGCCAATGCCAGGGTCCAGATCGCCGGTCATACCGACTCAGACGGCAGCACCAGCTACAACCAGACCCTGAGCGAGCAGAGAGCGGCTTCCGTGTTCACCTATCTCGTGCAGCACGGCATCTCCGCAAGCAGACTCACTACGATTGGCTTCGGTGAAGGCCAGCCGGTCGTACCGAACACTTCAGCCTCGAACAAGGCCATGAACAGGAGGATCGAGTTCACGGTCCTCTCTAACTGACACGACGGATGTGGGGGCGCCAAAGCGCCCCCACACCTCTTCTAAAGGGTCCAGGAATATCAAGGAATCGGAAGTACTTCAGACTCCTTGCCTACTGGACCCTTTTCCTGTAACCTTGAGTTCGCTGACCTTCGCAGAGATCAATTACAGCAGTGGGGTATTCAGGGGTGTCTGCAGCGGAAGTCTACTCTTCGACAGAGGGTTTTACCCCCGTCTTGCGCCATTCACGGAACTGCTGCAATATGCGACGGTGATCGAAAGCGATGTCTGCCGGGAGGGAATCCAGAGAGAAGGCCTCGGCTCTCGCTGCATCATCTCCACCCATGGGAGAGCCCTGCGCCCTGCAGTAGTAGACGGCGCTGACAGTATCTCCTCGCGGGTCCCTCCAGGGGACCGAGTAGATATGAAATAGCTCAAGCACTTCGATTTCAAGGGAGGTCTCCTCCAGTGCTTCTCTTCGGACGGCCTCGGCGAGGCTCTCACCCGGATCGACGAATCCACCGGGGATCGCCCAACCCGCGGGAGGGTACTTCCTCGCTATTAGGACGATCTTCCCGTCTGGCAGCTCGATTATCGCATCGACAGTGAGCTGCGGGGTAACAGGCCTCATTTTCCTCCTGATTGTTACGAATGGAACTATTCGGCGGAATCCTTTATATATATCCTGTTACCGAGAGTGACCGACAACCCGGCAGAAAGGGCAGACAATGAGAAAGTACATAATCCTTGCGATGCTTGTGGGAGTATTCTCCACCGCCTGTGGACAGGAGAACGTGGATACCGAACTCACATGGCACCATGATTTCGATACGGCAAGTGCCGAGGCCGAGGAGAGCGGCAAGCTTATGCTCATCGACATGTATGCTGACTGGTGCGGACCCTGTGTGACTCTGGGAGAAGACTATTTCACCAGCGATATCATGGAACCGATTCTAAGTGAGCTTGTGCTTCTCAAGCTGGACGTAGACTCCCAGGAGGGCGGCGTATATGCCCAGCAGTACGGAGTCTCATCCATCCCCTGCGTCGTCATAGCGAGGGCCAATGGAACTGAGATTGACAGGATCGTGGGAACGACTCCTACTATCGAGGGTTACGCAGCCGCAGTCGAGGAGATCCTCTCCACAATCTGAATTTAATGGTGCCACCCACCTATTTCAGTAACGAGAAGCGGGAGGAGCGATGCTCCTCCCGCTTCTTCATTCGATCTAACTTTAGAACTTGACCG
>Ga0190293_1000113_pt1 | contig 28277 bp, 28 predicted proteins | sample 48693001_MG_FD_161671 | JGI IMG/M metagenome (GOLD analysis project Ga0190293, IMG submission 161671) | Hydrothermal vent microbial mat bacterial communities from Southern Trench, Guaymas Basin, Mexico - 4869-30-0-1_MG | ecosystem: Environmental > Aquatic > Marine > Hydrothermal vents >...
AAATTTTTTCCGGCTCGTTTGGTAGTTTTTACGGAATCAAGGAAACCATCACAAAGGCCATTCCCCTGATTCTCATCGGCGGCGGTCTGGCCATGGCTTTCCGGGCCAAATTCTGGAATATCGGAGCGGAAAGTCAGCTGCTCATGGGAGCGATTTTTGGTACCTGGGTGGGGCTCACCTGGGGTCAACACCTGCCGTCCGTAGTTATTGTGCCGCTGATGTTTCTGGCCGGTTTTGCAGGGGGGGCACTGTGGGGAGTGATTCCGGCTATTTTGAAGATTAAATACGCTATCAACGAAGTGATTTCAACGTTGATGATGAATTACATTTGCGCCGAGTTCCTGATCTTTCTGATCGTGGGCCCCTGGAAGGGCAAGACAAAATTCGGGTTTCCCTACACGGACGACCTGCCGGCTTCGGCGACACTGGGTCTATTACCCGGGTCCAGGATTCACTATGTTACCCTGTTGTTGGCCATCATTTCGGTTATCCTGCTGGCCGTGGTTCTCTACAGGACTCGTTTTGGGTATGAAGTCAGGGTCATTGGAGAAAATCCGGAGGCCGGGAGGTATGCCGGCATCGATTTTTTCAAGACAACCCTGATTATCATGGCTATCAGCGGTGGAATGGCCGGGCTCGCAGGTGTGGGAGAGGCCGCGGGCATCCACCACTATTTGAGTTATCCCACCAGCATATCCTCGGGCTACGGGTACACGGCCATAATTGTGGCATGGCTGGCCAAGCTGAACCCGCTTTATGTCATCCTTTCGGGCATCTTTTTTTCCGGCATCCTGGTGGGTGGAGACGCCATTCAAATATCCCTCGGTCTGCCGGCTGCAACCGTGGAAGTCTTTAATGGAACACTGCTCGTGTTTCTTATCATGGGAGAGTTTTTCCTTAAAAACAAGGTGAGGTTCATCTGGTTTAACCCTAAAATTTCATAAATTAGGGTTTGCCAAAATAATGTTCCGGACACTCCAAAAGGGGATTCCATCTTTTTTTAAAAAGGACATATCAAACTAAGCCTTGTCTTGTGCCCACCGGATTGATGATGAAATAAGGCCGGTTGTTAGTAACATAAGGCCGCAGAAACATCATCAATCCGGCAGGGCACTACGCTAGTGATGCAGATTGATCATGATATGTCCTTTTTAAAAAAATATGGAATCCCCTCGACTAAGGGACTTATTCGGGACATATTTAGGAAACAGGGTATGATTTATGGAAGATATCATCATTTCTGTTGCTCAACGTACATTGGTCGCCGGTACCCCCTTGCTCTTGGGTACTATCGGAGAGATCATCTGTGAAAGATCCGGAATCCTGAATCTTGGCGTGGAGGGGGTCATGTCCATCGGGGCGGTAACGGCCTTCGTTGTCACCTTCTATACCAACAGTCCCTGGCTTGGACTTTATGCGGCTGTGTTGGCTGGAATGGTGATCTCGCTGGTTCACGCCTTCGCCTCCATAACCCTGCAGTCGAATCAGGTGGTGTCCGGACTGGCATTGACCATGCTGGGGCTTGGCATCTCCGGGCTTGTGGGCAAGCCCTACGTGGGCAAACCCCTTGCGGTCAAGATGCAGACACTCCCGATACCGTTTCTATCCGACATCCCCTTTGCAGGCCCCGTTTTCTTTAACCAGAGCCCATTTTTTTATATGGCGATCTTTCTGGCTGTTGCGGCGTGGTTTACCCTGGAGCATACGCGTATAGGCATCAAGATTCGATCCACCGGGGAGAACCCGAAAGCCACCGAGGCCCAGGGCGTTCATGTTTCCTTGATACGGTATGCCTGTGTCCTGGCCGGGGGGGCTTTTTCGGGGATGGCCGGCGCCCATTTGTCCGTGTCCTACAGCAAATCATGGATTGAGGGCATGACGGCCGGCAGGGGCTGGATCGTTATCGCGCTGACCATTTTTGCGCTCTGGAATCCCACGAGAGCCATTGTCGGTGCCTTTTTATTCGGCTGCATATTCGTGCTTCAGTATCTGCTGCAGCCGTTGGGTATTTCGCCCAATTTTCTGGCCATGCTGCCCTATCTGACGACACTGATGGTGCTGCTGATCATTGGCCTGGGGGACCGACGAAAACTAAATGCTCCCGCCATGCTGGCTGAGCCCTATAAGCGTGGGGAACGGTAATTCACGCCACGAAACCCGTCTACCGAAACGATGTCCGTATTTGTACCGCCATTATTCAGCATTGAATTCCGGTCATAATCTGGCATTCTCGTGATCAGTCCTATTCTCTGCGCGTTTCAGGTTTGCGTGCAGCCATAATCGCATGAGGAGGCTGCTGTATGATTGATCAATATATTACCCCGGAACTGCTGTTTGCACGTTGTGAAAACTGGAACACACCGACATGCCCACATCAGAGAAATGCCATTATGGGGCTGAGTATTATCAATCAAGAGCATCTGTTTTTATTGTCCGATGAAACAGTGTCCCAGCTCAAAAAGATTTGCAAGAGGTGTTCCGCTTTCAAAAAGAAATGCTGATGATAACCGCATACTTTAAAGCGGCAACGCCGCGTCTGATAACAGCGCGCAGCGATGTTATTTAGTGGTTGTTATTTCCAGAGTTTTTGGTTATGTCACGGTGCTTGTTTCAATGCTCATCAACGACGTTCGACTAAAAGGAACAACCCATGCTCGGGACCATAGTCAACACCGTGGCTATCATCGCAGGAAGCCTCATCGGACTCCTTTTTAAAGGCAGTATTCCCGAAAAATACGGTAAAACCATTATGCATGCCATCGGTCTTGCCGTGATCCTGATCGGACTGAAAACAGCGCTCAAAACCGATGATATATTGATCATTATTATCAGCCTGGCCCTCGGCAGTGTCATGGGCGAACTGCTGCGCATCGAAGACCGGCTCGAACAGTTGGGAAAAGGATTGGGGCGCCTGTTGCCGGGAGACAACAACGGCGTGGCCAAGGGGTTTGTGACGGCAAGCCTGGTCTATTGCGTGGGGGCCATGGCCATCGTGGGGGCCCTGGAGAGCGGATTATCTGGAAACCACCAGACACTTTTTGCAAAATCACTTCTGGATGGTATCGGGTCGATTCTGTTTGCCTCCACTCTCGGTATCGGTGTGCTCTTTTCTGCCTTGTCTGTTTTCTTTTATCAGGGGGCTATTACACTGGCTGCCTCGACCCTGAAACCGTTCCTGACGCCAGGTGTCGTGGCTCAGATGTCTGCAGTCGGAGGCTTGCTGATTCTGGCCATCGGGATCAATCTTCTGGAGATAAAAAAACTCAAAATAGGAAATATGCTCCCGGCGATTTTTATTCCGCTCATCTATCAGTTACTTAAGCAAGTAGTGACCTGATTTATTTCGATATTCGGATTTAGAACTTATCACGCGCTGAATGTGCATAATATTAATCCCTTATGGGGTTGAATCAGTGCCGAGCCCTTTGGACCCGGGTATCTACTTTTCCCCATAGATGATGAGCTTTCTCCGCAGGGTATTCAGACCAATCCCCAGGATCCTTGCGGTCTTCGATTTGTTTTTCCCCAGCTGTCTGTAAGCATGGAGAATATGGATTTTTTCCACCGTTTCCAGAGAAGCAAGGGGTGTTGTACCCGCCGATATCATCATCGTCTTGAGCCGTTTTTGGCGATGGATGGATTCGGGGAGAAATCGGGGAGAGATGGGTTTTCCCTGGGCCAGGTTGGTGGCCGACTGCACAATGGCTTTGAGTTCCCGCACATTGCCGGGAAAGTCATAATTTATAAGAATTTCAGTGGCCTCGGGCGTAATAAAATTTCCCTTGTCAAGATCGTAATGGGCCGAAAGAAATGCCCGTATCAGCAGGGGAATATCCTTTTTGCGTTCCCGCAGAGGCGGTAGGTGCAACCATCCACCCCGGATGCGGTAATAAAGGTCTTTCCGAAATTGTCGTCGCTTCATGCGGTCTTCCAGATCGGTGTTGGTAGCGGCAACAAAACGAACATCCGCATGTTTGTCGGCGCTGGTTCCCAGCTTGAGGTACCTACCATCCTGCATAAATCGGAGAAGTTTTCCCTGAACTTCCAGGGGAAGAAGCCCAATCTCATCCATAAAAAGGGTTCCCTTGTCGGTGTACTCCAGATAGCCGGCCCGATTTTTTTCTGCTCCTGTATAGGCCCCTTTTGTGTGCCCGAAGAATTCGGCATCGAACAGATTTCCATTGAGAGATGCCATGTTGATGGCTGTAAATGGGTGGGCTCTTCTGGGGCTGGCCTGGTGGATGGCCCGTGCAAGTAATTCCTTTCCTGTTCCGCTTTCACCTGTGATGAGCACAGGGACATCGCTGTCCGCATGAAGTTCAGCTTCCCTGAGAACCCGCATCATACGGTTTGAGGTGGTATCGATTTCTTTGAAGGCCTCTTTATTCTTTAGACGGGGTACGGCCTGCTGTTTTCCGATGTCCCGGAGATCCAGCAGGCGTTTGTGCTCCAGGGCACGGTGAATGGATAAGGCCAGATCTTCTTTTGATACCGGTTTTAGCAAATAGTCGTAAGCACCTTTTTGCAGGCATGTCACAGCGGCTCTGGCTTCGTCCACCGCCGTAATGATGATACATTCGGTGATAGGGCTGAAATTTTTAATGATATTTAGAAGCTCCAGACCGGTCATGTTCGGCATGGTCATGTCCAGCAATGCCAAATCAACCGGTTTACCGGTTTCAATCAGCGATGCCGCCTGGAATGGATCTTCCTCGAGATGTATCTGTCTGAAATGGAGATCTTTCAGGCGACGCTTCATGATTTCAAGAAAATCGCGATCATCATCTACGACAAGAATCTGCGGCTCCATACCCTTCCTCCTACACGTGAAATAGTTTTACGAGTTGTAATGACCATGCCAATATGGCCTATGCCAAATTGGCCCATAACATTCAATCCCCTTACAATACAACATAAATTTAAAGTCATATGCCAAAATGGCATGGCCACCCTGATTGTGAGGTGTTGCCCTGGTATGTGTTTTTGGTCGTACGGGAATATAGTTATTTGATATTGTGGACAATATTAAACAACTCCCATTTAAGAGGTTTCTTGGCACATTCATTGCTAAGTTATTATTTAACACATTAGAATTAAGTCTTTTCTCGCATGCTTCACATCCCGGTGTTGGGGGAACTGCGAGTTTCATAGCACCGGACGCCGGCTTTATTCGGAGGTAACCCATGAGCTTAAAACAGAAATTAGTAGCAGGGAAATTTGCTGTTCTTGTAGAAATGGAACCCCCCAAAGGGGTAGATGTTTCCGTCATGGTTGCAAATGCACAGAAAGTAAAGGGTATTGTTAATGCCTTTGTTGTACCGGAAATGCGTAATGCTGTGATGCGGATGAGCTCCCTGGGCAGCGGTATGATCCTGCAGTCAAAAGGCATGGATGTCGTTATTCAAGTCAATTGCCGAGACCGTAACCGCCTGGCCCTACAGGCCGATCTTCTGGCGGCCAACGGTTGCGGGATTCATAACCTGATGGTGGTCAGGGGAGAAGACCCCGGTTTTGGCGATCACCACCAGGCAAGAGCGGTGCATGATATTGATTTGACGGAGTTGTTGAAAGTCATCCAGGGACTTCAGAATGGACGCGACATGGCCGGTATCGAGCTCAATGGTGCCCCTACTTTTTTGGTGGGGGCAACCGTCGATGCCGGAGCAAGGGATAAGTCGCCTGAGTTGATACGGGAAGAAATGGATCAAAAAAGAGAAGCCGGCGCTGAATTTTTCATTACCCCGCCGTTATTTGATCTATCTACCATCGAACCATTTCTCAAGCGTGTGGATCGTTCAGAAACCAAGATTATTCCAACGGTTCTGCTGCTGAAATCCCTTGGTATGGCTCGTTACATATCCCGTAATGTCAGCCAGATGTTCATTCCTGACGCGTTGATCCAGCGTCTCCAGAAGGCACCGGATAAGGTCAGTGAGTGCATAAAGATTGCCTCGGAAATGGTCCAAACATTAAAAAAGGAAGGCTTTTGCGGTGTGCAGCTTTCCACAATTGGGTGGGAAGATAAGCTTCCGGCGATACTTAAAGGGGTTTGAGGAATCGAAAATGACGAAACAATCAGGTGAGGACAAAAAAGATTTGGTCGGTTCGGTCATGGTGGTCGGTGGTGGCATCGCGGGTATGCAGTCGGCCCTGGATCTAGCAAATTCAGGCTATTATGTGTACATGGTCGAGTCATCCTCGGCAATTGGTGGAATGATGTCACAGCTGGACAAGACATTTCCCACCAATGACTGCGCCATGTGAATTATTTCACCCAAACTGGTCGAGGTCGGCCGGCATCTCAACATCGAACTTCTTACCAACACCGAACTCATGTCTCTTACGGGTGAACCGGGTAACTTAACCGCAAACATCCGTCAGGCGCCCCGGTACATCGACATCGATAAATGCACCAGCTGTGGTGAATGCACAAAGGTCTGTCCGGTATCCCTGCCCGACGACTATAATGAAAACCTTGTAGAGAAAAGAGCTGCCTTCAAACAGTACCCCCAGGCCATTCCGGGCGCTTTTGCCATAGAAAAAAGAGGTACGGCTCCCTGCAAGGTATCCTGTCCGGCGCATGTTAGCGTCCAGGGATTCATCGCCCTGATCCAAGCAGGAAAATATTTGGAGGCCCTGAAACTGTTCAAGCAGGATCATCCCTTTCCCGGTGTCTGCGGCCGGGTGTGCCATCACCCCTGTGAAGGAGCCTGTACCCGAAACCAGGTGGACCAAACGTTGTCCATTCAGTATCTGCACCGTTTTCTGGCAGACAGGGATCTTGAAACGGAGGCTCCTTTTGTACCGGAGAAGAAAGCAAAACGACCTGAAAAGATAGCAATTATCGGAGCAGGTCCGGCCGGCCTGACCTGTGCCTATTTCCTGGCCATAGAAGGATACCAGGTCACGGTCTTTGAAAAACTGCCCGTACTGGGCGGCATGCTGACCGTCGGTATTCCGTCCTACCGTCTTCCACGCGATAGTATCGAAAGTGAAATTCAAATCATCAAGGATCTCGGGGTTCAATTCAAGACAGGTGTCGAACTCGGAAAAGACATCACCATCGACCAGTTGCGCAAAGACGGGTTCAAGGCCTTTTTTCTCGGTATCGGGTCCCATGAATGCAAGGTCCTGGGCATTGAAGGGGAAGATCAAGAAGGGGTTTATCCGGGTATCGATTTTCTGCGTGAGGTCAATCTTGGAAACAGGGTTCAGCTGGGTGACCGGGTTGCCGTAATCGGTGGCGGAAACGTGGCCATGGACTCGGTTCGCACGGCCTTGAGAACCGGCTCTTCCAAGCCCTTTGTGGTTTACCGGAGGAGTTTTGAGGAGATGCCCGCCAACGATGTAGAGATTGAAGAATGCCGGGAAGAGGGCATTGATATCATGACCCTCACCAGTCCGGTGCGTGTTATCGGTGAAAATGGGAAGGTCGTAGCGCTGGAATGCCTAAAAATGGAACTGGGTAAACCCGATGCTAGCGGCAGGCGACGACCCGTACCCATCGAAGGCTCTGAATTCATTATGGAGGTTGATGCGGTGATTCCGGCCATCGGCCAGGAAAGTGACTGGGCCTGCCTGACGGAGGAGTGTGCCTGCACCTTGAGCGAGTGGGGAACCATCAATGTGGATCCCGTAACGCTTCAATCGAACGATCCGGATATCTTTTCAGGCGGGGACGCCGTTACGGGGCCGGCAACGGTGGTGGAGGCTGTGGCTGCCGGTAAAGAAGCCGCCATATCCATCGACCGATTTGTGTGCCGGACGGACCTTTCAACCGGTAGGGAAAAGACATGGGTTCCCATTGACGATGTTCCTACGGAAGGGGTGGCCCTGCTGTCCAAGGAAAAGATGCCCTGCGTGTCGCCGGACCAAAGAATTTCCAATTTCAATGAGGTTCAACTCGGTTTCGATGAGTCGATATCGCAAAAGGAATCAAACCGTTGTCTTTCCTGCGGGATATGCTCCGAATGTTACCAGTGCGTGGACGCCTGCCTGGCCGGTGCTGTGGAACATGACCAGACCGTAGTGGAAAGGGAGATCCCGGTGGGTTCCGTGGTTCTCAGTCCGGGTAGTCGTCCGTACGATCCCACCCCCCTTGAAAGGCACTACCACTACGGAACGAATCCCAATGTCATGACGAGCCTGGAATTTGAACGCATGCTGAGCGCGTCCGGCCCTACTATGGGTCATTTGATCAAGCCTTCGGATGAAACAGAACCGAAACGGATTGCGTGGCTCCAGTGCATCGGTTCCAGAGACAATAATCAGTGCGGCAATGGATATTGTTCTTCTGTGTGCTGCATGTATGCCATAAAGGATGCCATGGTGGCCAAAGAGCATTCCAAAGGCGACCTGGACTGTACCATTTTCAACATGGATATCCGCACCTTTGGAAAGGATTTTGAAAAATATTATATTCGGGCCAAGGACCAGGAAGGTGTGAACTTTGTCAAGGCCCGGGTGCACACCATCGATGAGGTGGGAGAAACGAAAGATCTCCGTATCCGGTATGTAGATGGGGCCGGTGAATTAAAAGAAGAATTTTTTGACATGGTGGTTCTCTCTGTCGGTCTCCAGGTTTCAGAGCAGACCATTGATCTGGCCAAGCGACTGGATGTGGAGATGGATTCCTATCACTTCGCCGTGACCCAGCCGTTTTCGCCGGTTGAGACATCGCGTCCCGGTGTCTATGTCTGCGGTGCTTTCCAGGAGGCAAAGGACATTCCTAGTTCGGTCACGGAGGCTTCCGCTGCTGCCTGTGCGGCGGGTGCACGGCTTGCATCGGCTCGAAACACCCTGACCCGGACGGTTACTTTGCCGGAAGAGATCGATTTGAACGGGGCAGAACCCCGGATTGGCGTATTCGTCTGCCACTGCGGGATCAATATCTCCAGTGTCGTGGACGTGGCTGCCGTGGAAGCCTACGCAAAGACTTTACCGTATGTCACATATGTTACACAAAATCTCTTTACCTGTTCCCAGGATTCCCAGGACCAGATGAAAGATATCATCAAAGAGCAGAACCTTAACCGTGTTGTCGTGGCCGCTTGTACACCCAAGACACATGAAGCGATCTTTATGGATACCTTGCGGGAATGTGGTCTGAACAAATACCTCTTTGAAATGGCGAATATCCGTAACCAGGGTTCATGGGTACACGCCAAGGAAGCAGAGGAAGCGACGGAGAAGTCAAAGGATCTGGTACGCATGGCGGTGGCCAGAGTAGCAACACTTCACCCACTCCAGGAGAAAACCATTCCGGTCATTCAAAAGGCCATGGTGGTGGGGGGTGGTATTGCCGGGATGAATGCCGCTTTAGGGCTTGCAGACCAGGGATACGAGGTTTTTCTGGTGGAAAAGGAAAACCGTCTTGGCGGTATGGCCAACCAGCTGTCGGCCACCATTGAAGGTGCCGAGATTCAACCCTATCTGGCGCAGCTCTCGGATCGTGTGATGTCCCATGAAATGATCCAGGTACTGACCCAGTCCCTTATCGTGGGGTTTTCCGGATTCAAGGGTAACTTCACCACGGAAGTTCTGGTGGGACCGGGTATGTATGAGCGAAAAATCGAGCATGGCGTGGTCATTCTTGCAACCGGCGCAAAGGAGTATCAACCCAAAGAGTATCTGTACGGCGAAGACGACCGGGTCATGACGCAGGTGGAATTTACCCAGCACCTGGATAAAGCGCCATCGGGTTCTTTGGATCAGGTGGTCATGATTCAGTGTGTTGGATCCCGAAATGATGAGAATCCCAACTGTTCACGTATATGCTGCCAGAACGCCATAAAGAATGCGCTGCATATCAGAAAAGATCACCCGGATGCCGACATCTATGTCCTGTATCGGGATATCCGGACCTATGGTCTTCTGGAAGAGTACTATAAAGAAGCCAGGAAGCAGGGTATTCTGTTCTTCCGGTATACGCCTGAGAACCCGCCCCAGGTGGCATCGTCCCAGGATGGCGTGCAGGTGACTTTTATTGATCATGTTTTGAATCGACCGTTGATGGTAACGGCGGATGTTTTGGTTTTGAGTGCAGGCATGGTTGCCGAAGACACTTCCGAGCTTGCTTCCATTGTCAAACTCGCCAGAACGCCGGAAGGTTTTTTCATGGAAGCGCATGTCAAGCTGAGACCGGTGGACATGGCCACGGAAGGTATCTTTGTCTGTGGTACAGCGCACAGCCCCAAGCTGATATCCGAGACCATCTCCCAGGCCAATGCAGCCGCTTCCCGAGCTATCACCTTCCTTGCCCAGCCGGAGCTGACGCTGTCCGCCATTACCGCCTGGGTGGATCCTGACCAGTGTGCTTCGTGCCTCGTATGTGTACGGTCGTGCCCCTATGGGGTCCCGAAGATTAATGAGGAAGGTGTGAGTGAAATAGACATTGCCATGTGCCAGGGGTGCGGGGTGTGTGCAGCGGAATGCCCGGCCAAGGCCATTGAATTGAACTGGTATGAAGACGATCAACTGATCTGCAAGATAGAATCCTTGCTGGAGGGGGTCCTATGAGCCAAACATTTGAACCGATTATTATCGCGTTTTGCTGTAACTTCTGAGGATACACAGCCGCGGACCTGGCAGGTTCCATGCGACTGACATATCCCACCAATATCAGAATCATCCGTGTCCCCTGCACCGGCAAAGTCGATATTCTGCATATTTTGAAAGCCTTTGAAAAGGGCGCCGACGGGGTTTATGCCGTGGGCTGCATGGAAGGCGACTGCCACTACACCAGTGGAAATTTCAGAGCGCGAAAACGGGTCGAACAGGCCAAGAAGATACTGGACACCGTGGGTGTAGGCGGCCAGCGCGTGGAAATGTTCAACATGGCATCGAGTGAAGGACCCATGTTTGCCGAAGTGGCCATTAAAATGGTGGACAAGATAAAGGAACTTGGCCCCAATCCCATCAAATTGCAGAAAAAAAAGGCAGCATAAGCCTATACAACCGATCTGTTTATGGAAAAGAAGAGGATGAAATTATGATTGTCGCCGATAAAAAGCCGATTGAAGAGATTATTGAGGACATCAAGAACCATGAAAAAGTGTTGATACTGGGATGCAATGAATGCGTAACAGTCTGTGAAGCAGGCGGAAAAAAGGAAGTGGGCATTCTGGCATCTGCCCTGCGCATGTATTTTCTGAACCAGGGCAAGGAAATGAAGATCGATGAAGAGACCCTTGAGCGTCAATGCGATCACGAATACCTCGAGGAGATTCGCAATGTCGTCGATCAGTATGATGCCATCGTGTCGATTGCCTGCGGTGTCGGGGTTCAGTTTGCGGCCGAAAAATACCATTCAACACCTATATACCCTGGCGTCAACACCTGTTTTATGGGGGTGACGGAAGAGCGTGGCCTGTGGACCGAACGATGCCAGGGGTGCGGTCAGTGCATTTTGTCCCGTACCGGTGGTATCTGTCCTGTTTCCCGATGTGCGAAACGGATCATGAATGGACCCTGCGGCGGTTCTAGCAAGGGAATGTGTGAAATAAACAAGGAGCTGGTTTGTGCCTGGCAGCTGATTGTCGAGCGTCTCAAAGCGTTGGACAGGTTCGAAGAATATGAAGATCTGAGTCCGATCAAAGATTGGTCCACCGACCGGGCAGGTGGACCCCGAAAAGTTGTGAGGGAGGATGTGCAGCCATGAAAACGAAGACACCGAGTCGCTTGGAAAAGATTCTCTCCGCCGGACATATGGCCGTAACCTCAGAGTGTGGTCCTCCACGAGGCAGTGATCCGGAAGCCATTATCAAGAAGGCGGAAATGATCAAGGATCATGTGGATGCTGTAAATATCACGGACAACCAGACATCCGTTACCCGTATGTGCAGTCTGGCTGCCTGTATACGTCTCAAGCTCATGGGACTGGATCCGGTGCTGCAAATGGTGACACGTGATCGAAATCGCATCGCTCTTCAAAGTGATATTCTGGGCGCCGCATCTTTTGATATTGCCAATATCCTGTGTCTCTCAGGCGATCATCAGAGTTTTGGAGACTGTGCCCAGGGGCAAAATGTTCACGATCTCGATTCAATGCAGCTGGTCCAGACCGTTCGCCAGATGCGAGACGATGGAAAATTTTTGGGGGGCGATGATATCAAACGAGCACCGCAGATGTTCGTGGGTGCTGCGGCAAATCCCTTTGCAGATCCCTTTGAAATCCGTGTCCCGAGACTTGCCAAGAAGATCAAGGCGGGCGCCGAATTTATCTAGACACAGTGCATCTATAATCTGGATAAGTTCGAAGAGTGGATGAAACTTGCCAGAGATCGTGGTTTACACGAACAGGTCTATATCCTGGCCGGCATGACACCCATGAAATCCGCCGGAATGGCCAAGTACATGAAAAATCGTGTTCCGGGGATGGATGTCCCTGATACGCTGGTCAAGCGACTGGCCGATACACCCAAAGAAAAACAGGCCGAAGAGGGTATCAAGATCTGCATCGAGGATATTCAGCGCTTGAAAGAGGTGGAGGGTGTCAGCGGTTTTCACATCATGGCCATCGAGTGGGAGGAAAAGGTGCCCGAGATCGTGGAAAAAACAGGTTTGTACCCAAGACCCCAGATCCAGGAATAAGAATATTTGGATGTTTCTAAGAGAGTTGATCCAAATTAAGGACTCAAGGTCCTAGTGAGATGGTTAACGTTATAAAGAGGAGGTTTTCCATGACAGATAAAAAAAGAATTCTGGTAGTAGACGATGAGCCTGACTTTTGCTCCATTGTTCAGGGGCAGCTTGAAAAGGAAGGGTTCGATGTTGAACTGGCTTACAATGGTGTGGAAGGCATGGAAAAGGTTCAGGCCAATCCGCCCGATGCCATTGTGCTCGATGTTATGATGCCCGAAAAAGACGGCTACGAGATGTGCAAGGAGCTCAAGGCAGACAGCAATCTCTGTGACATTCCGGTGCTGCTGCTGACGGCCGTGGCATCCCATGTGACCTCCACTCGTTATTCCCATGCCGACGGCATGAGTACGGAAGCGGACGATTATATCGCCAAACCCGCGTCTGCTGAAGCGATATCCCAAAGCATCAGACAGATGCTCAACATGTAAACAGGGGAAGGCGGATCTGGCTCGATGGAGTATGCGGAATCCTTCCCTGACGTCCAAATTGTGTGAGGAGTCAACCATGTCAATGCCGGTTCTTGAAATAAATAGAAACAAGAGTGTTTTCAAAAACGAGGTCATGAAAATTCTACCCGAGGGTGGAAACCTGAATCTCTGCTTGACCTGCGGCCTCTGTTCTTCCGGGTGCCCTGCCACAGGGCTGGAGGGGATGGACCCGAGAAAGTTCTTGAGAATGGCTGCACTCGGGCTCGATGAGGAGGTCCTGAGCTCCAAGTGGGCATGGATGTGTACCATGTGCCAGCGGTGCATTTATGCCTGCCCCATGAAGATCGATATTCCAGGCCTGGTGTTCAATGTCAGAAACCGCTGGCCCAAGGACGATCTGCCGAAAGGCATCCATGGATCGTGTGAAATGTCCTTTAAGAACGAGACGTGTAGCGCCATGGGAGCAACAGAAGAGGATTTTATCTTTGTGGTGGAAGATGTACTGGAAGAATATCAGGACTCCCAACCGGAATTTAAAGAGATGCAGGCCTCGATCAACAGGGAGGGGGCTGAATTTTTTCTGAACCAGAATTCCCGGGAACCCGTGACCGAACCGGATGAAATGGTGCCGCTATGGAAAATTCTCCATACGGTGGGTGCGGACTGGACCTACGGTTCAAAGGGGTGGGCAGCGGAGAATTACTGCCTGTTTCTGGCTGATACGGAGAAATGGGAAAAAAACGTCCGAATAAAAGCCAAAGCCGTGGATGATCTGGGGTGTAAGGTCTGGCTCAATACCGAATGAGGGCACGAATTTTTTTCGGTCCGGGTCGGACTGAACAAGTTTAACATCGAACACAAATTTGAAGTCAAATCCATCATCGAATATTACGCGCAGTGGATGCGCGAAGGAAAATTGAAGGTCACCTCGGATTGGAACAAGGATCTGGGCGTCAAGTTTACGGTTCAGGACCCCTGTCAGCTTGTGAGAAAATCACTAGGGGACCCTGTTGCAGAAGACCTTCGTTTTGTTATCAAGGCCATCGTGGGGGAAGAGAATTTCATCGACATGACACCCAACCGATCAAACAATTTCTGTTGTGGCGGTGGGGGCGGTTTTCTCCAATCCGGTTTGCCGGAAGAACGGCGGTATTATGGCCGCAGAAAATTTGAACAGATAGCGGAAACCCAAGCAACATACTGCATCACACCTTGTCACAACTGCCATTCTCAGATTCATGACCTGAAAGAGCATTACAATGGGAGCTACCATACATTGCATCTCTGGACAATCATGTGTCTGGCCATGGGTATTCTGGGAGAAAACGAACGTGCGTACCTGGGACCGGATTTGATGGATGTGAATCCGTACCCAAACCCGGAAATTTCGTGAACCACAACAGCGAGCGCATTTCCAAGGCTTGCTGCGACGTTCTTCAAATTTCAGGAATTGATAGAACCGGACTCAAAAAACCATGCAAGTCTATTGCATCATCTCCGATGAACGGGCATACCGGGCAAAATCCACGGCGATATTTTCCACCGTGTTGAAGCGCATGGGTATCAAAGGCGCCTATGTACCCTTCAAGGTTGCACCGGATCAGCTGGGGCAGGCCCTTCAGAGTCTTCGTGTCCTGAACATTGCCGGGGCAAACATTACCGTACCCTACAAGGAGTCGGTGGTCCCTTATATGGACATTCTGTCCGAGGGCGCCAATATCATCGGGGCCATCAACACCATTGTATTAAACGGAGATAAGCTCAAAGGATACAACACCAACGCCATCGGATTCATGGATGCCTTGTCTTCAGCCGGCTTTGAACCCGAAGATAAATCAGCCATGGTTTTCGGTACCGGGGGTGCTGCTCGGGCGGTCGTTTTTATCCTGAACTGGCTGCGCACAAAAACCATCTTCGTCGCTGGTCGCGATGAGGCAAAAATGCAACAGATGGTGAACACATTCGGGGGCGAGGCCAGATCCCTGTCTTCCCTGGAGGGGCAGCGGATACCGGTGGATATTATCATCAATGCTACATCTGTTTCGAGTCCGAACGAGTCGCCTGAAATGGCCGACTTGATTGGTTCACTGGATCTGCCGGCCTGTGAAATGGTGGTGGATCTCAATTATGACCGGCCTAAAAACTTTTGGGAAAAAATGGCCGAGAACAAAGAGATTCGTTTCATGGACGGTTTGATGCCGCTTGCCTACCAGGCCCGCAGGACCTTTGCCCTATGGACGGGTCTCCAGGTGCCTCCGGAGGAATTTATTTCAGCCATTGAAGGGGAGGCATAAGAGAGGGTTCGAGATTTGGAGGGGCTGAGGGTTCAAGGGGCGAGCTCCTTCGCTCTTTGTTCTTGGCTCTTAGTTGTTTGGCCGGTTTAACAAGCTAAGAGCCATGAGCTAACGGCTAAGGACCTGCAACAGAGCAGATGCGATAAAAAAGTTTTTGAAATATTTAGGTTAGGTGTTCAGGGAAACCGGCAGCAACACCGTGAATGTCGACCCTTTTCCAAAGGTACTGTCTGCCTCGACAAACCCGCCAAGTGCCTGAACCAGCTCCTTTACTATAGGGAGCCCCAGTCCGGTTCCGGTGATATAACGTGTTTGATCATTTTTGACGCGGTAAAATCGCTCGAAGATTTGACCAAGATGTCTGTCTTCAATCCCAAACCCATTGTCGATGATGTTTACCTTGATATTGATGCCGACCACCTCGGCCGTAACGCGAATATGGCCTTTTTCAGGTGTGTAGTTGATGGCATTGGTAATGAGATTGCCAAAGACACTTTCTAGAGCTATCGGGTCTGCCTGCAGCTCCGGAAGGTGTTTGTCCATGATTTCCAGGGTCAGCTTTTGCTTCTTGGCATTGGCCTTGTCTTTGAGAAAATCAATGATGTTTTTCAATAAGGCATCGATCTGAACCGGTACGGGTTCTTTGCAGATAATTCCTTCTTCGATTCTGGAGAGATCAAGTAGATCACCGATCAGGAAAATGAGGCTGTGGGTCTTTTCCTTGGCACGACCGAGGATTTTCTGGTCGGTTTCAGGCGCAATGTCCATCATGTCGCCCAGGACTACGGCAAGTTGCTCGTGGATGGTGGAGAGGGGAGACCGCAGTTCATGGGATACTTTGGCAACAAATTCAGATTTCATCAGATCAATCGTTTTCAGTGCCGTGATATCCACCACCGTTACCACGGCACCCAGACATTCTTTTTTCCGGCCCAGTACAGGACGCCCCTTGGCCATGAAATACTGATCTTTAGAAACGTTGAATTCGTATTCCGGGATGTCTTCAAAGTCGATATGTCTACCCTGTGATATTTCCATGACAAGTTTGCACAAACCATCATCGGGGAAGTATCTGGCAATGCTTTCGCCCACTGGATAATCCGCATCGAACCCCAGAAGCTGCTTGAAGGCCGGGTTCATCAGAACGACCCGACCCTTTGTGTTGGTTACCAGGACACCATTTGGCAGCGACTCGATGATGGTGCGGATACGGCTTTTTTCTGTTCCCAGATCCAGCAGGGTTCGCTGGCGCTCCCGGGCAAGTTTTTCCGCCGCCATTGCCAGGCGGGTTTTTTCAGCTGCCCGGTTGACAATGAGCCGAAGCTGATCCGGTTCAAATGGCTTGGGTATAAAGTCATATGCACCCTGTTTCATTGCCTGGATAGCCGTTTCAACCGTGGCATAACCGGTGATGACAATGACTATCGTGCTGTCATCGATTGTTCTGATTTTTTCCAGAACTTCCATGCCGTCCATACCCGGCATTTTAAGGTCCAGCAACACGATATCAGGCCGTGCTTTTTGAAAAAGTTCAAGAGCTTCTTCGCCATTGACTGCCTTGGACACATTAAAACCCATACGGATGAGGATACGTTCCGAGCCTTCTCGGATATCCTGTTCGTCATCTACGATGAGAACATGCAATGTTTCAGCACTGTCACTCACGCCCGTCTCCTTTCTGATCTTTAGATGCTGATGGCAGCTCGATAATAAATGAGGCGCCTTTTTCCGGATTGTTTTTTGCAGACATCCGACCGCCGTGGCTTTCAACAATGTTGTATGCCAGACTGAGCCCTAAGCCGGTTCCCTTGCCTTCATCTTTGGTAGTAAAGAAGGGCTCAAAGATGTGCGGCAGGGTCTCTTCGGGTATCCCCGGACCGGTGTCCGAGATTTCGATACAGACGCGATCCTGCTTTGCCCTATAATAGGTTTTGAGATGAAGTACCCCGTTGCCATCCATGGCCTGCGCCGCATTGAGGATGATGTTCATCATCAGGTGATACAGCTGCTGTGCATCGGATGATACCGGGGGAAGCTCTGTCTGAAAGGTTTTTTTGAGATCGATATTCTGAAAAAGAGTCTGATTTTCGAGGAGAAAGAGTGTTCGAGTCAGCGCCTCGTTGATGTTGTTCGGTTGCATCAGATGGCGTGTCTGACGGGTAAACTCCAGGAGCTCTTTGACTGTATTCCGGGCCCTCTCGGCATCTCTCAAGATACGATGCAGGTCTTCCTCGGCTCCTTTTTCCAGTGTATACTCTTCCAGCATCAGTTTGGCAAAGAGGGTAATCCCCCCCAAAGGATTGTTGATCTGATGAGCGACACCGGCAGCAAGTTTTCCCAGGGAGGACATTTTTTCTGCTTGCAATAGTTGTACCTGCGTGTCCTCCAGTTCTTTCTGAATCCGGATACGGTCCCTAAGGTCATGAAAAAAACCGATGGTGGCAATTTCCTGGTCATCTTCATAAATAATAGATGCATAGAGACTGATAGGAATTTCCTCTCCTGACTTGGAAAGGGCTTTGGTGTGGTAGGTTTTTAACCGCCCCTTGCCGCCGTATTCATCTCCCCGCAGGAGTTTCATCACCTGACGGGCCCCGTCCCCCGGATAAATATCACGCACATTGACACTACTTTTTGCTTCTTCTTTGCTGTGTTCGAAGACTTCCACGGCGGAAGCGTTGAACAGGAAAATATTACCCTTCATATCGGCGGCGATCACGCAGTCGACGGCACTCAGAAGGAGATTTTCCAGCAGCGAGTTTGTACGGGATAGTTTTTCCTCGAGCATGCCGATAGCAGGGATCTGAAAGTCCATGCTGACATAGGCTTCAACGGTATCTCCATTCATGATGGGATAAGCATAGAAGCAGGGCAAGCGACCTTCCATGATAAAACTGTCCGGCTTAGGACACAGGGACGGTAAACGGCTTTCCTTGGCTGCCATGACGGCACAGTTCTCACAAGGCGATGGTAGATCGTAAAAAAGGTTATGGCAGGTGTTCCCGACAGCCTCGGCGTCGGGTAGTTCGTCGACGGGAACATTTGACGCCAGGATTGTAAGGTCAGGTGAGACAACAAGGAGTCGTCTCTGGAATGAATCGATCGCTTTTAAAAGATATTCAACTTCTTTTTTTGTGCGCATCGTGTCTCCCGACCGTCAAGTTAGACAGGATTGAAAAACCTCGCAGCAAGCTACGGGGAATGCGCTCGCCGTTTTGGTTCATAGACTGGCACGCTGTGGGTACCGGATTGAAGAACAAATCAATGGCAACGTAAGTACTACAGCACGACGCAGCCATAAGAACATGAAGTTATTTCAGGAAATTAACCTATGATTTTATTGAAAGGATGTCAATCTTTTTAATTTGGATCACCTCTAAAAGAGTCGATCCAAATTAAGGGTTCAAGGATTTCCACTCCATAGGAAGGAGCTGCTTCTTCTGATTGTTGCATTCCTTACAGCAGGGAACGACATTGCCCTTGGTGGTTTTTCCGCCTCGGGCGATGGGCACGATGTGATCCATGGTGAGCTCTTTGGGTTGGATCGAGCGACCGCAGTAATGACAGATGCCTTTATCACACTTTCGTTTCCACCACTGGGAGCTGCGCATCTCACGCGCCTTGTGACGTTCCCGCTTGATGTCGTTTTCAGAAAGATTGTAAGCGTATGGGTCCATTTATAAAATCGTCCTTACGATTTAATTTATACCTAAATTGAGCCAATTATCTATTTCATTTTTCAGAATTTGATAATAGCTCTCAGAACCGCCCAGCCCTCTGCGTCCGAAAAAATAATTAATCTCGAGAAAGAGTGGCTTTATCACACCGGCAGCGAGGTCTGATTCTGAAAACAGAAAATCGAATCCAGCCAGGTTGATCTTTGTCTGATTACAAAACTTCCGGGTTGCCGCTATTGCCGCTTCCTGCAAGGCTGGATCTGAATCAGCGTCTATTTTAGCACCTTTTGTCAGATTTGTGTAGAAACCATCCGAATCGTTCTGAACGCGCCAGTAGGAGATACAGGTCTGATGGATAATAACTACCCGCAGCGAACGTCCATTGGACGGTATCAATTCCTGGATCAAAAATCCGTACTGTCCTGATTTTTCATATAAAAGGGCTTTTTCAAGGATCGTTTTAAAATCTTTTTGCGATTGCATGCGGAAAACGGTTTCACCTTCACCACCCCAGTTGAACTTGAAGACAAATGGCAGGTCAAAGGGTGGATTGTTTAACAAGGCACGGCAATCGATATCTGTTAAATCGCCTTTTTCATAAATGATCGTGAACGGGTGGGGAACGCCTACTTTCAGAAACAGTTTGGTCTGGCCGATTTTTTCGGGATAGGCAAACCGTGCATTATAATCAGGAAACACATGCGGGCAGTTGTTCTTTGCCATGCGATAGAGCGATTCCCGGCATCCCTGGGGCAACACCACAGCCTCTGCCCGCAGGATTGCTGCCAGTTCCGGTGTGCCGGGATCACGCCCGGCACATAGCAGATTTCGGTCGGTCGTATATAAAGGATGAAAAGAAAGAATCATTGTAACCAATAAAAATTGTTCATATAGTCGTATCCTTCTGTTGACAGGATATAAAATCTAGTTTTTAAAATATATAACTTAATCCAAATATTCACAACTCAAAATTGTTTGATCTTTATAACCACAGGGTATAATATTTTTATCTGACCAAAAGACTGTGGTATAGAAAGAATCCATCGAAGAGAAAAACCAGGCATTTAAATTTCTAAAAAAAGGAGGAGAAGAGATGAAAGTTGTTATTACTAAGAATTGCATGGGAGACAGAAACTGTAATGAGCTTTGCCCGGAGGTTTTTGAGTACGACGAAGATCAATTGATGTCCATCTCAAAGTTTGATGAAATTCCCGAACATTTACATGCGGTTGTACGACAGGCTGCTGCCGAGTGCGGGGCCGAGGCGATTGAAATTGTCGAGTAAGAGTGAATAAAATCTGTGTTGAACATTCCTAAAAGCGAAAACCCTCAGATTGAGGTTAGCGGTTGATTGTTACTTAGAGGAGGTAGTGTGGGGAAATTCAAGGAAAGCCAAACAGCCAAAAACCTATTGACGTCGTTTGCTTTTGAGTCCCAGGCAACCACACGGTATCAATTTTTTGCGAACAGGGCCCAAAAGGACGGATATGCTCAGATCGCTGCTATTTTTGAGGAAACCGCTGATCAAGAGCGTGAACACGCCTTACGCTTTTTCAAATTCTTCAATGGTGGTGAACTCGAAATTACCGCGACATTTCTCACGGGCGTCATCAAATCGACCTACGACAACCTGGTGTCGGCTGCGGATCTTGAGAATAACGTTCATACAACATTATATCCGGGTTTTGCCGCCGTTGCGCGTGAGGAAAACTACGCGCGGGCTGCTGACACCTGGGACGCCATTATCGTTGCCGAAGAACAGCATGAAAAAACCTTTCTGGCCCTGGCTGAGAACATGCAGTCCGGTAAAATTTTCAAGCGAGTAAAACAGATGCGCTGGCGTTGCAGAAATTGTGGGTATATCCATGAAGGCCTGGAACCTCCCGAGAAATGTCCGGCTTGCATAAGACCTTCGGGTCATTTCGAGCTGTTTTGCGAAAACTGGTAGAAAAGGAGTGTTTATCGGGAGATCAAATCATGAAAAAACACACCCAGTGTGTACACAGTGGCACGTACCGCGATTCCGGAACCAAAGGAGTCAATACACCTATATTTACCTCATCTTCCTTTGAATACATGGATCTTAACGAGAATGTATATCCCCGCTATAACAATACACCCAACCAGAAAGCCGTTATCAAGAAGCTGTGTGCGCTGGAAAATTCCGAAGACGGACTGATTTTCAGTTCGGGCATGGCCGCCATCAGCACGGCCATTTTTTCACTGCTCAGCAAGGGCGACCATATTATTCTCCAGAAAGATATCTATGGCGGAACACACCATTTTGCTACGGCCGAGTTTGACCGTTTCGGCATTGCGTATGATTTTGTTTCCAACCAACTGAAGGATATTGAAAAAGCAGTCCGGAACAACACCCGCATCATTTATATAGAATCCCCATCCAATCCGCTTTTGTTGATCACGGATATAAAAGCGGTGGCTGATTACGCCAAAGCAAAGCAGATTCTAACCATTATCGACAACACCTTTGCAACACCCATCAACCAGAGCCCCATGGATCTTGGTATCGATATCGTTATCCACAGCGGAACCAAATATATCGGCGGGCATGGTGACCTCTGCTGTGGTGCTGCCTTGGCTTCCAAGGAACTGATCGCACGGTTGAAATCGACGGCAGCCAACATGGGCGGCAGCCTGAATGCCGCCACCTGCTATTTGATCGAAAGGAGCCTGAAGACCCTCGGCCTACGGGTAGAGCGACACAATCAAAATGCAATGAAAATTGCAAAATATCTCCAAGGACACTCCCTCATCAGAAGTGTCTACTATCCCGGCCTGGAAAGCCATCCGGGTTACGAGATTGCCAGAAAACAGATGCGCGCCTTCGGCGGTATGGTTTCCTTTGAAATCGATAATAAAAAAATGGTGCCACACCAGTTTTTAAGAAACCTGAAAATGATCCGGCCGGCCCTGAGCCTTGGCGGCGTGGAGACCATCGTGTGTGCTCCGGTTGCGACATCTCATGAAAAAATATCTGATGCGGAACGGGCCGATCTGGGTATTACTGATGCGCTCTTGAGGTTATCTGTGGGGATAGAAGATGCTGATGATATCATTGCAGACCTTGAGCAGGCCATGTAAATGAGCGATACGTATCCATTTGAAATTCTAGAATATAACAACGTAAAGCATCGAGGGCAGGTTGGGGAGCGGAAGCAGAACAGCATGCGGTTTACAATGTCTACCTGAAAAACACCTGCTTCATCAACAACTGGGATTTGGTAGACTGTTCTGCTCAACACATTGTTGGGGCTTACCTTTTGACGCGCAACCGGGATCCTATTTACAGACTGGCACGCTCAAAAAAAATTTGGGAACGTCGGATATCCATTATGTCGACATTTTATTTTATCAAACGAAATGAATTTGATGACACGTTGAATCTGTCGGAAACATTGAAACAAGATCCCGAGGATTTGATTCATAAAGCTGTCGGATGGATGCTCAGAGAGATCGGCAACCGGAATATAGCGACTGAAGAGACGTTTTTAAAAATCCACTATCAGGATATGCCGAGAACCATGTTGCGGTATGCCATCGGAAAATTCCCAGAAGATAAACGCCAGGCTTATTTAAAAGGAAAGATTTAAACCGTTTAGGATGATGAAAGCAGAAAAAACCATTAAGATTTGTCACGCGGATCCGAAGACGCCGGCTATCCGAGGCATGATTTCAGCATTGGATGATTACCAGGCATCGCTCTATCCGCCGGAAAGCAACCACCTTGAACCGGTGGAAAAACTCATTTCCTCCGAATATTATTTTATTGCCGCATGGAAAGACCATGAACTGCTGGGGATTGCTTCTTTCAGGCAAATTTCCGGGGCCTATGTGGAGATCAAACGATTGTATGTGCCCCACCAACACAGGGGGATGGGTCTGGCAATAAAGCTGATGGACGCTCTGGAAGAAAAGGCCGTTCAAGAGGGTTTTTCAGAGGCCAGGCTTGAAACCGGCATTCATCAAATCGAGGCGCTGAGACTTTATGAAAAGCTTGGTTATGATAAAACAGAACCGTTCGGTTCCTATCAAGTGGACCCCTTGTCTGTTTTTATGCGAAAAAAACTATTTTGATCGTTAATAAAGAAGGTTTGTCGACGCTTTCTACAACCCGAATGGTGTCGCTTCGGAGGGGTAGGCAACGGTGAAGTCGAGATCGATCTCTTGTATTTCGCCCGGAGATAGCTGGAACACCCACAAATGGACGCCTTCCTTATCCTGGTAGTTGCTTTCTGTTGGTGCCGGGTTGAGCCGGATGTCTTTAATCTCGATTTTGTCTGTTTTTGAAACAGGCACCCTGTCAACGATCTTCAGCGTAACCGGTTTGTCTTTGATATTTTCGGCAGTTATTTTATACGAAAACGACCGGACCACCGTTTTCCTCTGAATGGTACCAAAATATGTTTCTTTGACCTTATCTTTTAATTTTTTCCGAAGAACCTTTACATCACGATCAGCGCCAAGGTTCATGGAAAAGGGCTCTCCGGGCTTTTTTTCGGATAGATAAGTGTCTCCGATATAGCGACCGCCGAAATAAACATTCAACTTACCTGCCAACAACTCCTTGTCTGCCGATGCTTCTGCAACGAGAAATGTCAGACTTGTCTTCCCCGGGAGACTGTAGTGAAAGGTGTCGGCGGATAATTTTTTCGTCAATAGCGGCAGAATCGAGAATTGATCTCGGGAATCAATATCGACGGGGAAGGGCATCTTGTATTCAAAGGAAAGGGGAAGTTCTCTTGCCGAAGCAGACGTATATTCGGCGGGTGCCCCTGCCCCCGATTGAATTTCTTCATCCAGTTCCATGGCATCCTGGGCCACTGCCATGGCCTTGGTCTGAGACCGTTTGAGCAGAGTAGGCGCGGGTCTTGGAAGATCCAGTTGCCAGGGTGATATGTCGGGAAATCGTACCCCTTTTATCGGAATAACGTTGGACACGGAGAGGGTTATCTTTTTCCAGTCTTCCCCTGATTTCTGGGAAATGCGGGCAAACATAGTCAAATCCAGTTCCGACAAATCCATGGGTACGGAAACCTTGTACAGGGGCTGCCAAAGGGCTCTTTTCACCAGATATTGGACATTCAGTCGAACGGTTTCTGCTTTGGTTGCATTGAAAAGGATTTCAATGGCCTGTTTGAATGCTCTGCCGCGGCCGCTGACGGCTGCGAGTTCTTTTTTGACTTTTGCAATTTCTCTGTCGACGTTTTCCAGGTCGATATCAAGTGCTTGGCTTTCAGTATAGATCAATGTGGATGTGGATCCTATAAAAGATATTGTTTCTTGGACGTCTTCCATATTGGGATAGTGTGTTTGCACATCTTTGGGGATTTGCGTTTTTGAAAAATCAATCAGCCCGTCCAGAAAAGACTCTTTTTTGGCGAGAACCCTCTTTTTGTCGGACAAACCCTTTCGGGATTGATTCAGTTTTCTAAGTTTTTCTGCAAGGGTATTGACCTGGTCCTGAGGAAACTCAGCCAAGGGGATATGTTTGATCTGGACACTGACCATCTCTCCAGTCCCAAAAACCTGGGCGGACACGGAGTCTTTGTCCACATTAAATGCTGTGGTTTCAATAAGCAGTTCATTCAACCCTGGCCTTAGATGGGTCTGCCCTTCTCTGACAACCATGGCCTGGTTGGAAAAAAGGGTGACTTCCGAAATTTGGGATGATACGAACTGAGAGGCATGGCCCATGGTCGACAAAAAGAAAAAAATAATAAGGATGAACAGGCTGGTTTTTTTCATGGTTCCTCCAAAAAAATAATGATGTTGGCATATCACCGCGCTGTTAGTCTGTTCCGATAATAAAAGCGACAACGTCGATTTTATCGGCCCTTGAATACAGGCTTCCTCTTTTCGATGGCGGCGGTGACGGCTTCGATACCATCTTCGCAGATGAGCATGGCAGCATTTTTCTGGGCAACATATTTGAGCCCTGCCGCGGTGCCGTGATCGCTGGTAAAGCGCAGAACATCCTTGACGCCCTGGACGGCAAGAGGCGAGTTGTCCGCCATTTCCTGGGCCAGTTCTTCAGCTTTTTGAAACAAGGATTTTTTGTCTTCACATAAATGGGTGATAAATCCGATCCGGTAGGCATCTTCGCCGGAAAAATCCCTTCCAGTAAGGCAGAGTTCCCTTGTCCAGGGTTCACCTACAATTCGTTGAAGCCGCTGAGTGGTGCCAAGATCCGCGACAAAGGCCAGTTTGGTTTCACGAACTGAAAAAACTGCATCCCTGGTGGCTATACGAATATCGCAGGCACAGGCAATGTCAACACCGCCCCCGATACAGTGGCTGTGCGATGCCAAAATCACTGGTTTGTTGCACGTCTCAATGATGTTGGTGCTGGCTTGTCCGTAGAGAATGGTTCTACGCAGGCGCTCTCGATAATCGGCTGTTTGTTTTTCGATCAAGCCTGCCAGCGCTGACAGTTCCAAACCGGCGCAGAAACTTTTCCCTTCTCCTTTGAGAACGATAACGCGAACATTTTCGTCCTGATCCAGCTGTTGGAAGGTTGCCACCAATTGTTCAAGCATTTGGAAATTCAATGCATTTCGTTTTTCAGGTCTATTCAGCGTTACCCAGGCAACGTGTCCCTTTATTTCGCGTTTTACAAAGCTGCTCTCGTTCATCTTGACCCCCATATTACCGTAACTATGATTCAACAGAATCGGTTGGCGATTTTAATCGTGTAGCTATTTTATTATTAGAACGGACATGAAAAAACAAGCTTAATGAAGGGCATTTGCTCATGGAAAAGCCATTGTTCCCAACCCCGAAATCTCATAAACTTGAAATATTCGGACTAAAATCGTTTCAAAGGAATTATTTTGACAATGATGGATGGATTTTTTAGCATCAAGCCATATGAAGACGAAACCCTCCAGCTTAAAAGAAGAGCAGACAGGTCAGGCCGACACTGTCATGGACGATGCAATGGACATGGCCAGGGTGATTGCCGTAGATCGGGAACACTACGTGGTTGCCAATGAAAATCAGGAAACAACGGCTGAAATTACAGGCAAACTCATGTTCAGTGCGGAAAGTCCCCTTGATTATCCAGCCGTGGGTGATTGGGTACGGGTTCAAATGGTGGACCAGGGGTCCCGGGCAATTATTCATGATATCTGTCAGCGAAAAACCATATTAAAGCGCAAAACCGCCGGCAGAAAAATATCCCATCAACTCATCGCTGCCAACATTGACACGGCTTTTATTGTCCAGTCCCTGGACACCAATTATAACCTGAGACGGCTGGAGCGGTACATGGTCATGGTCTACGATGGTGGTATCCAGCCGGTGGCGCTGCTGAGCAAGGGCGATTTGCTTGAAACCCATGCCATTGAAATGCGCTTGAATGAAATCGCTGCCATCTTTCCAGAGCGGCAGGTTATCGCCTTCAGCAATAAAACCGGAGAAGGGCTGGACAGCATATGGGCACTCCTGACACCCGGAAATACCTATTGCTTGCTGGGATCATCGGGGGTTGGCAAGACAACCCTGCTTAACAGCCTGCTCAAGAACAGCGTGTTTGAGACCCGAACGGTAAGGGAAAAAGACGGCAAGGGTCGGCACACCACCACACGCCGGCAGCTCATACGTGTGAAAAATGACGCCATGATCATTGACACACCCGGCATGCGGGAGCTTGGAAGTCTTGCAGTGGACAGCGGGTTAAAGAGCGCATTTCATGAGATCGATCAGCTGTCAAGCACTTGCCGTTTCCAGGATTGTTCCCATACACAGGAAAAAGGGTGTGCCGTCCTGTCCGCCGTAGCAGATGGCCGCCTTTCCAGAGAGCGCTACCAGAACTATTTGAAAATGAAGAAAGAATCCATGTTTCATGAAATGTCCTATCAAGAAAAAAAGAAAAAAGACAAGCAATTCGGGAAACTGGTTAAATCTGTTATGAAGTCTAAAAAAAACCGACGGTAACAACACAAGGAGAAAAAGATGAAATGGCTTGCAGCTTTTATCCTGGTGATTATAGTTCCGGTCATGCTGACATATGCCGGCGAAGCAGATGTGGTCAAAGTCAACGTCGTCACGGCTGGAGAGAGAACCTATCGTTTCGACGTCACCTTGCGGCATGATGACACGGGCTGGGATCACTATGCAGACAAATGGGAGGTCGTTTTATTGGATGGGACTGTCTTGGGTACCCGAAAACTGCTTCATCCGCATGTCAACGAACAACCCTTTACGCGAAGTTTGTCAGGTGTTAGAATCCCCAATAATATTCAACAGGTACTGGTCCGGGCCCATGATTCGGTGCATGCTTATGGTGGTCAGGTTTTAACCGTAGACCTTCCGGCAAAATAGGAAGGATGCGCTTAGATTTTTGTTGATCTCGGGTAAGCCCATCAGAGAATCTGTTGCCTGGCAAGGTCCCATTGTCATGAATACCCAAGAAGAATTGCGGATCGCATTTGAAGAATATGAAACAGGGACCTTTATTAAATGCGCCAATTAATAGAAGTAACAAAGACAAAGGATATTCAAACCGTACGGGAATTGTTTGATGAATATGCGGTTTCCATCGGTATTGATCTGACCTTTCAGAACTTTGAACAGGAATTGAACCATATTGGAGACATCTATATGCCGCCGGAAGGCGCATTGTTTCTGGCTAAACAGGATGGGATGCAGGCAGGATGTGTGGGTTTGCGGAAAATTGACAGTCAGCGTTGTGAAATGAAGCGCTTGTATGTTCGGCAAAGATTCAGAGGCAAGGGTTTCGGCAATGCGCTATGCCGGGAAATTATCCTAAAAGGGAGAAAGCTCGGTTACAAAGAAATGCTCCTGGACACCCTCTCAACGATGGTTGACGCACAGACGCTCTACCGAGCACACGGATTTATAGAAACCGTGCCGTATTACCATAACCCCCTACCCGAGGCACAATACATGCTGCTGACACTGGACGAAACGGATAATGGATAAATCACCACAACCAAACCTGCCGTTTCCTGCCGTGGGAGACAAGGAGGGCGACGTCGTACCATCGGACCTGCCCGGTGTTGTGGATACCCATGTTCATGTTTTTCCGGAGCCTGTTTTCAAGGCCCTGTGGGAGTGGTTCGAGAAAAATGCATGGCCCATCCGCTACAAGGGTACCACGCCCGAGCTCCTGGAATATCTTTTGAAAAGGGGTGTTGACCATATTGTCGCCCTCCAGTATGCGCACAAGCCTGGAATTGCACGGGATCTCAATC
>Ga0190293_1000114_pt1 | contig 28185 bp, 21 predicted proteins | sample 48693001_MG_FD_161671 | JGI IMG/M metagenome (GOLD analysis project Ga0190293, IMG submission 161671) | Hydrothermal vent microbial mat bacterial communities from Southern Trench, Guaymas Basin, Mexico - 4869-30-0-1_MG | ecosystem: Environmental > Aquatic > Marine > Hydrothermal vents >...
GGGTCTGGAGCGTTCCGAAGCTTCTTCGACTGCATTTCCTGCACCACAGGAGGCTGCTCCCCGGGCTATGCAGATGTGCGTGGAGGTCGATTGCCGCCTTCATCCACGAGGCAATGAGCCGGGACGACATCTATCCCGGTGGAGTTCTGGTCCCCCAGACCTTCGGGGGCCTGGCCAACTGGAATCCTCATGTCCACGGTCTGGTCACGGATACATGCCGTGACAGGAAGGGCAACATCTTCCCGATGCCCACGATCACGGACGAGGATCTGTATGGCATTGAAGAGATCTTCCGCTCCCTTGTACTGAAGCTGCTGGTCGATGAGGAGATACTCTCGCCTGAACTGGCCGGGAAGATGCGTGACTGGAAGCACAGCGGATTCTCGGTGTACCGGGGCATGTCTGTCAATGACACAGAGGGGAAACGGACTCTTGCGGAGTACCTGTCCAGGGCACCTTTTTCAATGGAGCGCATGACAATCACGGCGAATGCCGAATCGGTCCTCTACCGCGGAGAGCACTTCCATCCCGGACTCGGTCGTAACTTCGAGATAACGGACCCTCTTGAGTGGATCGCTCGTATCACTGCTCACATCCCCCGCAAGGGATCGAAGCAGGTCATCTACTACGGGAGCTACAGCCAGGCGTGGAGGGGCCGCGAACGCAGGCAGGGGATCTCATCAACAGACTCGGAACTCCCGGTCAATACTGAAACCCTCCCTTCATGCTCCAGCCGCAGAAGACGAATGTGGGCCGTTCTTCTGAAGAAAGTCTGGGACATAGACGCTCTCAGGTGCCCGAAGTGTGGTGGTCACATGAAGGCCATCTCCGTAATAGAGCGACCCTCGATGATACGACGCATCCTGGAGCACCTGGAACTCTGGGAGGAAGAGGAACCCAGGCCACCACCCGTGCCGCTCGAGAAGGTCTGTGAACCTGATGCAGATTACGTGCCCTGGCGGGACGAGGTCCCGCAGACAGAAGTCAGGTGAAGAAGCTCTCTCGGGGGGAGGGGGAGGGTGCGTCATGACAAAGGGCTCCGGCTCCCCATCAGGTCTGCTGGTTCGATGACCGGGCTGCTAAATGCCGGTATGATGAATTCCAGGACTGTGATTGTTATGAATCACGAGCATGAGAATGATGATACGGGGCTGATTGAGGAAGGCGGAAAACAGTATCCTATTGGCTTGCTGGGTAAATTGCTTCAATACCCATTACCTTCATCAGGCGGCTGACTTTGCTCCTGCAGGCAGGGAAACCCTGCTCAGCAAGCCAGTCGCTCAAGCTTCTGGAGCCAAAGAACGGATGATCGGTAAACTCTTTGTCAATCAGGTGCATGATATTCAAGTCCCTTGGGTTCATCTCTTTGGCCTTGTAGTAGTAGGCTGAGCGAGATAGATCAAGCAACTCACACTGCCTGCTCACGCTGATTTCCATACTCTCTTGATCAATTGCTTCTCGCTTTTCAGCCACGGTTAAGACCAGATTAATTATTGAGCCAGTCAACTTCAATCTTAAGTCGACCAATTTCCTCATAAAGCTTGGCTTTATCGCCTTCTTCTGTTTGCTTTTCTTTTCGTCGCTTGTCCGAAAAGATGCCTGACATTTCCTCAAGGAAACGCTTCTTGCATGTCCTTATCTGGTTAGGATGAACCTCATAATGTGAGGCCAACTCTGAAAGACTTCTCTCTCCCTTGATCGCCTCCAGGCCGACTCTGGCTTTAAAAATCAGCACTGAAACTTCTACACATAGATTTGCCTGTCCTTTCTGTGATTCCAACATAGGCAAATCCACCTTAACTCGGGTTTGACACGACTAGTAACACGTGAGAGTCCTGCACGCTTCACTGTTTGTGTATTGGTATAGATTGCCTAGTATACGGCGTGTGACTAGGTCTTTTTCGGGTGCTGCTCCATATCGAGCAAGGCCGGCGGTGGCGCTATCTGCAGCAGCTTGTAGAGCTTACAGACTTCGGGGCTCGGATTTGAAGTCTGAAAAATGCGTCCCGAGGGCGTAAACAATTGACCAATCTTTTGTGTCCGGAGCACGTTCCGGATCGTGCGCCAGGTTTCTCCCGCAGCCTTCTCTGCTACACGCTCGATCAGAAGCGCCAGCACACAGAGATAGACATGGGCTCGGATCCGCTCTTCAGCTTCCTGAGGTACTTGCCGTACCTCCGGCTGGAGAAAAGCCTTCAGGCTCTCTTCGGGTAGCCATTCAGTGTGGCAAGCTCGGCTTCAAGCTGCTCAAGCACAGTCGCCCTGTACTCGGACTGCCTCTTCACCTCAAGAGGATTGCGGCAGATCACATACCTTCGCTTCCGTACTCCGGTACCGACCACACCTCCTTCACCTCGAGGTTCTCGGCCACGGGACTGAAGCGACCGGGGCGGCCAAACACCTCTGTCACCACCTCGGAGCCACGGACGCATGACATCGCAGTGATGTAATGCCCGCCGCCCTTCGAAAGAGTGTGGAGGTTCTCCTCGCTGCTCATGCCGGCATCGCTCACGAAGATGCAGCGGTTCAGCTTCCAGCCGCGCAGATCGTCCTTCACGCGATCGATGGTGGATACATCCGATGTGTTGCCGGGAAAGACCCAGCTCTTCACGGGAAAGCCGTCACGGGTCACACCGAGACCAACCACCACCTGGGGGTGGTCTCCTCGACCGTCCTTGCTGTAGCCACGCTTCCGCAGGTCGTCCTTTTCGTCGATCTCGAAGTACACGCTGGTAGTGTCGTAGAAGACCAGATCCACATCGAGGTGCAGGAGATCTCCCAGCTTCCAGTAAAGCGTTTTCTCGATCTCCTCCTTGGCCTGTCCAGCAAATCCATCGACCTGTACAGGTGATGCAGGGCAAGCTCCTTGCCCTCCGAGAAGTACACATCCTCCGCAAGCCACTGATCGTAGCAGCACAGCTTCGAGGAAGGAGCAAGGCATCTGTTCGCAATCATGGCAAAGACCGCTCGCTCAAAGGGTACAGAGCGGTTCTCGTCCTTTACCGCCCGCTCAAGTATCCCCCGCAGACTAAGCTGCTCCCACAGCTCGCTCACCGCATGGAAGGCTCCGTGCTCCCAGCTGTCCTCGAACTGCCAGCCGTCAAGACCGGCAAGCTCCTCAAGGGACAGACGCTTCCGGATGCTGGCGGCAAGCTGACGGAGCTTGGTGCTGCCCTTGCCGTCCACCCGTCCCAGGGTGCATACGATCCTGGTCTGGGACACCTGCTTCTCCTGGCTCCAGTGGTTTTTCACTATCTGGAGGTAGGAGACCTTCGATCCGTCGCGGTTCTTGCGGGACACTGTTCTGAGAAACATAGTGACTAGATACTGTCAGCTAAGATGATGTTAAGTAGGTACTGTCATATATTGTATAACTATGCATTTTTGCCTGTGTGGCTATGTTGCTAGGGCTCTTTTCAACAATATCAACAACTTACGGAATCGTAGGAGTGGCGTGTGGTACTTCTCGTGTCAAACACGAGTTGAAATGCTGCTGAGCATGGCAATGATTATTGAATATCAATGCGATCACAGGTAGCAGGGTGTAGTCAGTGTCTAATCGATCCCCATAACGCGGATGATCTCGCGTTCAAGGTCCTGCATCGTAAACGGTTTGGCAAGTCTTCCTGAAAATCCGTGAGCAGTGCAGTCAGCCATGATCGGATCGGATGCGTAGCCACTGGAAACTATTGCCCGAACCTTCGGGTCGATCTCCAGCAGTTCCCTCATGGTTTCCTGCCCTCCCTTGCCCCCGCGAATTGTCAGGTCCATGATCACAAGGTCGAATGGATTGCCTATCTCCATTGCCAAGATGTATTTATGAAGCGCCTCGACACCGTCAACTGCGGTATCTATTGTGTGACCCAGACGCTCTATCAGCAGCCTGCCTACTTTCCTGAGGATCTCTTCATCATCCATCAGCAGAACTCGAAGTGAGGGTGAGTCATTCGAAGCGGTATCATCATGTGAATCCTCCACAATATCCTCTGCTTCAGAAGCAGGGACCGCAGGCAGGAAGACATTGACAGTGGTGCCGATGTTGGTTTCTGAAGTAACACTGATGCTGCCGTCATGCTGCTCGATGATACTGTGAACAATAGCTAGCCCCAGACCATGTCCGGTATCCTTCGTACTGAAATAGGGATCAAATATATGGTCAATGATCTTGGCCGGAATTCCGGTTCCCTCATCACGGATAGTAATGCAGACGTACTCTGTTAACGGATCAGGGGAGCCAACCTGATCCCCCGCGCATATGTTCCTCCCATCAACATGAAGTGTTCCTCCACCAGGCATTGATTGCCTGGCATTGATGAGCAGGTTCGCGAGAATCTGTCCTATCTGCCCCTTGTCCGCATTGATGGCCCACAGGCCCTCCTGCAGAATGATCTCGGTATTGATGTTACTTCCGCGAAGATTGAAGCTCACTGTATCCTGCACAAGTGCAGAAGTATCCACTGTACTCAGCACCGGAGCGCTTCCCTTGGCAAAGGTCAGGAGCTGTCCCGTCAGCTGTCTTGCTGAATGGATGGCATCATAGGCGCCCTGGAGATACGAAGCGGATGGAGAATTCCTCGGCAGCTCGATCTTGGCCATTTCGATGTTGGTGAAGACACCTGTCAGAAGGTTGTTGAAATCATGCGCGATACCTCCGGCGATTGTTCCGAGCCCTTCCAGTCTCTGCATTCGCAGAACCTCTTCCTCCGCTTTCTTGCGGTCGGTGACATCCACCAGAGATACTATCCGAATGTTCCCTGTAAGAGCAATATTGACGATCACATTACGGACTGTACCGTCAGTACGATTAATTCGGCACTCGTATTGAGAAGGGGGAGGAAGACCTTTCTTTGTCCGTTGCTCGTGATACTTCTGCATCCGTTCCAAGTCCTCTTCCACTACGAAATCAGACCATTTCATATTCCCAATGATCTCAGTTTTCGAGTATCCGCACATTTCTGTAAAAACACTGTTGCAATCTGTAATTATTCTGTCATCACCATATATTCCTGTTGCCGTGCCCCTATTCTCAAAGATACTTCTGAACTTTTCTTCACTCTTCCTAAGTTTTTCTTCTCCCTGCCTGCGATCGGTGATATCCCGGGAAATGCCGTGGATTCCTGTGGCTTTTCCTTTATCATTCCGTATCCATCTGGCATGGTTTTCGACCCAGAGAGTGCTTCCGTCCTTCTTATAGTATTCTGTCAGGAAGACTATTGATTTTATCGGATTCGCCCTTTTCAATCTCTCCCTGATTAATTCCTTCGCGAACAGCTTCCTCATCGTTTTCAGCGATTCGGGTGTTATCATTTCCTCCGGGGATTGCGCCAGACGCTCCTCCTGCGTGAATCCCAGAATACTTTCGACAGAAGGGCTGACATAAGTGGTGCGGAATTTCATGTCTACTGTCCATATGATGTCCGACATATTTTCAGATAGGAACCTGAATTTTGCTTCGCTTTCGCGAAGGGCAGCTTCAGCCTGTTTTCGACTGGTAATATCCTGAAACACGCAATATGTCCGGGCAAAACTTCCATCACGATTGTAACCAATGCAGCCTTCTAAATTTATGTCCAGATAACGGTTATCATTGTGCCTTATCTTGAACTGAACATCATGCACATATCCCCGTTCTTTGAATGCCGGGAAATTCTTTTCGAAATGCGGCTGATAATCCGGATGCAGAAAGTCCGCGAAGTTCTGTCCAATGATTTCTTCCCGCTTATATCCCAGTGTATTCAGCCAGGTTGGATTCACATCGAGAAAACAGCCGTCAGAATCAAGTGACTGATAGGACAGCGGGGCGTTATCATACATTGTGCGGAATTTGCTTTCACTGGCTTTCAGCTCTTCTTCAATATGTTTACGCGTGGTGATATCGGAGAAATTAACGATTACTTCCTCAAGGATACCAGCTTTTGTAAAAACAGGGATTGCATTGACAATTACCCAGGTGATGTAATCTCTGTCATGTCTGATGATACCGAGCAGATAATCAGTTAATGTCTCACCCGATGATATCACTCTATTCACTGGGTAATCATCCATGCTCATTGGCGACAGGTCTTCGTATGCAAATTTCCAGACAGGATCTATTGCCTGTTTTCCTGTCATCTGCTCAGCGGTAAGCCCAAGGATTTTGGTGGCGGCAGGATTACATTGCAGAACGCTTGTGTCGCTGCCATGCACGACTACGCCTACAGGAAGATTGTCAAGCAATCGCTGGAGCTGCTTCGCATCTGATCCTATTGATATGCCCGGATGTTTCATACAGGCCTCCCTGTAAACATTACTATCAATCTGTAAACCAGAAAATGAATATGCTTACCCTTCAGAAGATACACCAGCCCCTACATTCAGGAAGTGAGTGAAAGTTGGGAGCGTTTCGGTGTTCCGCAGATGCATCTGAGCACATCCCAGACTGCCGGAACAGATCCCAGAGAGTTGACGAGCTTGCGCCTGCAGGATAAGCTGTAGTCTAACTCCAAGCGGTGGGCTATATACTCGGGGCATTTACAAAGGAAGCAACATGAATGTATTGACTGCACTTTCGATGATCATCTCACTAGCTGCCTTTAACGGTTCACTTGTCCCTGATATTGGTCCGTCTGGCACTGAGATCAGGACTGCGGGATATCTTCCCCCCATTCCAGACCGCACAGTGCTTTTCGATCAGGCATATGCAGGGATCATGGATAATGCCGGGCAGGGTGATGGTCTGTATCTTCGGGCGGATGATTTCGTCCTTTCAGAAGCAGGATGCATCGAGAGCATTGAATGGTGGAGTATCTTCATCTCCGGTCAGAGCGGCACTTTTCACCTGCGTATTTTCGCTGACAGCAGTGGCCTTCCCGGAACACTTCTCTGGGAAGTGCCTGCAATATCCTCCATCAATACCGACACGGGAGATGATTTCAACGGTTCATATGACATTTACCATTCCGAAGTGAATCTTGACCCGGCGGACTATTTCACGGCTGAGGGAGGGACGACTTACTGGTTCTCCATGTACTACAGCGGTACTGGGTTCTACTGGGGGCTGCTTACCGAGGGAGGTAACATGGCTCTATACTATTATTATGAGAAACCATGGAGCAGCCTGGAGTGGATCGGTATGTTCCGCCTGAGCGGCAGCCATACCGGCGCGATCATGAACGAGACCACCTGGGCGACCATCAAAGCAGGGATATAGATCTTTCATGATGAAAGTCTAACGAGCAGAAAACCGAAATCAGATCCGCACCAATCCTACAAAGCTTTGTAATCTCTTCATTTACAGTTGTCCAGACAGACATCCTCAACTTGACAAGCGTGAACTTCATATCTACTTTCCATGAGCTTTGATGTCTGTCTACCCGGGAAGTTAGGAGCCAGTATATGAGACCAGTACTGAGGCTGCTGAGTGATGAACTTATCGAGAGAATTGTCTCGGAGGCACGGGATATTCTGTGCAAGCTGGGTGTTGAAATACACAATGAAGGTGTTCTTTTAATGCTCGCGCAACACGGCGCCTCGGTTGATATGGGCAGGAAGCATGCCACTTTCACGGATGCGATGATCGACAAGGCCCTTGCGGCCGCGCCGGATACGGTTGAACTCTATGACGTACTCGGCAGGAAGACCCACGAATTGACGGATCACAACGTTTATTTTACTCCCGGGTCCGCTGCGATCAATATCCTTGACTCCAGAAGTGGTGAGATCAGGAAGCCGGTGACCGCTGATTATATCAAGTACGCCAGGCTGGTCAGCAGGCTGGACAATATCGCATCCCAGAGCACAGCATTCATACCGTCGGATGTTCATGAAAGGATCTCGGACAGCTACAGGCTCTATCTGAGTCTGCTCCACTGCGAGAAGCCTGTAGTGACAGGTGCCTTCACGGTTGATGCCTTCAATGTCATGAAGGATCTGCAGCTTGCTGTGAGGGGTTCGTCGGAAGAGCTTCGGAAGAAACCCCTCACGATCTTTTCCTGCTGTCCGACCGCACCGCTGAAATGGAGCGATGTCACATCACAGAATCTGGTCGACTGCGCGAAGGCCTTCATACCCGTTGAGTACATATCGATGCCTCTGTCCGGGTTCATGGCTCCAGTGACACTTGTGGGTTCGATAGTTCAGCATACCGCTGAGACATTGAGCGGAGTGGTACTCAGCCAGCTCACGCAGCCGGGTACTCCGATAATTTACGGAGGTTCTCCCGCGGCGTTCGATATACGCTACGAAACGACGCCCATGGGTGCCGTCGAAACACAGATGATTGACTGCGCCAACAATGAGATAGGCAAGTTCCTGAATCTTCCCACCCAGGCTTACATCTCACTAAGCGATGCCAAACAGCTGGATGCCCAGGCCGGGCTGGAGACCTCCATGGGAGCTACCCTTGCTGCCCTGTCAGGGATAAACAGCATCTCCGGCCCCGGAATGCTGGATTTTGAAAGCTGTCATAGCCTCGAGAAACTTGTTGTGGATAACGAGATCTGCGGGATGACGCTCAGGCTGACCCGCGGAGTGGAGCCAAAAGAGGATTTTCCCTCGATACCGATCTTCGAGGAGCTGCTCAGAGACAAGCATCTTCTCATTGCCGACCATACCAGGAAGTACCTGCGTGAAGAGCATTATTTCCCTGGAGCCGTCATTGACCGGGCGAACAGCGCCAGGTGGATGGAAGAAGGCAGCCTGACAATAGGTGACAGGGCTGAGGCGGAGATCGAGAGGCTGCTCGATTCCTACGAACCGACAGGATTGTCTGAAGGAGTTCTTGCGGATATGACACGTCTGATGAAGAGGGAGGCAGCCAGGTTCGGGATGGATTATCTGCCTCATGAGGATCTATGAGGCAGATAATTGATTTTTCACCCGGAGACATCGTCCTTTCCCGGAGGGAGATACTCCGTAGCCAGGGCGTACCTGACTCAGCGGCTCTCAGCGGTAATTTCGAGAGGATCTTCGATGAGGCGTATCAGCTCTTTCAAGAACTGGCTGAGCCAAGGGGAGTCATTGCGACGATAGATATTCCAGCCTTCGAGGAGGTTCTGCGGGGAGAAGGCCTGAATGAGAATGAGCTCCCCATTGATCTTGTCTTTAGAAGAAGTGACAGCCTTGCTCTGTTCGCTGTAACGCTAGGACACCTACTCAGCGGGAGAGTGACGGAGCTCTTCGATGATGGTGATTATGCCGCCGGATACATGCTTGACTCGATCTCATCCTTAGCCGCAGACAGGCTTGCGGAGCAGGCGGCCACTGTTCTGCTGTCGGAACTTGCTCAGGGAGATCCTTCAGCGGAGTCTCCACACATTCTGGCCTACAGTCCCGGCTACTGCGGATGGCACATAAGCGGACAGAAGAAGCTGTTCGAGGTTCTGCAGCCGGAAGAGATAGGCATTACATTGAACGAGAGCTTCCTCATGAGTCCGATAAAAACTGTTTCCGGTGTGCTTGTCGGTGGACCGGGGAGGATACATGAATTTGAGAATACCTATCCTTTCTGCGAGGCATGCACAACCAGGTCATGCATCCAGAGAATGCGGAATACAAGGCGCGAACGATCACCCGTGAGTAAGGGATAATCATGGAACTCCTGAACAGAATATCAGAGGATCTGCAGAATGGTATGGATGAGGCAGTGGTCATACTCACACAGGAAGCCCTGGAAAAGAATATCCCCCCGATCGAGATCATGAACGATGGTCTGGTCGCGGGAATGAATGTAGTAGGCAGAAAATTCAAGGATCATGAGATATTCCTTCCCGATGTCCTTCTCGCCGCGCGGGCGATGAACCGCGCCATGGAGGTGCTGAAGCCGCTTCTCATCGAGGATGGGATCCCCACCAGGGGCAGGATCGTCATCGGTTCGGTGAAGGATGACCTTCATGATATCGGCAAGAACCTCGTCGGCATTCTTCTGAAGGGTGCCGGATTCGAGGTAATAGATCTGGGCAATGATGTGTCTGCCGAGATGTTCATCAGCGCCGCCAGAGAGCAGAATGCCCAGGTCATCGGAATGTCCGCTCTCCTCACCACGACGATGCCGGTCATGAAGCAGGTCGTTGAGATGGCCAGGGAGGAGGGGCTGTACGGAAAAGTCAGGATCCTGATAGGAGGAGCACCAGTCTCGAAGGAGTATGCAAGAGAAATAGGTGCTGATGCCTATGGATTTGACGGAGCCAATGCTGTTGATACAGTTGAAGGTTTTTTTGCGGAAGGCACCTGATGGAGAGACTGCTTGACCGACTGCACGATGGGGAGATACTTATTGCCGATGGAGCCATCGGATCTCTCCTCATCGAGAGAGGTCTCATCAGCGGTCATTGTCCTGAGGAACTGAATCTTACCCAACTCGGCATACTGGAAGAGATTGCGGGTCTCTATCTTGATGCCGGAGCCGACATCATCCAGACAAATACATTCGGCGGCTCTCCACTGAAACTTGCTGCTTATTCACTTGAGGACAAGGCATCCATTATCAACAGGAATGCAATTGCCGCTGTCATGAATGCGGTTTCCGGCAGAGCGTATATCTCGGCATCCTGCGGCCCCTCCGGGAAACTCCTGAAGCCTTACGGTGATACTGACTCAGAGTTGATCCTCGAGAGCTTCGAGGTGCAGATGAGAGCATTCGCGGAAGCCGGATGTGATGTTATCTGTATCGAGACCATGATGGACCTGGAGGAGATGCTTCTGGCACTCTCTGCTGCAAAGAAAATGGCGCCAGGTATTCCGGTTATGACTTCGATGACATTCAATGCAACTCCTCGGGGCTTCTTCACGATCATGGGCGATAGAATTGAGCAGACCGCACACACTCTTGAAGATGCCGGTGCGGACATAGTGGGTTCGAATTGCGGGAATGGTATTGAGAACATGATAAGGATAGCCCGTGAATTCAGGGAGCACACCGGTCTGCCCATTCTCATACAGTCGAACGCGGGCCTTCCGGAAATGCGGGACGGGGAAGTCTTCTATCCCGAAACACCTGAATTCATGGCTCTGAAAGCAGAAGAACTCGTAGATGCAGGCGTTTCGATCATCGGTGGCTGCTGCGGAACAACCCCAGAGCATATCCGCATGATCAGATCCAGAATAGCCGATTGGTCAAAACAAGAGTGAAGGCGGTCTATCCCTATGGTTCCTGTTTCAGTGTCTCGGGTAATAGCCTATGTCTGAGTTCGGATCAATACTCTCCAGGTCCCAGATGTAGAGTGAATTCGAAACTGAGTTGGTCACCAGGAATGAGCGGAATACCGATAGTCTTCGAGTGAACTGGTCTACAGTGGCGTCACGGTAGTCGACAAGATATCTGACGTTGTGCTGTCTCAGATACTGGTAAAGACTCTCTCTGCCCAGCAGTATTGACTCGTAGTAATGCCTGCTGTTAATCAGACCATCAAGATTGATGACGCTGTGCTCAGAGAAGAAGCCGAGTTGACCTGCATTCCATGCTGCCAGGATTACACCATCAGGAAGGCTGTCCCTGATCCATAGAGCTGTTCGATACCGTACAGCGAACATGGAATGGTGATCAGCAATGTCGATTATAGCCGCACGGTAGCGCTGAACACCTGAGGCAACCATAAGTGTAATGATAATGGCTGTTGCTGCATGCACAGCTCTCTTCAGGTGAGGATGCATGCTTCGGCTGTTGATCTGTGTCAATAATAGACAGAGAGAGAATATCCAGAAGACATTCACCGGTGAGTAGTACCAGTATGGTCTGACAGTACCTGGAGATACGCAGAGATAAACCATGTAGACAAGATTGGAGACAAGAAGCAGAATGAACGCAGACATTGCAGGATCATCGCATTGTCTCCTGCCATCACGGAATCTGCGTAGAGAGAAGTAGAGCACAGCCAGACAGATTATGATCTGAATGAGCAGAGGTAGAGGAAGCTTGGGCAACGAGAATGTGAAGATCCTGATCACTTCAGAGACAAATGTGAGACCGGTGGGAGGAAATACGTTCGATACTTTGATGATCCCCGATATGGGGATGAGTGTATCATTCCAGTACAGGTACGCACCGAATTGCACAATGCCCGCCAGGACAGCAAACGACATGGACAGAAGAAAGATGTTCCCATACTTACGCCTGAATGCGCTGATCGAACCGCAATGCCTGATGATCACAGTTAGAGACAGGGCAAATATAACTGCAGACAGCAGACCGGAATCAACTCGGCAGTAAGCATTCACCACCAATGCGGCAGTCAGTCGGAACAGGTGGACCCGCTCATCATCCCGAATGGCGACGAACAGGCAGATCACCTCATAGAGGATCCATGTCGAGACAAGCAGATGTAGTGAATTCTCCAGACCGATCAATATGTCCTGTGGAGCGAGATGTGCGGCAAACCAGATAATGGAGAGGAACAGCCCAAGCATGATAGAACGCAGTTTTCTACCTATCAGATAGAAGAACAGGTACGGTGCTGCCATGCAGAAAGCACATATTCCCATCGCGTAGCGAAGGAGCAGGTACTTGCTTTGAACGAGGAGTGCAACCAGATAGACGATCAAATACCATAGGAAGTGAAATCCGTTCGTACGACTGAAGCCGTCGAACGTAGGGAATCCCGCTGTCTTGTGATTCCAGGCTGTTTCAAGGTAGTAGTATGTATCATCGATGGTCAGCTGAGTCACAATGAACTGTGTGCCTTTGCTTATCAGAACGGAATGTGAAACCATCTGAAAAAGAAACAGAGATAGGACAATTCCGATGAATGCTGATCTCTTACTGAGGAGCCGTGAGAGGCCAGTGTAAGATGAGGGATCACCATGCTTGATCATATGATCGGATATGAACCTCTCATGAGTTGCGTTCAGTTTTGGCGGGGAGACAGCATCATCGGACTTTCGGCTGGCACATCATGCAAGCATAGTATCATGATTAACTTCTGTGCAATCGCATCATCCTCATTCTATACCTAAAAAGATGAATAACGCAGTCACTCATATTGGTCAATGCTATGATCTCAAGCTGAACCCGCCTTTGTTCGCTATAATAATCAGGATTGTTCTGACAGCGCTGTAGAGGAGAGGATGCAAAAATGAAATTTATTGAACTGGCAGAGAAGACAAGGAGCTATCGAAAATTTGACGAAGCCCGAGAGATTCCACCTCGTGTACTGCGGGAGATAGCGCAGGCGGCAGGGATCGCTCCATGTGCGGCAAATCTCCAGAGGCTTCGATTCAGCATTGTGACCGAGGATAACGAGCGGGAGCTTCTCTGTTCATCTATCGGATGGGCTGCATACCTCGAGGATTGGAAGGGGCCTGAACCGGGGGAGAGACCATCGGCTTACATGGCGATAAACGCTCCAGATGACGAGGTGGCCTATACAGGGATAGATGTTGGTATTGCCGCATCCTACATGACGCTCGCCGCATCGGACCTGGGGATCGGATGCTGCATGATACTCAGTTTCAAGAGGGATATTGTTGATGCGATCGCGCCTGCAGAAGGATACCGGGTAGCACTGCTTCTTGCTCTGGGTTATCCAGGGGAGACCGTAGTGCTTGAAAGAGACTGCGAGGAAGTGAGATACTGGCGCAGCAATGATGGCGTCCACCATGTCCCCAAGCTTCCACCAGATATGCTCGTTCTGAAGGAGCCGAAATAGAATCCTGGTTGAGATCAGATCAACTCCGCAGATAACTGGTGTTCTATTGGTTCCCTTGCAGGTTCTGCAGATTGCAGTACTTCTCCGGTGTGGATATAATCTTATTCATGATCAGGAGCCTGTTTGAGCTGGTCCATTCACTTCATGATGGGATAAGATGAAGATCAGCCCGGAACTTCTCGACAGGTTCGGCATTCCAAGGATATCATCGCTATCCTTCATTGACGATCTTACAGGGCTTCCCAACCGCAGGTTTCTCCGCACTGTCCTGGATACTCTGATCACAGGCGGTGGACCATTCTCCGTTCTATTCATGGACCTGGATGATTTCAAGCAGGTAAACGATACACTGGGTCATGATGAAGGAGATAGACTCCTGAAGCGTCTTGCTTCTCTGCTTGGAAGTACGATGAGGGAGCGAGACCTTGTTGCGAGGTACGGTGGTGACGAGTTCGTTCTGATCGCTGCCGACGGTGGGGTAGAACAGGCTGTCAGAGTAGCTGATAAGATCATCTCCGCTGTGGATGGAGAGCTCAGGCCGAAGTGGGGAGTCTCCGCCAGCATCGGTATTGCTTCGTATCCGGAGCACGCCAGGACCATCAGTGACCTCATCTCGATGGCAGACAATGCAATGTACTCCGCGAAGTCTTCGGGAAAATCATGCTGGAGGGTATCCTCCCCGGAAGGCAGCAGTGTCTTCTGGCATGAGGATGTCTTCATGGCCAGGAATCGCGAGGTTGACCGTCTGGTATCAGGGCTGCAGCCTGGGAAGCGGAATTCACTCATCATTGTCTCCGGTGAGACCGGTTCGGGAAAGAGCTCTCTTCTCAATGCTGTTTCTGATAGACTGAGCGATACACGCATCATGCGAATGGAGTGCCGACCTGAACTGACCGCTGTTCCCTGGGCTGCGTTCGCCACAGCGATCCGGCGCAGTATTCCCGAATTTCCCCCGCCAGATCTGCCACCTCTCTGGAATAACCTTCTGGGCAGATTGATGCCGGATATCTTCGGGGAATCCGATCTTATGTCGGGTAGCCTGGACAAACTTGCCCTGCTGGATGCGTTCGCGAGTCTTCTAAGGGCCTGGACCCCGCTTGTGCTCATGATTGAAAATGTACAATGGATGGATAGAGAGACCTCCGGAATGCTCAGCTATGCACTCCAGCCAGGCGTAACCGATGGTCTGGCCGTTTGCGCAGCTCTCACAGTGAGCTCTGAAGGGGCCGGGACGGAGGCCATTGATATACTGAGGGGAGTGGAGGTTGCGGATGAGATGCGGCTGGAGCCACTCAGCGCATTTCAGGTAGCCGAGTTGATCAAGGGCAGGATCGGCGTCCTGAAGGGAATCGGGGAACTGGCTGATGCAGTGTACCGCTTCTCAGGAGGCAATCCACTTTTCGCGTGTGAGTACCTGCGGAGTCAGCTCAATTCAGGCATGCTCAGGATTGAAGACGGCAGACTTCAGCAATTCCCGGTATCCGGAGCCGTGCCGGATCTTATCCGTCATATCGTTGGGAGAAAACTGGGTCTCCTGAGCCAGGATTCCAGACGCATGCTCCAGTGTGCTTCCGTTATGAGGCGGGAAGCAATAGAGCTTGATCTGCTGCGTCTCATTTCCGGCAAGACCGAGGGCGAGCTGCTGAGTGCCCTTGATGACGGGCGCACACATGGAATACTCAGGACAACTGCTCGAGATGCTATGTCCTTCTCATTCACCAACGAAGCATTTAGGGAGGAGGTCTATCGGAGCGCAGGCAGGATTATTCTCGACCGGAGCCACAGCGTTATCGCCGAACGTCGGCTGTACGAGGAGGATTTTCTGAATGCCGGCTATCATCTTGAGAAGAGCAGGAGAACCCTTGAGGCCCTTGAAACTTTTAGAAAGGGTGCTGAGGTCTACCTTCGCTCCGGTCTTCCTACCGCAGCGGTCTCCTGTCTTGAACGAGCCGACAGACTGAGTCTTCTTCTAAGTGAATCCGAGCTACCTCAGAGGAAGCTCTGCGACCTCAAATCAGAACTCTTCAACGCCTATCGTTGTGCTGGTGACTGGGACAGGACAAGAGAGATAGCATGCCGGCATGCAGAGATCGCAGGAAGTCTCGGAATGCGGGATAGAGCAAACAGCAGCAGGATACATGCAGCTGACTGCCTGAGGATGATGAGCAGATACGAGGATGCCCTTGAAGAATTGTCTGTACTTGAGGAAGAACTCACCGGTCACTCACTTGCCGACTGTCTGATAAGGGCAGCTGATAGCCTCAGCAGGATCGGGCGTGCTTCTGAGGCAGCTGACAAACTGAGCATTGCAGAGACAATACTGGACTCCGGGCAAGATCGAGCAGATAGTTTAAAGACAGACCTGCTGCACCAGAAATTGGTCCTGGCCATAGCGAATGAGAGCTTTGACTATGGAGTCGAACTCGCTGATGAGCTTCATGCTCTGTCTAAAAGCACTCCGGAATATCCCTGGTGGTACTTCTATGATGTGGCAGAGACTCACCTGCTTGCCGGGAAACCCCGCAAAGCAAGGATCGTCTTCGAAGAGGGAAGTGAAAGGGCAATGCACCAGGCAGCCCTTCACGGAAGAATGGTACTGCTGGCCGAGATGGCAGATGCCTGTTATCACGCTCTGGATCTCTCTGCCTCTGAGACTCTCCTTGATGAAGTAGAGGAGCTTGCACACAGATTCGGGGAGACAAGGGTTCTGGATGATGCATGTCTGCTCCGCATAGAACTCTCCATCGAGTCGGGGCAGATTGGTCTTGCCAGGAGCATGATGACCGAGCTTCTCTGCAGGCGCCCGGAAAATCCGGCTATTGCTGCGATAAACTCCTTCCTGCTGGAGCGCGAAGATGATATCAAGAGTTCCCGGCAGGAAGTTCTCAGAGCATACAGGCTCCTGGCCGGGAAGAGTATGACTTCCATCATCGATACATCTGTTCTAATCACTCTCGATGAACTCCGTCTGCAGGAAGCCTGGACCTCTGCCCGACTGGAGGATACCAACTGGGAATCGGTAATTCGGAATATGATGCCGGGGCTCAATGCGCGTGCGGCCTTCAGGGCAGCAGGGCTTCATGCGAAATGGCTTCATCAGAAAGGGAGAACGGAGGAGGCGGACCGTGTGATCATGCTGGCGCTCGATAGGCCGGAGTGGAGCGAGATGTCACTGACCCGGCACCGGAACCTGATGATAAGAGCGGAATGGCATAAACAGGCTTCCGCTGAGGCAGAGAGTCTTCTGGAACGAAGCGGTGACCTCTAAGGAATCCCACCTGGAATTGTAATACACATTGAATCATTAATGGTAGCGCTCGATCGGCTTTCTGCAGCGTCAGCCTGTGACAGTAGAACCCGCCGAATGCATCACCCCGGCAGGTTCTACAGTACAGGCTATTCCGCAAAGAGCGCCTTGATGGCACCGAATGTGGTCTGATCGAGAGCACTTGGACCGTCCAGCATCAGCTCTGAGAGGGATGGAGAGAGGAAGCCGTCAGGGCTGGAGGATACAGCTGATTTTACTGAGCGGGGTGTTGTTCCCGAAGTATTCCAGATATAGGCGTAGACGGTGCCCGAACCACTATTCCAGAGCACTTCTATGAGAAGATTGTCCACACCATTGTACCAGTATGGAGTATCCAGTGTAATGTCTATCCACTCGTCCGGGTTGGCGCTGACCTCCAGATAAGGTGTCTTGTAGACCAGGGTTCTGGAGCCCGGTATGTAGTTGTCATCGAAAGTTGTTCCGAGCATGTCGGAAGCACAGAGTCCCATGTAGATCTCAAAGCCGTTGAAGCTGGCGTCACTCGAACCCGCTGGTCCACGCTGCCATGATATGGTCTCGATGGTCATCGCGTCACCGATCTCTTCGTCAAACACTACCACCTGGTAGCGAAGAGCAGAACTTCAAGTGGCACAGAAAGGCACCATCGCCGAAGCCTCGGGAGAGCCCACAACAACAGCAGCTGTCGAGAGCCCGACAACTATGAACATGAGAGCAGGCAGGAACTTTCTCATCAGGTCTCCTTCCGGAGTAAGGGTAAATACCGACTACTTCAATATGGAATATACATTCAGGATACACTCCCTGCATCCCGGCACCATATGACGCAGACTACAGTACTTGGCTATGCCCAGTGTCATTCATTACACTAGAAGTCTACAGGTTCGCATTATTACAGGAGGAATGGATGATACTGGGTCTGATTCTACTGACATTCATCCAGGGAGATCTGGATGAATATCACCTTACAATCAGACAGGACTACCTCGATGAACTGATAGAGGATCCACACTCCGGAATGTGGTTTCCAGCCTCCATCTCCTGCTCATCCGGCGAGTCCGACTGCATAGTCAAGATCCGAGGCAATACTTCGCCTGAGTTTCCGAAGAAGAGCCTTGCGATCAATCTGGATGATCAGTCGATCCTGGGACGAACCCGGCTTAACCTGAATGCCCAGTACCGCGATCTGAGTCAGATGAGAAATGGCCTGGGAATGCTGACCACAAGACTGCTTGGGTATCCTGCCCCGCTTACGAGGCATTCGGTTCTCTATGTGAATGGTGAATACTGGGGAGTCTACCTCGATATAGAGAGGATTGACTCTGATTTCCTGCAGCGCAACGGCTACTCAGATGGTCCCCTCTTCAAGGCGACCGATCATGCGGCGAGATTCGCCTGGCTCCCGACAGGGATCTCGCAGACTTTCGGCTATAGACCCATGTCTGACAGCGATATCTATCTGCCGGAGCTCAGGAGGCTCATTGATGCTGTCCTGTCAGACGGTAGCCCTGAAATCGATATCGGGATGTTCCTCGCCTATTATGCCGTGGTCATCGGGATAGTGGATAATGATGGCGGTTCGATGAACTTCTACATTCACAGGGGAGCTGACGGAAAGTGGAGCATTTTCCCGTGGGACAGAGACAGCAGTTTCGGGAGCGAGTGGGGAGGTTTCTACAATCCGGAGCTGGCATTGTGCACGTCACTTCTGCATCTTCAGCGTACATCGCTCTATTGCCGTCTCCTTCAGAATGACCAGTACAGAAGTGAGTTCGACCGGAACCTACTGGATATCTCCCGGCTGATGTCAGACGATCTGCTTGCCGCAGCCGATTCGATCTATTTAGAGATAAGGGAGGATGTCTACCGTGACTCCATGAAGCAGGGAACGAACGAGCAATTCGATCAGGCCTATCATGAGCTGCGGGATTTCCTGATGAATCGGGCTGAGTTCATCGGGGATGAGATGATAGGGCTCTACGAACCGGTCCCGGTCTGCTCAATTGTGATCGATCCTGTTCATCTGAGTCCGGAGGATGACACTGTGCATATCAGAGCCTGGACAGATGGCCGAGCCCTTGAATGCTGGCCTTTCGCCACGATGGACAGGGAGGATCTGTGGGAGGTCCATCTCGATGAAGTGCCGGGTTCATCGGGAACCGAGTGGTGTGGGAGTTTCCCTGTTCAGGAGGATACATATGCGGTCTACTTCGCCTTCAGGACGAGGTCCCCGGCAACCGAGGGTAGCGAGCAGCCTCCATATTTCCATTTCTTCCCGGATTACGGATACATGATCTACGAGCACGATTACTGGTTGAATACTCATCCTGCTTCAGTTAGGCTCGAAGCACCGTTCGGGACAGATCAGCTGGAGCTTGGAGTTCCCATCCACTACGGTCCCGATCTGTGGACAATGCCGCTTATCAATGGCGGAGTCGATCTTCTCGACCTGTCACTCTGCGTACTGGAGTTCGGGGAGCCAGTCAGCAGGATATTTCTCGCTGAGCACACCATTATTCCTCCGGGGGACACTCTGCTGCTGACAAATGATTTCCAGTCTGCTCAAGTCCAATGGCCCTGGAAAGTATTTGCAGGCAACTGCTCCGCCCCGATCATATCCGGGAGCACGCTGCGTCTGCTTGACCCGGGCTGGAAGGAGGTGCTTCAGCTGACCGTGCCGGATGCTGATTCAGCAGTTCTTGCCCCCCCTGACCTCCAGATCAGCGAGCTGTGGCATTCCGGTGGGGGAGCCTTCCTCTCGGGGGACTGGATCGAGCTGTACAATCCTTCCATTGAAATGATAGATGTTGGTGGATTCGTACTGGGTGATCAGGATGGCAACCGTTCGATGATCCCATGGGAGCGAGCTCACATCGCTCCTGATGGATTTCTAGTGATATGCAGGGATATCGACCGTTTCAGGCTGGTTTATCCCTGGGTCGATAATGTGATTGAGGGTCTGGGTTTCGGTCTCTCAAATGACGGTGATATCATCACGCTCTATGATCGTTCCGGGAGGAGATTCCATACTCTAGCCTATGAGGTGCAGTCGCCCTGGCCCGAAAGCAGGGACAAAATCCTAAGTCTGCTCTCACCTTGGCTTCCCCACGGAGACCCATCCAGCTGGCAGGCCATTGATCCTCCGGGAACTCCGGGGCAGCGGAATCCGGAGTGGTTTGCCTTCGGTTCATGGCTTTCGATCACTGCGCTATGGCCTAATCCTTCCAGCGGTCCGCTGGAGTTTGAATACGAGGCAATGGACCCGCCAGTTGAGGGATTCATTTTCGATTTGTCAGGAAGGCTTATTGAGAACTTCGGTGAACTGCCCCCTGATGGAGACAGGTTCATCTGGGATGCAGAGGGGAGTCATGTTCCTCCGGGTGTGTATTTTCTCGTTCTCAGGTCATGCGGGAGAATGACCTCCAGGAGATTTGTCAGACTGCGCTGAGAGGAAGGAGTATGCGATGTTCGACAGATCAGCATTGAGAGTTGCGACTGCGCTGCTGATATCTCTGGTCACAGTATCCTGCGGCAGGGGGGAGGGTGAACGCGATGTAGATAGGGTCTCTAATGCAGTGATCGAGGAAACGGGGACTCTCGAAGGCTCGGACCAGCGGGATCCCGATCACAGTGATCTCATTTTTGATCCATTCCTTTTCAAGGCAGGAGCCTTCAATGAGGTGCATCTCGCGGTGACCGCTGAAACCTTTTCACCGATGCTGAAGCTCATCGAAGTATCCACCGGAGCTGTTCTGGCCGAGTGGGACTCCGCGTATTCCGAAGACGACATGCTCAGATACACTATTGCCGCTGCTGGAGTTTATGAGGTCAGGATCTATTCGACAGATGGTGGAGAGGGAGATTACACTCTTCTGATCACGATCCAGCAATAGCAGTCACTTAAGCTGGAATCAGACCTGATCACTGCCTTCTTCCTGCTCTCCGAGAGCAAGGTATTTCCTGACAGTCTTCGGATCACAGCCAAGCAGCCTCGCAGACTCACTGCGATTACCCTTACATGCTTTCACTGTTCTTCCAACATGGGTGATGATACAGTCTTCAAGGGATTCTATCCTGTCCTCGGGATCAAGGGTCAATCCCTCGAAATGTATATCATCCCTTCCGACGATATCCCCGGAGGCGAAGAGCACCGCACGCTGTACGACATTGCGAAGCTCACGGATGTTGCCCGGCCAGGAGTATCCTGCAAGGGTTCTCAATGCATCTCTGGAGAAGACAGGTTTTACGTCATCGGGTGCTGTAAGCCCAGCGAAGTGATCGACGAGGAGAGGGATGTCCTCGGCCCTTTCCGCCAGAGATGGAAGCCTTAGTATCATGACTGCAATTCGATAGTAAAGGTCAGATCTGAATTCCCCTGACGTCGAATCACTCAGAAGGTCGGCATTAGTGGCGCAGATCAGTCTGAAATCCAGTGTTCTTTCGACAGTATCGCCGAGTCTCCTGATCCTTCCCGTCTCCAGCGCCCTGAGAAGTTTCACCTGCAGTGATGCCGGGAGGTTCCCTATCTCGTCCAGGAATAGTGTTCCCCCATTGGCAGCCTCCATAAGACCCTGCCTGTCGCTGCTACTTCCTGTATATGCTCCCCTCAGGGCGCCGAAGAGTTCAGATTCGAGCAGACTCTCCGCGATCGCACCGCAGTCAACTGCTATGAACGGACCGTCTGACCGGTGGCTTTTCGAGTGAACTCCCCTGGCAACCAGCTCCTTCCCCGTTCCCGTCTTGCCGATAATGAGAACAGGTACATGCATTCCAGAGACTTGCAGCATCCTGCGTTTCAGGTCCAGCATGGACTGGGACCGCCCGATCATCTCCTCGAAGAGATCTCCATCCGCATCGCTCTCCGGCAATGTTGCAGGTCCAGCACCTGCTACAGCTGCTATCAGGGGTGCGAGCATTCTCAAAGATGTCAGATCGCTTCCGGATGCGAAGAGGTCCGGCTTCGCGGAGACCCTCTCCTCTCCGATCCCATTCTGTGGCACCAGACTCAGCGATGACAGCCCCAGTTCCTTCCTGAGCAGAGTCAGGTCGAGTTCATGCGAGTGCTGAGAGGATATCCATTCCGACACGATCAGTATGTCGTTCCTTATCCGCTGAAGACGCTGTTCAGATGAGAGTTTCTCCAGTTCCTCGGCAAGCATGCTGTTCCTCGCCAGGAAAGCTGCGAGTTCATCACCTTCAAGCATGGTAGAGATGGTTCTAAACGCTCTGAGGAGGTTTTTCCGTACTTCCGGATCTGACGGCACACCTTTCAGTCTGACTAGCTCGAATGCCTTGAGTGGTGATGGGACATCGAGTAGGTCTGCGATAAGACTACTAAGCTCAGACGGATCATCTGCAAGCAGTATCCTCGCCTCGAGGGCTTCCATCTCAAGACCCAGTTCGCGAGCTTCCATTATCAGTCTTGACACATCAGCACCTCTGCCGGTTCCAGCTAAAGCCAGATCCACCAGGAGAATGAGATGACGATCCCCCATCAGACTCGCCCTGGCTCTCGCCTGACTGAGGATCTCTCTTGCCTCCTCGTCTTCCCCTTCCTGAGTAAGGAGCTGACCCAGATAGAGCAGGCTGAGAGCGTGTCCGAGCGACAGTTCCTGTTCAGCAGCCATGGCCACGGACCGTCTGGCATCCGGTATGAAGATGCTGCCCAGTCCCAGAAGTACTCCCCTGTAGGCAGTCAGCAGCGAGATGAGCTGGCGGCTGGTGGCACTTTCATTCTCAGAAGCGTTCCTCTTCATTTCATTGAAAGTATCGATGGAGGAGCGGAGTTCACCTGTTTTCAGTTCAAGAACGTAAAGGTCCGTCAGGGAAGGTCTCCCGATCGCGGCAGGGGCATCTGAGGCATAGGAGAGGCTGAGTCTGTAATCATCCAGCGCATCAGCCCATCTCCCTAACACCTCGCGAACGCGGCCTCGCTCCCGAAGGCTGGCAGCCATGAGATGAATGTCCGCCTGATCCCGTGATGTGTCCACTGCGGCGGATGCTGCCTCGAGTGCCCTCGAGTAATCTCCCATCCGCATACTGATGTTGCTCTCCGAGCAGAGGAGCTCGACAAGATCCTCCCCATCTGCTTCAGCCATCGCTCTCCGGATCGATGGAAGTGCTTCCGGTGCCCTGCCCATGAGATCCATGGTTCTGGCAAGAAGAAGTGCCGACCTGGTGCCAGCAAGGTTTAGCAGGAGTTCTTCCGCTTCACTGAGCTTGACCTGTTTGAGCAGGGATTCCGCAAGGAGTAGGAGAATATCCTCCCGGCTGTCATTCACTATGCTGATCTTCCGAATTACCGATTCTGCGGTTATGGCGTCTCCCAGCGCCAGATGTGCCTTCGCTGCCGGGAGTGAAGGTTCTGGACCGCACTGCGCCAGCACTTCCTCGAACCGCCCAAGGCGAAGCAGGCTCTCAGTGACTGCTGTCTGCAGATCCCCCTGAACTTCTTCTGATGTCAACGTCGTCAGGACTCTGTAAGCGCCCTCTTCAAGAAGCTGCTCACAGGATATCGGACCCCTCGGCGGGACCTCAGCCCCCCCTGTGCATCTGTATAGGACCGAACTATCCGCATGCGCTGGAAAACCTGTTCCAGCCTTGCCTGCAGGCAGGTTGTCCAGGCTCCATTCGTGGGCAACCGATGGCTCTCCATCGATATGAATGAGATGTTCTGGTTCGATATCGAAGCCAGGGTCATTACAGCTCGAAGTGAGAAGCAGAGTCAGACCCGGTGGTCTGACGCGGGTCAACTCGCTGAGGATGGCGGCAAGATCGCTTGATGCGAATTCGATCTGATCCACAACCAGCAGACGCTGTACGCCGCTCATTACTGGAAAGAGTTCACGAAGCAGAGCTGAGCCTGAATCAATTGGACTCTGTGAAGTATGGGGTCTTCCCGGAAGCGGTCTGAGAGATTCGCGAGGTGTGCACCTGATGTATCTTGCTATCCATCCCTTCTCGATAACCGAAGTGGACATTATGGAAGTGACAGTGTCTCTTCTCTTCCATTCCCCTCCATGAAGAAATGTCACACTGTCATGAATGGGGTCCTTGATGTACCGATCTATTTCCTTAAATTGAACCGGAGCATCAGGTATCCCGGATACGGCTTTGATCCTGTCTTCCATAGAGATCCTGCTCATGAGTTCGACAGCAGTCTGATCACTTCCGTTCCAGAGGTACCCTCTCGAGCGAATGAGTGTCTGTCCGAGCATGAAGAGATCTGAGTATCCGTTCGGTGGAGCACCCGCGATGATCTCCGGTGCCGGATGAGAGGGACTTCCGACCAACCCGCTTCCCCAGCAGATGAATTCCAGATCTCCATTTACGTTGATGAAGCATTGAGGTGTGATATCTAGATTGAGCCATCCGGAATCATGGAGAGCAATGACCGGCTCGATCAACCTCTCGAGTGGTTGTGGAGGTCCCTCCCAGGCAGTGAGCCCCTCTGCCGGGATAGACAGGCAGTAGCGTCCGTCCTGAAGGATAGCAAGCCTGTCAGGAAAGTGTATGCCGGAGACTTTCATTTCGGACATCATGCGCAGTACGCTTTCGAGAGGGTTGATCTCCCCCTGGAAAGGGAAGACCCTTCCCAGTCTCAGCTCACCATCAGGTGCACTGAATCGGATCTCCATCCTGTCACCCGAAAGGTGTTTCCTCGATAGTATAGAATTTTGAGCGAGCACATCAGCTGTCATGCATACCTCCACAGGGAAAATATGGAGATATACTCTAAATGTCCATGCTGACAACATAGAGAATAATACTATAAACAGAGTAAATATTAAGTAGACACCTCTCAAATGGACGCAATCGAAGTACTACGTGCAAAACACGGGAAATAATCCCTAAGTAGGTAAAAATTCCCGTATCAACACGCAGCAGCAATAATCCAATAACCATCTAAATCGATGTATGACATGCAGTAACGGAAGTTGGCAAATTGATTGCTTTTCCATTTGATGAAAGATCAACTAACCCGAAAGGAGACAGAAATGAATAAGGTGACTCTCTTCCTTCTCACCATCACACTGGCAGGGATGGCCATGGGGGGCCATCAGGTGGATACGGACCTGTCCAGTGAATGGGAATCCACTGGATTCAACAATGGCAGGAGTATCGTCAGGGATGCCGACGGCTACTTCCATACGGTCTTTCACAGCCAGCTGAATCCGAATTCTGCTCCCGGTGGCGACTGCGATATCTACTACTCACATACGCTGGTCCCCGCCCCTCCGACCTCATCTGCGGACTGGGCACCGGCGGTCTGCATCGCCAGTCAGTACGGCGATGACAGGTATCCCTCCATCGCGATCGAGCACGGCTCTACCGGACTGGCGAATGACAACGACATGCTCCATGTAGTCTGGCAGCACAAGAATGGTCAGTTCTACGATATCAACCACATATCCAGTCCGAACACATTCACGCCCCCGCCAGATGCCTGGGGGCCGATATCCACCATCTGGACAAGTACGCAGAATTCACTTGTTCCTGATATCGATTGCTCATTTGGCAACATTCTTCATGTGGTCTGGCAGGAGGAGAACTACAATGGAGGATTGGACTCGGAGATCCTCTACTCCTCAAGCTATGACCATGGAGGCAGCTGGACCGGTGTTCTGAACATCAGCCAGACCCCCGGATTCAACAGTCAGATGCCGGATGTTGCTACCGTAATCGATTTTCCAGAGTCACCCTCTCATTACACCTATTACTCCGAGAAGGTTCATGTGGTCTGGAACGACGATATGTCGGACAGCCCTCCGGTCATTCTCTACAGAGCAGGACACAACGGCGGAACCAGCTGGGACGGCATCGAGAATGTCTCGTTCGATTCGGGTAGTTTCTCGCTGGACGGCTACCCGTCCCTGACGGTCAGCCGGGATGACATTCCTCATGTAGTATGGATGCACAATGTCTATCCTCATGATCCGGATGATCCCGGACCCTACAACCCCGGTGTTGATCCCACGAATCCGAACTGCTTCCCAGGGCCGATTGCAGGGATGTACTGTGAATTGAACCAGGAGATACGCTACAGCAACAGGACAGGTAGTGTCTGGGCTCCATTTGAGACAATAACCAGCTATGCTGCTGACGATGAGTTCCCTTCCATAGCCTGTGACAGAACCGATATGCTTCACACTGCATGGCAGGGATGCGATGGTTCCGATTACGAGATATTCCAGAGCCATAGATCCGTTTCAGGAGGTCCATGGTTCGGTCTCGAGAATATTTCCATGGATTCAAATCATGATGACCTCTTTCCCTCCGAAGCCACAAAAAAGGCCGGTACATATACCGAGGGTTATGATCTTGTCTGGACAAAGATCGACAGTAACCTGTCCAGTGGCGGTCACGGTCTGCCGGGCGCCCTTTCACCCGCGCACGAGATATGGTTCAGCGGGAACACCATTTATTCTCCGCCAACCACTCCTGTTCAGGGAGCATCGGACGGGGTAGTCCCCCGGGGATTCGGAGTGGAGACCAATCCTGTAAGAAGCGGGACCTGGATAAACACAGGCGAGGGACAGAGCGTGGTAAGAATATTCGACATGAGCGGTAGGATCATTCTCGAAGAGCCTGTCGGTCTGAATCAAAGCGGACTCTACTGGAGCGTATCCCAGAATGTTCCGGTGGGTACCTACACAGTGATGATGGAGCGAAGCGGTGAGTGTGAGACCGCGAAGGTCGTCGTAATAAGGTGATCTGACAGGGCGGGAGGAGGGATCCAGTCCCTCCTCCTGCCAAGCCTGAAGGAAGTGATACATTGACATCGAAAGGAAATGAGAGGAAAAGGGATGACAGCCGGGGCGGTACCCCGGCTGTAGCTTTCTCATGCAGAAGGGACCCGCTGTTCCGGTGCTTCGATGAGGAGAGTATAGTCACGGAAACGATTAACGTGACTGATCTGCAGGAAGAGATATTGGAAAGAGGGAATGAGACATGAGATACCTTGCATTATCATTCGTATTGCTGCTGGCAGCCGTTTCAGCGGCATCTGAAGCAAGGCTTGAGCAGGCTATCATTATCCCGGAAACTGATGACGTTCTGCAGTACGATGATGGTTCAGCTTACTGGGTGACGTGGGGTGGCCTCTACAGGGGAACCTGGTTCGATCTCGAAGATTTTTACCCACCCGGCCTGGACGGATACAGTGTTGATTATGCGGAGGTCTGGTTCTACCACCTGAGCACCTATCCCTGGGATACATCCGATTTCATACTCGAGATCTGGAATGGAGATGATACCGGTCCGGTCGAGAAGCTGGACGAGCAGATACTGGAAGCCTACCACTACTCTCCTGCATACGCGTATTTCACTCCCCCCTGCTCCACTGGAGTCGATTTCTGGGTCATCGAGAGCAGTGAGCTATCTTCTGGCGGATGGCCCTCTCTCCTTGGTGACGGCACAGAGAATCCAGTCAGTCACAGCTTCTTCAGTGATGACTTTGCGCTGTGGGAGCCGTGGACGATCATCGGAAGCACAGCTTCGGACTACTTCATGAGAGTATCAGGCTATCCGATAGTTCTCACCGCTCTGGAGCGCATGACCTGGGGGCTGGTGAAGAGCTCGTTCTGAGTGGAGTTTTGCATGACTACCGAATCAGGCACGAGTGTTCTCAGGATATCCTATCCGGAGAAGCAACCGTACATATCAGACCTGGCCATTGATGGGGACAACAACATCTGGGTAAGACGGCAGGGGGTGGCGGACAGCGAGAGCTGGGATGTAGTGTCCAAGTCTGGAGATCTTCTGAGGAGGGTTGTTCTGTATGCAGACACAACCGGCACCGGAGCTTATCCGAAGCTGCATGTCTCGGAGTTCGGCATTGTTGCTACATTCGGGGGCGAGGATGAGTGTGAGAGATTCTATACATTGAAACCGGTTGGAGAGTAATCCGGGTTTCCTGTACCCCCATCACATTGACCCTGCCGACTTCCTATGACTATTTTCGTTTTGATGAGATGATGAACCTCTTGAGTGAACGCTTGATGGGAGATTATTCTGAGTCAGGGATATGATTCAATTAGGTCGGAGAGGTCCTCCGCAAGGGCCATGTAGCGGTTTGAGTCCTTCACCGGACGGACCCAGGCGAACCAGTCACCTGCGGACCACGGTTATCCGCAGCACCAGCGCCATGGCCAGGATCAGCAGTATCTTTTTATTACCGGACAAGTGAGCTCCCAACGGCGGTGGAAGGACGGGTCAATCACTGACCCTGCCTGCGCTCGTAATCAAACTTCCGGCCGGTGTGCCTGGAAATGTCGGGCC
>Ga0190293_1000115_pt1 | contig 27789 bp, 28 predicted proteins | sample 48693001_MG_FD_161671 | JGI IMG/M metagenome (GOLD analysis project Ga0190293, IMG submission 161671) | Hydrothermal vent microbial mat bacterial communities from Southern Trench, Guaymas Basin, Mexico - 4869-30-0-1_MG | ecosystem: Environmental > Aquatic > Marine > Hydrothermal vents >...
CATGAAGAGAACTTTCCCTACGAATACAAAGATCTTGTTGGTGTTGCTCCCCCACCGTTCCCCGCACTTGGTGATCTTGATCATGATGGAGCTGAGCACAGAATCGCTGATGTGATCTCCGCAACCAGGGAGGGGACCATATTTGGCGTGGACTATCTAGGTGCCAACCTAGTCGATCTTGGCTTCCCATACTTCCTCCCGTCATCGATCCAGGGGGGATTCGCTATAGCCGATATCGATAACGACGAACGGGTGGAGGTTGTCTACACAACAATGGATAACTACCTTCATGTATGGGAACTTGGTGACTGCGCTGAGGGTTATGCTCCATGGCCACAGTGCCAGCACGATGCTATGAGGACGGGAGTCCTGCTGGAGGAATGATGTTGTCAGTTCTGTTGCTTTCCTGCTCCATCCTGGTAACCCATGCACCGGGATGGAGCTTCCCCATGATAACCACGGATATGTGGACCTATAGCAGTGGTCCAGACAATGCATTAGAAGTAACAGGTCTTGATACACTGCATCAGGCATGGGAGACCTTCAACCAGGAAACAAGGGTTGGCTATAAGGTATATCAGCCTGACGGTACAGTGCTCTATCCTGAGACCATGCTCTCGAATGATGTTTGGTCTGCCAACCCCACCAGCACAATTATCAATGGAGATAGCGTTGTGTTCATCTGGCGCGAATCGTCGCCGGTCTGGTTCACCATTCGTGAAAGCTCCGGAGAAGCAGCGATACCGTCAAGTCTTCTGCTGACTGACCCTTATGCGGTTCGCCCAGAGGTCCGGGCCTCAAGCGACTCGCTCGGAAGGCTTCATATCGTCTTCGAGAAATCGGTTGGAGTCTGCTACATGGTGTATGAACCTGGAGTTGGAGAGGTGCGGAGGGATACGATAGCCTCAAGCCAGCCGGACGGAGCCCGGATTCTGGTGGACGGTGATCGAGTGCATATTGTGTATCAGGGATCGGACTCTTTCCCGGACTACATCCAGTTCGACCTGGACGGTAACATCACAGTGCCAGCCATCAGCCTTGTGGAGGATTTGTCGCAATTTATGCGGAACTTCACGATGGCTCTCGATGGAGACAGGAATCTCTATTGTCTGTTTATGCTGTCAAGAGAAATTGGACCCTACATCTCTCTCTTCAAGATAGATGGAGGGTCAGGTGATGTGCTCATCTACGACAGGGTTATTAACGATAACTATTACAACACTACTTGTCAGACGATTCTTCCCACACCAAGTGGAAACACTATATATCTTCTTTGGCTTGAAGTGGACCCTTTACCGGGAGGGAATTTCAGATACATCTGCTTCTCCATCATCGATAAGAACGGAGATTTCATCGAGGAACCCTATGTTGCGTACGATTACACGGACGAGGACCCTGAAAACATCTTTGTTCTCGATGCAACCGTGAACGATGAAGGGGACATCTTCACCATCTGGAGTGCGTACTTCCCCGAGGTTCACATGAATGCCTACTACATTGTCATGGGCTGGTTCGACCACAACTGGGTGGGCGTGGTGGAAGAGTCAACTGCTCCCGTTGAGACAGAAATCTTCAGACTGTACCATTCAGCTAATCCATTCTACGAGAGCATGACCATTACTGTGGAAGGGACGCCTGTTCCCGACCAGCTCTCTGTCTACGATCTGTCGGGCCGAATAGTAAGGACCCTGTTCCGGAATGGAAGCAGTACATTCCTCTGGGATGGCTGCAATACTTCAGGAGATGAGCTTCCCGTAGGCACTTACATCATCGAGGGAGCCAGTGAAGGCCGTCTGGCATCAGTAACGGTCGTGAAGCTCTAGCAAAGGTATCCTGAGCGCATATCTGCTCCTTCGGGCTAGCCCTCTTTCCGGTGCATTTGTATATTCCGGAGCCGGTCGTGCTAGGCGGGGAGCCAGCGGTGCCCTGTACCCGCAATCCGCTATAGCGGGGCCGAATTGCTCTGCGCGGCATTGCGCAGCGGGTTTGTTTTGATGTAAGCGGTGTTGATGATCAGGACCCGTGCGGCGGTAACCCGTGAACCCCGTCAGGACCGGAAGGTAGCAGCGGTAAACGGAGATTGCCGGGCGACGCGGATCTACCTGATCTGAGCTGGCTGCCTCCTGCTGATCCGTGAACCGTGTCAATCAGAGATGCGCGGCCGGCATCAATCCGAACGGGGGGACTGTGAGCTATCTCGTATTCGCCAGGAAATGGCGGCCCCAGTCATTCGATGAGGTGCTGGCCCAGGATCATGTCACAGTTACGCTCCGCAATGCGATTGAAACCGGTCGAATAGGTCATTCCTACCTGATGACCGGTCCGAGGGGTGTCGGCAAAACGACTATTGCCAGGATACTCGCCAAATCACTGAACTGCGAAAAAGGACCGACGCCGGAGCCCTGCCAGGTCTGCGATTCCTGCAGGAGGATCACAGCCGGCAGTCACCTGGATGTCCAGGAAATAGACGGTGCAAGCAACAGGGGCATCGATCAGATACGGGAACTCCGCGAGAAGGCCATGTACGCGACGGCCTCCGGTAAATACCGCATCTACATAATCGATGAGGTCCATATGCTCACCACGGAAGCCTTCAATGCGCTCCTCAAAATTCTCGAGGAGCCGCCTGACTCGGTCATATTCGTATTCGCGACCACCCAGCCGCGGAAGGTGCCGGACACCATCCTCAGCAGATGCCAGCGGTTCGACCTCAGGAGAATACCGCTTCATGAGATGGCCGCTTACCTCAGTAGAGAAGCAGCCGCCGAGGACATCACACTCGACCAGACGGCGCTCTCCCTCGTCTGCAGGGCAAGTGGCGGAAGCATGAGAGATGCTTTGTCGCTGATCGACCAGCTGGTAAGCTACTGCGGCAACGAGGTTGTCGGAGACGAGGTGGCCAGGCTCCTGGGTATGGTGGAATCCGATATTCTCGGTGATCTTACTGCTGCTATTCTGGCAGGAAAGGCGGCAGAAGCTCTGGACACTGTTTCCGGAGCACTTGCAGAAGGATACAGTGTTGAGGAACTGATCGAGGCTCTGACCGGGTTCCTCAGGAACCTCCTGCTTGTGACGACAGGCGCTTCTGGAGGAATTGAGGATGTACCTGAAAACGAGATAAAGGTGCTCAGTGAACTCGCACCTGACATCCCGGATGTGGCAGTGCTCAACGTACTTCGGATAATAAGTGGAGCATCTGCCGAGGCACGGCGGAGTGATCTTCCCAGAGTTGTTTTTGAGACTGCACTCATGACCGCCGCCAAGATGTCCATTGCCTTTGGTATAGACAGTCTGCCGGCTGTGGCAGACAGGGTTGCTCGGAGTTCGGCGAGACAGCCCGTCAAGGTTCCTCAGGAAAGCTCCATCCTGAAGAGCGACAGCCCACAGGACCCCGCCGAGACTGCTTCAGCCGATGTGATTGCACAGGAGGAGGAAGCTCAGGAGGAACCTCAGGCGAAAGACAGTTCAGAAGAGGAGCAATCGCCCGAAACTGTTCCTGATCCCGATGTGAGCAGTGAGGAAGCTCCGCCACAGGAGAGCGAAGATACTGAATCCGTGGTGATGAATGATGATAAAGAGAAAAAAGATGCAGTCGAGAAAGAAAAAGAGGTCACGAGGGAGATAATGGGGCTGTTCGACGCAGTCTGATCCACTCCTGATCCACTGAACGGGGAATACAGATGAATCAGAAGCAGATTCAGAAGATGATGGCTCAGGCTCAGCAGATGCAGGCCGGCATGATGAAAATGCAGGAGGAACTGGCAGAGGCCAGAGTGGAAGGGACCGCTGCGGGCGGCCTGGTGAAGGCAATAGTCTCAGGTCAGGGGGAACTTGTTGAACTCAGCATCTCCCCTGAAAGCGTTGACCTCGAAGACATGGAACTGCTCGAGGACCTGATCCTGGTTGCAGTCAGGAACGCTGTCGAGAAGAGCAAGGACCTGTCGAAATCACGGATGGATTCGCTGGGCATACCCGGGCTCGGAGGCATGATGTGAGCTCAAGCCTCTTTGACAGGCTTACGGAGCAGCTTGGAAGACTGCCGGGGATCGGTCGGAAGACCGCTCTCAGGCTCGCATTCAATCTTGTGGATACACCGGACCTGGCCAGGGATCTCGCTGAAGCTCTCAACCTGACCTGGGAGCATGTGGGTGAGTGCAGTGTCTGCAGGAACCTGACTGAGCATGAAGTGTGCGATGTATGCACCTCCAGACTTTATAGTGATACCGTGTGCGTGGTGCACAACCCTGCAGACATGAGGGCCGTCGAGGATGCGGGTCTATACCGTGGAAGGTATTTCGTGCTACATGGCTTCCTCGCTCCGCTTGATGGTGTCGGCCCTGATGAGCTGGGTATTGATAAGCTCAGGGAGATGACCATCGACCCCGGGGTGACCGAGGTAATCCTGGCGCTCGATTCAACAGCCGACGGTGAAGCCACTTCTATTTACCTTGCAAGAACACTGGAAAAGACCGGGGTGAGCGTCACTCGCCTGGCTCGGGGGCTGCCGCCGGGTGCTTCGGTGGAGTTCGCCGATTCTCTTACCCTCACGCAGGCATTCGAGGGCAGACAGAAGGTCTGAGATTGCTCAACTGGCCGAATAGACTGTCGATCATCCGGATACTTGTCAGTCCGTTGTTCATGGTCCTTCTCATTGACAACCGCAGAGGTTCGCGGATAGCTGCGCTCTGTGTATTTGTCTTTGCATCCCTCACCGACATGTATGACGGCTACCTCGCCCGGAAGTACGGCTGGATAACCAATCTGGGGAAATTCCTGGATCCCCTCGCCGATAAGCTCCTGGTTGCCCTTGCTCTCATCGGGTTGAATCAGATCGACCTCATTCCAGCTTGGGCGCTGTACCTGATCATCGGCAGGGAGCTTCTCGTGACAGGACTCAGGGCTATTGCCGCATACGCCGGAGTACTGATCCTCCCGAGCAGGCTGGGCAAGATGAAGACCGTTTCACAGATGCTTGCGCTATTCAGCTACATGCTCTATTCGGTACTCTATTTCGAGAATGTATCCGCCAGACCGCCCTTCCTCGCTTTCTCTGAAATGCTCTCCTCCAGAGGAGGCTCCATCCTTCTCCTTGGAGACCTCCTGATGCTTACGGCTGTTGTGCTCACGATGATATCGGGACTGGATTACTTCTGGAGGAACAGGTCCATTATCCGCAGGCTGGTCCTGTGAGCAGGGTCATGCGTTTCATGGGCACTGCGGCCGCCACTGTGTTCGGTTCAGGATACAGCCCTTTCGCTCCAGGAACTGCCGGCAGTCTAGTCGCAGCGGGCGCATTCCTGCTCACTGCCGAGTTGTCTGGATGGGGGAACCTGCCAATCATCCTTCTACTTCCGATATCTGTTCTTGGCTACTGGGGATGCTTCTTCGGCCATCGGATGTGGGGCGGGGATCCCTCGAAGGTGACTTCAGATGAGTTTGTCGGCTGCTGGATCGCCTGCCTTGCAGTTCCCTCTCGCTGGGGAATACTCGGTATCCTTGCCGCCTTCCTGCTTTTCCGAGTGTTCGACATTCTGAAGCCATGGCCGGTATGCAGGTTTGACAGGATGACAGGCCCCGCAGGTATCCTTCTCGATGACGTGGCAGCCGGGATAATAGCCTTCCTCATTCTCCTCGCGGGACGGCTCCTCCATTTTCCCTCCTAGGTCTGGGTTTCCATCGCAGATATCCGGGCTGTGAATGAGCTGCTGGAAAGGGGGAAGGACTTGAAAACCGGACCAATACGCGGTATTCTGATTAAGAGGGGGATGGGGGTATGAAGCACTGCACCTGTCCTGGAGCAGGTCGTATCGCTGCTTAAGGATGCACTGCAGGAAGAGGAGTACCTCTTGGTGATCCCTTTACGGAGCATGGAGTGCGCTGACCGGTATCCCTGAAGGTCCCTGTACTGATATACTGTTCAGGCTGATAAAAGGGTAAAATGGAGCTCACATGCAGGATTCACACACGAAGTTGATAAGATTGATGAAACTGGCGGAACTGCTTGTCAGCAGGGCTGAGACCCTCTCCATCGCGGAGTCCTGCACCGGAGGACTCATCGGGAGTATGCTGACTGATGTTCCCGGTGCATCCGCATGGTTCCTCGGGGGTGTGATCTCCTACTCAGACGATGTAAAGATCAATGTACTTGGCGTGGATCCCCTGATCATCGAGGAGAAGGGGGCTGTCAGCGAGGAGACAGCTGTTCAGATGGCGCGCGGGATCATGAGGCTGACTGGGTCGGATATCGGCGCGGCTGTTACCGGCATAGCAGGTCCATTGGGCGGAGTACCCGGCAAACCGGTTGGAACTGTATGCATGGCACTGGCTTCCGAAATGTCAGATGAGTCCATCACCATGCATTTCACCGGGCCGCGGATGGTGGTCCGGATGGCATCTGCAGACTATCTTCTTGACATGCTTCTGGTCCGGCTGGGAGGAAGGCTCTGATGAGGATATTTGCGGCGCTGGATATCCCTCCGGACTGTCTCGACGCCATTGAGGACTGGAGACATCCGCTGAAACGTGTGCATCCGGAACTGAGATGGGTCAGGATTGAGAACATGCACCTGACACTCCGGTTTCTCGGTGATGTCGGAGAGGGTATCGTTCGAGAAGCAGGACGCATCCTTTCCGTCTGGAACCCGGGAGAACTGGAATTCGCACTCGACCGGAGCGGGGCGTTTTACAGGAGAGATGGCGCTCCAGCCGTCTACTGGCTGAGCGGTAGTTTTCCGGACAGCGTGTTCCGGATAGCCGAGTCTCTAGGAGATGTGCCGGATGATCGCGGGAAGAGAGCAAGGGGTCCGTTCAAGCCGCACATCACTGTGGCCAGACCCCGAGGTAAAACCTCTCCTGAGAGGTTGCCAGATCCACCCGCGATGTTGGGACGCCTGACAGGACCAGTGCTGTATGAAAGCAGATTGACCAACTCCGGGGCGCGGTACAGTGTCCTAGAGAACTTTGATAGAGGAAGCCGCCCTCAGGGGAGAGCACGAACGATGGAAGGTGACCGGGATGGCCAAGGACAAGGTCTCTAACAGGGAAAAGGCGCTGCAAGCCGCATTTCAGCAGATCCAGAAGCAGTTCGGACAGGGAGCTGTAATGAGGCTCGGAGAGAATCCGCATATGAAAGTGGACTTCATCCCGACAGGTTCGATCACTCTCGATGCCGCACTCGGGATAGGCGGTATCCCTCGAGGAAGGGTCACAGAGATATACGGCGCCGAGGCTTCAGGCAAGACCACTCTAGCCCTACACATAATCGCCAGCGCACAGAAACTCGGCGGCGAGGTTGCATTCATCGATGCTGAACACGCTCTTGACCCGGCCTATTCCGAGAGGCTCGGAGTGGACATCGACAGGCTTCTGGTCTCCCAGCCCTCTAACGGTGAGCAGGCGCTGGAGATAACAGAGATGCTTGTCCGCAGCAACGCCATCGATGTCATAGTCATAGACTCGGTTGCTGCTCTAGTCCCGAGGGCTGAGATAGAGGGTGAGATGGGGGACAGCCATGTCGGACTCCAGGCCAGGCTCATGTCCCAGGCCCTCAGGAAGCTGACCGGTGCCGTTTCACATTCCAGATGCTGCGTTGTCTTTATCAACCAGATCCGAATGAAGATCGGTGTGATGTTCGGTAATCCCGAGACCACCAGCGGGGGAAGAGCCCTCAAGTTCTACGCCAGCGTAAGGCTGGATGTCCGGCGCATCGCCTCCATCAAGCAGGGTGACGAGGTAGTGGGCAGCAGAACAAGGGTGAAAGTCGTCAAGAACAAGCTCGCTCCGCCTTTCAGGAACACGGAGTTTGATATTCTGCACGGCTGGGGCATATCCCGCGAGGGTGAATTGCTCGATCTCGGACTTGATACTGGATTCATCACACGGAGGGGGACCTGGTACTCGCTTGAGGATACACAGATAGGTCAGGGCAGAGAGAATGCCAGGATATATCTGAAGGAGAACCCCGAAAGGACCGAGTACCTCGAGGCGAAGATAAGGAAGACGATGGGGATCCCGGTCGTTGGTGAGGATACTGCCGAGCCGGAACCGGAGGAGGCTGAGTAACATAGCTTTACTCTCAGTGATCTCCCTTTCGCGCAAGCGGAGAGGATGGACCTCTGTCAGTTGTTCCGAGGGGGGTGCATGGCTCCTTCCGGATGCTGTTATCAGAAGGCTGGGACTCACTGAAGGAGAGAGTGTGGAAGCCTCCATACTCGATGGTTCCGCCATGAAAGAGCAGCCCGGACCTGCGCGGACCGATGCGATCAGGTACCTCTCTCACTCCGAAAGGACCATTGCCCAGCTTCGTCTCTACCTCGGGAGGAGGGGTTACCATACAGCGGTGATCCGCAAACTGGTGGACTGGGCTACTGAGAACGTATTCGTCGACGATGCAAGATACGCTGAGATCTTCGTCAGGAGCCGCACCCGCGGCGCATTGATGGGACGCTCTAGAATCAGATCGGAACTGATGAAGAAGGGGGTACCGCAGGAGGAGGCCGAATCGGCTGTCTGCGACCGCCACGACAGTGAACTTTTTGATGATCTTGTTTGCGCCGTCAGAAAGAAATACGGGGCACTGGACCATGAGATAGCGTTCAGGAGAGCCTCGGGATGGCTGAGCAGACGCGGATTCCGCACTGATCTTGCCCTTCGCGTCCTCCATGAAGCCCTTTCTACTGAAGAGGAGCCTGCGGAATGAGAGACCGGTGGTACCGCTGGTTCTGGACGGAACTGGGCAGCAGGATGCAGGATCCTGAGTACTTTCCATCTGTGCCTTCAGCTGTACCGGCAGCAATGTCCAGGGTCCTTGCCGGGGAACCGCCACCGCTTTCATCAAGCGATATACGTCTCGGTGAGCCAATGTCTGCCAGGGCTGCCCGACATATCTACCAGTATCTCTGGAAAGATCTGGCATCCGAGGGGTTCAGTCGTCCCAGGCGTTTGACGCCCTGGGAGGATGTGACACTTCTCCTGCCTTTCTACCGGAAGGAACTTGCTCTTCTGCCGCAGTCCTTTTCACGCAGGGTGCCTGCCCGTGAACGGGTGCTCTCCCTGTGCGGCAGAACGGGGGCTGCCCTCCTCTGTGGTGTTGAGCTGTGGATTGTCCCCGCCATGTGGGACGAGTCAATTGAAGCTGATATGCATCAAGGGGGTCTGAAGGTCTGTTCTCTGGACAGGATAGGAGAGGTGATATGCTGAGCCTCATGCTTGTCATTGCTCTCCTTGCCCTTCCTGCCGCCCCATACACGGATGAGGACGATGCGGGGAGCAGTCAGGGGAGCATGGATGTTCTCTTCTTCCAGTACAGGCTGATAATGCGGGACCTCCTCAGCAGGAACTGCGTCTACTCCCCCAGCTGTTCTCATTACGGACAGGAAGCTATTCTGGAGAGCGGTCCACTTCTGGGAACAATGATGGCTCTTGAAAGATGGACCAGATGCCATAGTTCTTCCCTCAGATCCGGTGAGTACGCTGATGGACCGGGCCGGGAAGTACTGGATCCGGTCGACCGGAGAGTGGAGGTGACATGCTGGGGACGATCTTTGCTGCCCTTCTGATACTGACGCCCATTACCGCGCAGGAGCGGGATTTCGCAGAATTCCTCTACGATTCCGGGGAGTTCCAGATGGCCGCTGTGGAGTATCTCAGGATAATACACGCAAATGGCGGAGATACTCTCTCCGATCCGGCATCCTCCCTCAGACTTGCGAGGTGCTGGCAGGAACTGGGCAGGCCGGGGGATGCTATTCTTCTCTACAGACGTCTTCGATCGGGGCTGCCTGAAGGGGACGAGAGGGCAATGGCCTTTCTCGGAGAAGCATCCGTACTGGAGGAGTATGGCGACTTCACCCATTCCCGGGCACTCTGCCTTGAAGCTGTCGAGACCTCTGCTGAACCATCGATGAGAGACCGGGGCAGGATAATGGCTTCACTGATGCTTGCCCGTCAGGGAAGATGGTCTGAATCCTCTCAGGAACTCACTGTTCTGGCCTCCACTGAAGGACCATGGAGCGAGAGGGCTCTAATCCTTTCGGGACTGGTCGCTTCAGGAGAGCAGCTTCCCGAGCGGAGTCCTTTCTGGTGCGGTCTTTCGAGTGCCCTCATCCCTGGGAGCGGGCAGGTCTTCTGCGGACACTATACGGACGGACTCATCGCCCTGGGGATGAACGGTCTCATGGGTTATCTGTTCTACGAGGCTGTCAGCGAAGGTGACACGGCAACATCGGTCCTGCTCGGCTGGCTTGGACTCTCCTTCTACGGAGGGAATATCTACGGCGGCGCAAGAGCCGCGGAGACCTTCAACAGCGCCAGGAGACGGGAGCTGTTCGAAGAGATTTCAGGAGAGCTGCAGTAGGAGTTCTGAAGCCGGATCATCCTTGACTTCTGCCTAGAATTGTAACAGTTTAGCGGTCCCGTGCGGTCCAAATGGGTCCGCCTGCATCCCTGGTCGTTGCAAGGGCTGCGCCCCCGTGGGGCATTCCTGAAGGGTCTTTGTGCCCTCAGGAGGAGTACGGGAGAAAGAACAGGAAGACAGGTATCTCCGGCGATCATCTCATGGACCGTCGGTGTCATGTGCATGACCGTCGTGTATGATCGACGCGAATAATGGAGGTTTCTTCAGTGAGGACGTATTCCGCGAAGGCCGGGGAGATCGAGCGGAAGTGGTGGGTGGTCGATGCCACAGGTCACTCGGCCGGCAGACTGGCAACAAGGATAGCGATGATTCTGCAGGGGAAGAACAAGCCGGTCTATACGGCTCATATCGACACCGGTGACTTCGTCGTTGTTACTAATGTAGACAAGCTGAAGTTCACGGGCCGCAAGCTGGACCAAAAGCAGTTCTTCAGACATACAGGCTATCCCGGCGGTGAGCGCTATACCAGCCTCAAGAAGATGCTTGAGAAGTATCCCGACCGAATTCTGCGGCATGCCGTAAAGGGTATGCTCCCCAAGAATAGAATTGCGCGCGCTCAGCTCAAGAAACTCAAAATATACGCCGGAACCGAACACCCTCACGAAGCCCAGAACCCTTCGGTTCTGGAACTATAGGGCCGGGGGCAGAAAAAATGGAGCAGTACATCGGAGTCGGGAGAAGGAAGACATCCACAGCCAGGTGCTACCTGAGACCGGGTAATGGCAGGATCGTCGTGAACCACCGTGATGCAGGTGAATATTTCAGTCACCTCTGGCAGGTCGAGCACGCCTTCGAGCCTCTCAGCGTGGTTGAAGCCGATCATAGCTACGACGTTGTCATCAACGTCAAAGGCGGAGGCATCACCGGTCAGGCCGGCGCTATCAGACTTGGCATCGCACGGGCACTGGTGAGTGTGAACCCGGATTTCAGAACTCGTCTGAAGTCGGAGGGTATGCTCAGAAGGGACTCCCGTATCGTCGAGAGAAAGAAGTACGGGCAGCCCAAGGCAAGGAAGCGTTTCCAGTTCTCCAAGAGATAGAGTACCTGCGGGGCTCCCGGATTGGGATCCCCTTCTAACACACACGGCCGGTGCTGGAGGGTCCGGTGTCCCATATGGGATTGACCCGTTCGAGCCGGTCGGAGGTTAACCGAAAGGACAGAATGCGATGAATATCCCTACCATGCAGGATATGCTTGAGGCCGGAATGCATTTCGGCCATCAGAAGAGCAGATGGAATCCCAAGATGCGGCGTTACATATTCATGGAACGCAACGGCATACATGTAATTGATCTCAAGAAGAGCTGTGAGCTGCTGGAGGATGCCACTAACCTAGTGGTTAAGGCTGCAGCCGCAGGGAAGAGCATTCTTTTCGTTGCGACGAAAAAGCAGGGAAGAGAATGCCTCAAGGAGCACGCTATCCGCAGCGGTCAGCATTACGTTACCGAGCGCTGGATGGGCGGAACGCTCACGAATTTTGCCACCATCTCAAAGGGGATTAAGACTCTCGAAGAGCTGGAGAGGTCCGAGAAGGTCGGCTTCCCCGCAAGTCTTACGAAGAAGGAAATTCTCCAGAAGCGTCGCAAGAGGGAGAAGCTCGAGAAGTATCTCAGCGGAATCAGGGATATGAAGGGCTTACCGGGTGTTCTGGTCGTAGTTGACATCAAGAAAGAACAGATCGCTGTTCGTGAAGCACGGAAACTCGGTATCCCATGTGTTGGCCTTGTTGACACGAATTGTGATCCCACTGAGGTTGATTATCCTGTCCCAGGCAATGATGACGCTATCAAATCCATATCGCTTGTTGTAGGCACGCTTGCGGATGCGGCAATACTCGGCGCAGAGGGCCGAGACGCTGCCAGAGGCTCCCGAGAGGAGACTCCGAAAGCAGATCCGCCTGTGAAAGATACTCCTGCATCAGAGGTCCCAGCAGAAAAGAAGACCGTTGAGCAGAAGAGCGCCCCCAGGAAGACTCCTGCGAAGAAGACTCCTGCGAAGAAGACTCCTGCGAAGAAGACTCCTGCGAAAAAGGCTCCAGTGAAGAAGTCCTCTGCTGAAGAGACCCCTGAAGTGGAGAAGAAAGCTCCTGTTAAGAAGAAGGCTCCAGCGAAAGCCAAGGCAGCACCCAAAAAGGCAGAAAGCGCAGCCGAGGAGACTCCACCGGAGACGGTGGCTGCCCCCGAGGGTGAGTCCGATGGAAAAGGAACTGGTGAATAATGCCTGTTGACCTCAATGATCTCAAGCAGCTCAGAAAAGCAACTGGAGCCGGCATAGTCGACTGCAAGAAGGCATTGGACGAGAGTGGCGGCGACCTTCAGAAAGCAATAACCATCCTGAGAGAGAAGGGTATAAAGGTCGCCTCCAAGAAGGCTGGCCGGCAGGCCTCAGAAGGTCTTGTAGTCTCTTACATCCATCCGCCCGGAAAACTAGGTGTGATGGTAGAGATCAACTGTGAGACTGATTTCGTAGCGAAGACCGATGACTTCCAGGCATTCGCGAAGAAAGTTGCGCTGCATATAGCCGCCTACCCACCGCTTGTAGTGTCGAGAGATGATCTCTGTGAGGCTGACGTCGAGGCCGAGCGGAATGTTCTCCTCTCCCAGCTGGCCGATTCAGGCAAGCCTGAGAATATTGTCGAGAAGATTATCCAGGGCCGGATGGAGAAGTTCTTTGCTGAGTCCTGCCTTCTCGACCAGGAGTGGTCGGACGATCCTGAAACAGGTACAGTTCTGAACGCTCTCACAGACCTCATTGGCAAGCTCCGGGAGAACATCGTCATCAACCGCTTCGCGAGGTTCTCCATAGGCAGCGAATGATCCGGTCTGCCCGCCCGCATTCGAACAGGTATCTCCTCAAGCTGAGTGGAGAGATACTGGCTGGTGATGCCGGCCAGGGCCTTCGTCCCGATACGCTCAGGAAGCTCGCTTCCTCAGTCGTCAGCCTTCATCAGAAGAGCTGCGAGATCGGCATAGTAGTGGGCGGCGGTAATTTCGTCCGAGGCAGAGACCTTACTTCAGTAGAGTCCGTTACGGCTGATCAGATGGGCATGCTGGCAACACTCATGAACTCACTTGCTCTCAGGGATGCTATCGAGGCAGAGGGAGCTCATGCAGCCGTCTTTTCCGCATTTCCAGTGCCCGGCATTGTCGACATATTCAATCCCAGGAAGGCTTCCGCCCTCCTCAGTACCGGGACTGTTCTCATCTATGGCGGTGGAACAGGTAACCCTGGACTGACCACAGACACCGCTGCCGCGCTCAGAGCTGTACAAACGGGTTGCTCCGTTCTTCTAAAGGGCACCAAGGTGGACGGGATCTACGATTCTGACCCTGTTGTCCACTCCGATGCGAAGCGTCTCCCTAGCCTGTCCTACGACGATGTTCTCAGACTTGGACTGAGGGTCATGGACGCAGCTGCCGTAGCCATCTGTCGCGATGCTGCTCTTCCTATTAGAGTCTTTGATATACGTAACCCTGCGAATATCGCACGGGTGATAGACGACCCATCCATTGGAAGCATCGTTTCAGGAGGTGGCAGAACAGATGATTAATGAGATTATCACGGACCAGCGCGATAGGGCAAAAAAGTCCGTCGAAAGCACTGCTCGTGAAATGGTGGTCATAAGGACCGGCAAAGCAAGCCCGGTGCTCCTGGACAACATCCGCGTGGAATGCTGGGGAGGCTCTCACCCGCTGAAGCAGGTGGCAGGGATATCCGCTCCTGAGCCGAGAATGCTGGTCATTCAGCCGTTCGACCCATCGACATCTGAGGCGATCGTGAAAGCGATTGAAACCTCTGACCTGGCCCTTCGGGCAAACGCGGATGGACCGATTATCAGGATACCGGTACCCAAGCTCTCTGAGGAGCGAAGGGTGGAGCTCATCAAGCAGATCAAGAAAATAGCTGAATCCGGTAGGACTGCGATAAGGAATATTCGCAGAAGCGGCAACGACAGTCTTCACTCCGCCCGAAAGGACAGCGAGATCACTGAGGACGAGGAGCGCAAGGCGCTCGATCGTATACAGAAGATAGCCGATGAGGCCGTATCTGAGATCGACAGGCTTCTGAAGACCAAGGAAGCCGACATCCTGGAGGTCTGACCACTGAACAACCGTATCCGCCATCTGGGTATCATCATGGACGGTAACGGACGATGGGCTCGATCCCGGGGTCTGCGAAGGATCGAGGGACACCGGGCCGCTGAACGCTCAATCCACGACGCAGTCGAATACTGCGGTGAACAGGGTGTTCAGTATCTAACCCTCTATGCATTCTCCACCGAGAACTGGAGCAGACCGAGGGCCGAGGTCAGCTTCATTATGGCTCTTCTCGGAAGTTTTATACGGCGCAATATCGACAGTCTCAATGAGAACCAGGTCAGGATCAAGGCTATCGGACGGCTTGATGATCTGCCCCGGGGTCCCAGGAAGGAACTCGATCGAGCGATCATCCGCACAGCCGGCAATGAGGGACTCACCCTTGTTCTCGCCCTGAGCTACGGAGGCAGGGCGGAAATAGTGGATGCTGTCAGGAACCTGACTGCAGATGTAGTCTCAGGCTCGCTTGCGCCGGAGGATATCGATGCGGAAGGGATAGCTTCGCGGCTGTACCTGCCCGGTATTCCAGACCCTGACCTCATCATAAGGACAAGCGGCGAGCAGCGTCTCTCCAACTTCCTTCTCTGGGAGTCGGCCTATTCCGAATACTATTTCACAGATGTGCTCTGGCCGGATTTCAGGAGAGAGCATCTTGAGGCGGCATTTTCGGATTATTTCACCAGAAAGAGACGATTCGGCGATGTGGAGCCCGGAAAGGACCAGGACTGATCTTGGCGGTCTTCGGCTCCCTGCTCAAGAGGCTGGCGGTGGCGATACCGGGCATAGGTGCCTTTTTCGCCGTTGCTTTCATTGACTCGAATCCGCTGTCCGCTGGATTTGCCGCACTGCTGGCCCTTCTCTGCGGGATCGAGATGGTTGCTCTTCTCGATCCTGGTGCTGGAGCGTCCATGAGGATAACCGGCGGTATTCTCGCTGCCGGATCTGCACTTTCAGTAGCACTTCTTCCGGAGGCGGTATCAATGCCGCTGCTACTCGTGCCAGGTGCCGTTCTGGCTATACGGTGGATGGTGGTCAGCGGTGTCGAAGAAGCCTCTGCAAGGATGGCTGGTTCAATTGGCGCTATGACGGCCATTGCCGTCGGGTTCGGTCTGCTGGCCAGATTCAGGCTCGATCTGGATACGCCATGGGTCTTCTTCATACCTCTTTTCATCTGCTGGGCAGGTGATTCAGCCGCATATTTCGTGGGCAGCGCTTTCGGAAAACACAAGATGGCTCCCGCAGTCAGCCCTGGAAAATCATGGGAGGGTTTCTTCGCAGGCATCACCGGCTCGATAGTGGGAGCCCTCATCGCAGGATCACTCGGAGCCGGATATCCTCCATTACTGATGATTGTTGCCGGGGCGGCAGGCGGTGCTGCAGGTGTTCTGGGTGACCTTCTCGAATCGGCGATGAAGAGGAATGCAGGTGTGAAGGACTCCGGCAGGCTGTTCCCAGGGCATGGCGGAGCGCTTGACAGGTTTGACAGTGTACTCGCTGCTGTTCCCGCTGTATGGATCATCCTCATACTCTTCGGTCCGGGAGGGATACTGTGAGAAGGAAAAGACGGGTAGCTATACTCGGCAGTACCGGCTCCATCGGTGTTCAGGCTCTGGAGATCATCCAGCGCTCGGAGAGCCTTGAACTGCATTCCATCCTCTGCGGAAGCGGGATCAGGCTGCTGAGAGAGCAGATCCTTGAGTACGGGCCATCCACTGCGTGTGCGGTAGCCCCTCTTGATGGAGCTGATACAACGGGCATACTTACCGGTCCTGAGTCTCTGGAGGAGGCTATCCAGGGAGCAGATATCGTACTAAACGCAATTGTCGGCAGTGCAGGTCTCTCTGCCAGTCTTCTCTGTCAGGAGCTGGGTCTGCCGCTTGCTCTCGCGAACAAGGAGAGCCTTGTGGTCGGGGGTGAGCTTCTCGGAGAGCATCTTGCACGTGGCCTGATCGTACCTGTAGACAGCGAACACAGCACCATCCACCGCTGCATCCATGGGGAGGATAGACCTGTTCTCGGAGTGACCCTGACTGCCAGCGGAGGTTCCGTCAGGAATATGGATCCCGCTGCAATGTATGCAGCAGGCCCCCCGGAGATTCTAGCACATCCAACCTGGAGCATGGGCAGAAGGATAACCGTTGATTCGGCTACAATGGTCAACAAGGCGTTCGAGGTCATAGAGGCTAAATGGCTCTTCGGTGTTCCAGTAGATGCGGTCATTCATCCGCAGAGCATAGTGCACTCATTCGTTAGACTGGCTGATGGAGCCTGGAAGGCTCTGCTCGGCCACCCCGATATGAGGGTGCCCATTCAGTATGCATTGCTCGAGGCCGGAGAACCCGCGATAGTTCTCGAGGAAGATGGCCCCCTCGACTGGGGGAGCCTGTGTTTCGAACCTCTTGATCCCCTCGTATATCCAGCCTATGGGCTCGTTGCTGCGGCTGGAGAGGAAGGGGGTACTCTTCCTGCAGTGGCGAACGCCGCGGATGAGGTCGCCATTGAGGCTTTCCTCTCAGGCAGAATAACATTCGGGAGGATCTCGCAGGTCATCGCTCATGCACTGGAAGGGCATTCCAGGTGGGAAGTAAGGAGTTTTGAGGACGTGATGGAAGCTGATGCAGAGGGCAGGAGGGCGGCAGCCGAGATGATAGGGACACCGTGCTGAGCGCCGCTGCGGTCATCTTCGGTCTTGGAGTGATAATTCTCTTTCATGAGGTCGGTCACTTTCTCATGGCAAAGCTTGTCGGGCTTGATGTGCCACGTTTCTCCATAGGATTCCCGCCGCATATACTGAAGAAGAAGGTCGGCCGCACCGAGTACTGCATCGGAGCGATCCCGCTCGGTGGATATGTCAAGGTCAACCTGGGAACATTCGGAGATCCCGTCACTGATATCCCATGGTATAGAAGGGCACTGGTGGCAATTGCCGGTCCCGCCGCCAATCTGTTTCTTACGGCACTAATACTGGTTCTTGTCTTTGGCGTAGTCGGGTGGGAGGTATCCGTCTTTCCCCCTGTGGTCGGAAATGCAGACAATGCACTGGGTCTTGCTGTAGGCGATACCCTGCTTGCGGTGAACGGTAAAGAGGTCCGCGACTACACGGAAATCATTGATATCATGGAGGCCCTGCCTGAGGGGACCCTCCTCGCAGGCACTTCGACAGGCAGGATCGAGACCGGCTACTCGCTCTCTTCCGGGAGCATTCCCTTCCATCCTCTCGTTCCGGTGGTCATTGACGAATCAATGGTCGGCATGCCTGCATATGAGGCCGGCATCCGGGCAGGTGACAGCATCACAGCAGTAGATGGCAGACAGGTGCGCATCTGGCATGATTACCAGCAGAGCGTTCTGTCAATGGAGGGAACCACGGAAGTGACCCTTCCATCGGGAACCATGGAAGTGACCTTCTTCAGGGAGGACGAACTTCATACAGCCCATGTAACCCCTCAGGAGTACGATGGACAGATACTTACCGGAGTGACCGTCAGGCTTCCCTCGGACAAGTACAAGCTCCCTTTCGGAACCGCGATCATGGAGGGTGTCAGCAGTGCCCTTCGAGGAGCTGCTGATGTCTTCGGGACACTGATCAGGCTCTTTGGAAGTCCCAGCGAACTCGTTGAGAGTTCCGGTGGTCCCGTCTACGTTGCAGAGACCCTAACACAGCAGGCCAGATCCGGCCTGACAAGCTATCTCTGGACCATCGCCAGCATCTCTCTCGCCATCATGATATTCAACCTGCTGCCCATCCCGGTGCTGGACGGCGGCCAGTTCCTGATGCTTGTTCTCGAGGGGATACGCGGCAAGCCGATGTCAAAGAGAAGCAGTCAGATCATCCAGCAGACAGGGGTGATAGTCATACTTGTACTGTTCGCGCTGATAATGTTCAAGGACATCTCACGGGTGGTGACCAGAGTCAGGTAGCTGCGTGCTCCTTATCATGATCTCCCTTATCTTCATCCGCTGTTCCCGGCCAGCTATCCGGAAGGGGAAGCTGCTCAGGTTTGACTCCCTTCTCGATCAGATCATCGCGGAGTGCGACCATGTTGATGACAATTGCAGCTGGTAAACCCATCTTGTCGATAAGGTCCTTGACCTCAAGATAGCATGAGACCGCCTCATCCAGGCTTCCATTCGCGATGTAGACATTCCCCAGACTGCTCAGCGCGTTGCATTCTCGCCTGCCGCTTCTGATCTTCCTGGCGGTATGCAGGGATGCATGCAGGTGATCGATGGCCTCATCAAGGCGGTTGGCCATCAGATAGAGATTCCCTGTCATGAGGAGGGTATCCGCCTCACCGATGAGGTTGCCTATCCGCTTATGTATCTCGAGCGCTGAGGAGAAATACTCCAGGGACTCGGTGAAATTCTCTCTGAGACCTTCCAGGTTTCCGAGGTTGCTCAGCACAACGGCTTCATACCTTCGATCTCCGATGGTGCGCGTGATATCGAGTGCCTCGGTGTAGAGCTCTTTCGCCTCTTCGATCCTTTCCCGGTCCTTCATAAGGTTCCCGAGACCGCAGAGGATGCTTCCCTCGCCAGCCCTGTTCCCTATCAAGCGGTGTATCTCCAGAGCTTTCCTGTAGCTTTCCTCCGCGCTGTCCAGCTCCCCCTCGAGCCGCCTGAGAATGCCTAGATTGCCGAGTACATTGCCCTCGGCTCGCAGATTCTCTTCCTCCCTGTGTATCTGGAGTGCCTGAAGGTAGAATCCAGTCGCCTGGGCCGTGCGCCCCTGGAGCTTGCGGAGGATACCGAGGTTGCCCAGTATGTTGCCCACCGTCTTCCGGTCGCCACTGCTTCGAGCTGACTCCAGACCGGTCCGGTAGTACTGCTCAGCTGCATCCATATCACCAGTAAGGTAGTGCAATGTTCCATACGCCTGGCATACCTTTCCATTCTTGGCAGGCCAGTTCTCCACGGTACAAAGCTCTTCTAGGAGGACCAGGTTCTCTCTCTGGGCAGCTCTGTCTCCAAGACAATCCAGGACCAGATTCTTCTTCAGGAGGACATCGGCAAGGAGAGGATTCCTGGCTCCGCTGGGGATATCTGTCCTTAGCCAGTCTGAAAGCCGCTCAGCCCAGTATAGGCTCTCATGGTTGCGGTTCCCCTTGATCGCATACTCGAGGGCTTCCCAGCCCCAGCTCACTGCATTGTCGATCGAAGCAGCTCCCTGGTAATGGTGTGCTATCGAACCGGCAGCCGCTCCAGTATCATCACCAGCAAGTTTCTCGAGAACTCTGGCTGTTCTTTCGTGCAGTTTTCTCCGTCTGCGATCGAGGAGCATTCCATAGGCCGCATCCCTGTAGAGAGAGTGTCCAAAAGCACACTTTCTTCCTGATGTCATGGACCAGAGCCGCTCCCGCTCACCCTCGAGAAGTTCACAGCTGATGTCCGGTCTCCGGTGTACTTCAGAGAGTACATCCACATCAAACTCCGATCCAATGACGGAGGCAGTTTGCAGGAGTCTCCTGAGTTCCGGGGTAAGCCTGTCCATTCGGGCCACCAGTATCGATCTGATCCCGGACGGTATCTCTATCCTTCCCGGGACAAGCTCGATCGTTCCTTCCCGATGCTCCAGGAAGTCGGAACCGAGCAGATACAGACAGAACTGCTCGATGTAGAGTGGATTGCCTGATGTTCGCTCATCAATGAAGTCCATGAGTCTGCTGCCCGGCACCGATCCGAGCCGGTCGATCACCAGTTCCCTGGCTTCGAAGCCGCGAAGACCGCCCAGATCCAGAGCGCGGGTATCGAGATTCGCCTCCAGTCCAGTGGTCGGCCTCCTATCATCATCCAACGGTCTTCCGGCGGCGAGCACAGCAAGCGGAAGAGTCCGGAGAGTCCTGCCAAGCACTCTGAAAAGCCGTCTTGAGTCGTCGTCCATCCACTGAATATCGTCCAGCATCAGTATCACAGGAGAGATGAGGCAGAATGCCTTCAGCAGAGAGCCTACTGCCATTGCGATATTTTCGAATCTGTCCCCTCCCGACTCGATCTGAGAAACTGGTTTGTCAAGCAGGGAGGCCAATATGGGACCGGCCATCTCCAGTTCCTCCCTTGCGGTCAGAGAAGCCGGAGTGTCAAGGTCCCGCAGCTGCCCCCCGATACGGGCGAGACCATCTTCCAGTCTTGTGAGATCGGTCTGTGATTGTGACATTGCATGCTTATCGTCATTGAAGAGTTCGCCCAGGAGGTAGATGAAGGGATTCAGGCTCCTTCGGAGGATGTCATCGCATTTCATCATGAGTATCCTGGTGCCCTCATCGATCCTGTCCCCGACCTCATCAAGAAGTCTGGATTTGCCTATTCCCGCATTGCCGCAGAGTACGGTCAATCCGGAGAGAGAGTCGACACGGGCTGATCCAGTCCTGCTCAGTAGATAGCTCATCTCAGGAGCTCTGCCGACAAGTCGGCGGTTTCTGGAGGGAATGGAGTCCGAACCGGTTCTTCCAGAGAGTCTGCTTACCACTACTTTCTGTTTCCTGCCCCTGAGCTCGCAGCGGTGCTTCTGGTCCAATGTGAAGCTTCCGTCCATTTCCGAAGGATCCAGGCCTGAGGTAAGCACTTCGCCCCAGGATGCGTTGTGCTGCAGTCTTGCTGCTGTGTTTACGGTGTCCCCGAATACTGTGTAGGTGCACCGTCCGGAGCTTCCGGTCATACCAGCGTATACAGTTCCTGAAGACATGCCGACTCTAAGGGTGTCCCCCATTTTCTCTCCGAGCGCAAGTACAAAATCACATGCCCGGTGTACATCATTCTCCCTGGACTGAGGTGCCCCGAAGAGCACGAGGACTTCTGCATTCGAAACGCCTCTGGCGTAGACCCCCTGTAGGTTCCCTCCGAAATCGGCTGCAAGATCGAGAAGATCGGTCAGAGTATTCAGGAGCCCGGTTCTGCCGCTGATGTTCCTGAAAGAGAGGAAGACCGGTATCACTCTCCTGAACTCACCTGTCAGTCCGCTGGAGATGATCTGTCCGTCAGCGAAGCGGAGTGCTGTCGTGCGAAGGATTTTGCGAGGTGCCGGAAGGTCGATGGCTTCAGGCTCAGGTGCTTTATCCGGATCGATACCGGCTGCCGCACCAGTGCTCTTCAGGAAACTGTCGTGTATTGTGAGCTTCCCTGGTTCGCAAATGCTTGAGAGATCATACGCATCGTATATTGCCTGTCCTCTGACCAGATGGACCAGCCTCGAATCTCCTGCAATACCCCATTCGATCTCTCCAGATGTCAGTGCGAGTCCCGCAGTTATCTGCCATGCACCCAGCCCGGTTCGCTGAAGCCCGTTTGTCTGAAAATATGTCAGGAGGGATGATGCCGCATGGTATGCGGACCACGGAAGGGATTCGGGGAAGACGGCCAGCAGTCCGTCCCCTTCGAATTGGGCAACGGCGCCCCCGAAACCGTGGATCGTCCTGACCGCCCTGGTAAACATGTGATCCAGTATTCCCGAGAGAATGCCTGCGCCTTCCCTGCCATGACGAAGCAGAACCTCTGTCATACCAGTGAATCCGGATAGATCCGCCAGTAGAACTGTTCCAGCGGTCAGATTGGTGACCCTTCCATCCAGAGTCATATCCTGGATCTGGCGTGGAATAATATTAAGCAGGGCGATACCCCTCCTGAAGCGATTCAGAACACTGTAGCTGTCTGCGTTGCTTCTCCGCTGCCAATATCACGGTGAGGTTGATATTGCGTCAATGAACTGAATGATAGATCTCACTACTGCTTGGGATCATCTCTCACAGGAGGCTTCCGGAGGTTCCAGAGCTGTGATGGTATCCGAAACACAATCATAGAAGTATGACCAGCTCTCGGGAGTGCGGTCGCAGAGAGCCGTCAATTCCTCAATGTACTCCTCCGAGAGTTCCCCCGGGTGTCTCGGATCTCCCTCCGGGAGTGTCCAGTATCTGGCCAGCACTCCTGCATAGGACATAAGCTCGGACTTCACCTGTCCGCTGATTCCACCGTAAGCTCCAGGTTCGGCACAGCCAACCGCTAGAAACGTTGTAATTACAAGCAGAGCAAGCAAATAGTGAATCGAATGCATAGTGCTCCTGTTCAAATGAGGCCTGTTACAGTATAGTCAATAGGTATATTAATGGACAGCCATGGAGGTACTCATGAAGGTGCTTTGCTTTCTCCTGTTTCTGGTGCTGACCGGTACTCTTTCCGCCACTGAATACGGACGGAGCAAAGTTCAGTTCGGCAATGATGAGTGGTGGGAGATGCAGGCCCAGCATTTCACCATCTATTTTCCGATGGGTGCTGAAGCTGCGGCAGAGACACTTCTTATCCACACAGAGCGCGAGCTCCTCAGTCTATCCGAGCGTTTCGACTACATGCCGGATGAGAAGATCCCCATAATTCTATACATGTCCCCTACTGAGTTCAGGCAGACGGATATCAGCCCATATGAGATCTCTCCAGGGGTCGGCGGCTTCACCGAGTATTTCAAGGGGAGAGTTGTCATTCCATTTACTGGCTACTGGTCCGAGTTCAGGCACGTGGTCGCCCATGAACTGAGTCATGCTTTTGTCTTTGACATGCTCTATCGCAGGGATCTGTTGAATGTCATCCGTGCGAATACTCCATTGTGGGTGAGTGAGGGCCTTGCAGAGTACACCTCGTTAGGATGGGACAGGGCATCTGAGGCGGAGTTCAGGGATATGGTCATCGCTGACGGGATAGTATCCATACAGGACCTCTCGCGAAGACGGGACTACATCGTCTATCGTCAGGGGCAGGCTGTATGCCACTTTATGGTCCAGCGCTACGGTGATGAAGTGCTGCAGGACTTCGTACTTCATATGAGAGGTTCAGGTGATGTCGAAAGTGCGGTGAAGGCTGCACTCAGGATGACTGTCGCTCAGTTCAATCAGAAATTTCAGGAATGGGCCAGAGAGACCTATTGGGCGGAACTGGCCAGTCGTGAGAGCCCCTCAGATATTGGGAATGCAATATACAATGATGACGAACGAATATCCCAGACAGCCACAACGATCTCAAATGATGGTGGTCTTATTGCAGGAGTGGAATACCACCATGCCCATCTTGCCGTAACGGTCAGATCAAGTCTGACCGGTGAACTGATCTCAAGACCATTCGTATCCGGAGGGCTCATGGACCTTGCGGTGTCCCCGATGTACGGTGTCTGTTCATTCTCCCCTGGTGGGGATTCGATAGCTGTGGCATACCAGCATGTATCCGGTGACAGGATAAGGATATGTCATGATGGAGAAGAGATAGATCTGCCCTTTTCGATGGACCTCATCCGTGATCCTGCATGGTCTCCGGATGGGGGAGCGATCGCATTCATCGGAATGGTCAATACTAGGCTTGATCTCTACTACTATGATCTCGAACAGGGACTTGTACAGGTAACGGACGACTACCTGGGGCAGAGAGAGCCATCCTGGTCAGGGAGTTCCATCCTGACCTCGGTGGAGCAGGCGAACGGCAGCTATTCATTAACATCCTATGCCCTGGATGGTGAAAGCAAGGATATCCTGAGCATTCCAGCGGAGATCAGGCATCCGCAGGAGGTTCCCGGTGGTGTGATGTTCCTGTCTGATATGGATGACTACCCGGATCTCTACCTTCTGGATATGGAGACAGGGGATATCCATAGACTGACAGCTCTCTACAGGAGCATTGAGTATCCCAGTTGGGCCAGCGCTTCTGACATCCTCACATTCGTATCAAGCGACTGGAACGGTGGAGGTGTGTTCCTGGCCTATGATCTTCCTGAGAGAAGAGCATGCCCGGTCGGATCTCAGTGCCTGGAAGTGACCTATAACACTGATGCGCCCACCAGGGCGGCCGGGATGTCGGCCCTCATCGAAGAAGGACCGCAGAGCCGTGATCCGGGAGATCCCCCCGGTACAGGGCTCCCTCGCGGACAGCGTCCGACCGGCGGGACGATGCCCGGAGATACATCAGGCACTACTGTCGTAGAAGTATCTCTCGATTCCCTCGCCAGATCGATATCTCCATATTCTCCCGGTTTATCTGTCGATTATGCCAGTGCAATGGCTGCATACGACTCCTACCTCGGCCTGGCGGGTTACACTGAAGTTGTATTCAGTGACATTCTTGCGCATCACAGAGTTATTCTTAACGCGAATCTGAACGGCGGCAGTCTCAGTGATGCCGATGTAGGACTCTACTACAGCTATCTGCCTAATCAGCTTGATCTCGGGCTCGGATTCTACCGCCAGTCATACAGGTATCTCTTTCGCTTCTCCGACGGTCACCGTGAGGAAGTCCGTGATGTAGATCTCGGTGGGTTCGGTTTTACCTCGCTTCCTTTCAGCCCGTCGTTCAGGGTGGAAGGCGGACTCGGATACCGCAACCTGACCAGACGCGGCATCTGGAACTCCAACGCAGACTTCGAGGAGAATATTCTCACTGTCAATGCCGGTGCTGTTATCGATAATGCGCTCTGGGGCAGCGTCGGCCCGAGAGTGGGAACCAGACTGTCAGCTTCGGTGGAATACGCTCCAGACATTCTTGGCTCTGCCAGTTATGGTCTCATCGGTCTGGACTTCAGGCACTATACATGGGTCTCCGGTCAGGTAACGCTCGCAACCAGACTGGCGGGAGGAGCTAGCTGGGGTGACGATGCGCCTGTCTTCTTCCTTGGAGGGGCAATGCCTCACAGGAGACAGTGGGGTGAGGTAGATTCGATAGATCAGCTTATGGGATTCTATTCCAACTATGGTGATCTTCTCAGGGGATTTGACTATACGGACATCAGTGGGCGCCGGTACAGCGTGTTCTCCACGGAAATGCGGGTACCGTTCATCGATGTGCTTTCGCTGCAGGCCCCGCTACCGATGACCCTCTATAACGGTAGAGGTGTTTTCTTCATAGATATCGGGACGGCATTTGATGATTTCGAGTCCTTCAGGGGTGCTTCAACTGCGGGCGGATACCATCTCAATGACCTCAAGATGGGCATCGGCCTGGGGTATCGCATGAACCTTGGGTACTTCCTGCTGAAGCATGATGTGGCATGGAGGACCGATCTCAGGGGTATTTCCCGGAAACCGGTTGGCTATGTGACGCTTGGAGCTGAATTTTGAGCAATGAACTGCTCTGGATACTCTTCATGCTCGGCAACCTCGCCACGACCCTGCTTGTCTTCCGATACTTCGGCCGGGAGGGACTGCTTGCACTCATCGCGGTGATGATCATCCTCTGCAACCTTCAGGTAATGAAGATAACCACTCTTTTTGGATTCACTGTCACGCTTGGTAATGTTCTCTACGGTTCGATATTCTTCGCCACTGATCTCCTGAGCGAGGTCTACGGGAAGCGGGAGGCGAGGAAGGGAGTACTTCTCGGCTTTGTCGCCATGCTTCTCATGACAGGCGTGATGCAGCTGGCACTGCTCTTCGGGGTGGCGGACGATACATGGGCGATTCAGGTGCAGGAGTCGATGTCGATGATATTCGGCTTCATGCCTCGAATTGCCCTTGCCAGTATTGCTGCCTACCTGCTGAGTCAGTTCCATGATGTATGGGCCTTCCATTTCTGGAAGACTAAGACCCGGGGAAGGCATCTCTGGCTTCGGAATAATCTCTCGACGATGACAAGTCAGCTCATCGATACCGCCGTCTTCTGTTTCATCGCGTTCTGGAGAGTTTTTGATAACACTCTATTTATCGAGGTCCTGCTGACAACGTATATTCTTAAGGTGATCATAGCCCTCGTTGATACGCCTTTCATGTATCTTGGACGAATGCTTGCTCCTTCATCGGCTGATGCAGGAGGAGACCACTCGGAGGTGACCTGATTTGAGACTGCTGCTTCTTCTTCTGGTCCTGACGGCTGTGGCCGTCGCGACACCATGGGACTGTCCCAGCTGCCACGCTGTTAATCAGGGCGAGATATGCATTGACTGCGGACTTCCCCGGACTCCCGACGGAATGATCTTCGTAGACAGATGTACGGTCGAAGTGAACGGGGTACCGGTCGAGACGGGTCCTTTCTTCATTGATGAGAATCCGGTTACGTGCAGGCAGATGCTGGACTGGATCACATCGGAAGTAAACTTCTACGAAGAGGTCCCCTTCTACATCGGGGGGCAGGAAGAGCTGCTGATCCCCGGTGAGGCGCTTGGCGATGAGTATCAGGGAGTGATCTTCATGAGGTATACGCCATGGGTCATCTACACTGATCAGCAGGGAATGGTAACCGGTGTCACAGTACAGACCGGCTGCTTCGATATCGCCGCTGTCTCTCTGACCTGGGAGGCCGCGTCTCTTTATCTCGGGTACACCGGAAGGAGGCTGCCAACACAGGCCGAATTGTATGCGGCGCATCAGGCAGGCATTCTGGAGGTCCATGACACATGGGAATCTCTCAATGCTTACTCCGGCTTCGTCCAGATGACACTGGCCGGTGTTATGGGTGTGAGTGTGGCGGGGCTGTCCATGTTCTCAGACAACACCTCCCCCGCAGACAGGGTGATGTGGGAATGGACCAGGGACGCCTGGGGTCAGGCACCTGATTCCCTGTCCGACCTCCAGTCTGAGTACGCTCTTATATTGAAGCCACTTGATCCTCCCCAGGCTGGAACCGCGCTGAGGGACATAGGCTATTACAATGTGATATTCCGCGGGGTGGTTCCCATCCCGTGGATGTAGGAGTAAGAACCGGTCGTTGATCGTCAATCATGAATGAAAGGGAGAGAATAATGAAGAAAACCGGATTGATCCTTGTGCTTGGACTCGTGCTTCTGGCTGCCGCATGCGGCAGAGAGGTAACCAGGACAGATACTGACACTGTTACGGATCTCAGCGGCTACTGGAACGATACCGATGCAAGAATAGTTGCCGATTCAATGGTCCTGCAGTGCCTCTCCGGTGACTGGCTCGATACTTTCGGTGGGGACAGAGCCCGTGGTGAGATGCCGCCCAAGCCTGTGGTACTGGTCGGGGGCGTCTACAATGAGAGTGCCGAGCACATCAACACCAATATCTTCATGAACGAGATAGAGAGAGCACTCCTCGGGTCCGGTCGAGTCCAGATAGCCGCCGGTGGAGCCGCCAGGGATGAGGTTCGCGGAGAGAGATTAGACCAGCAGATATTCGCCTCCCCCGCCACTGCCGCAGAGTTCGGCAGGGAGATAGGTGCCGATTTTGTATTGACCGGAAGCATTGGCTCTATCGTCGACGAAGAAGGCAGCACCAGGGCTATTTATTACCAGGTCAGTCTTGAGCTCATCAATGTCGAGACAGCCCTCAAGACCTGGATGGGCAGCACGGAGATCAAGAAG
>Ga0190293_1000116_pt1 | contig 27753 bp, 28 predicted proteins | sample 48693001_MG_FD_161671 | JGI IMG/M metagenome (GOLD analysis project Ga0190293, IMG submission 161671) | Hydrothermal vent microbial mat bacterial communities from Southern Trench, Guaymas Basin, Mexico - 4869-30-0-1_MG | ecosystem: Environmental > Aquatic > Marine > Hydrothermal vents >...
AGAAGACCTGCGGTCAGCTGCCGAGAAGTGGTTAGGCAGCAGCATCAGATACACTTCAGTAGCTGGTGCGGTACCAGATGGTCTGCAGGATTATTGACCTGCTTTGACATGGCCTTTCAACTTCTGAACTGCAATTCCTGCGGTGACGAGCAGGAGACCACCAAGGGTCCAGAGAGTTATGCTCTCCCCGGCCGCAGCCCCTATGAACAGGAGTGAAAGAAATGGCGTCAGGTAGACGAGACTACCCACATCCGCAGTTGTCTCAGCTAGAGACAGGGCTCTGAGCCAGACTACAAACGCTATCCCCATCTCAAAAAGACCAACCCAGACGGCTCCGGCGAACGCCTGCCACGGAAGTGCCGTCAACGCTCCCATACGCCCCATGGAAATGCCGTAGACAAGAAGGTATAGAAGACCGAATGCAAAACCGGCCTGAAGAGATTTCACCGGCTCCTCGGAAGATCTGAGATTAAGAAGCCAGAAGGTCGCCCAGATCACAGTACTGATGAGAGCAAGCCCGATTGCAGGTAGTGAAGCTCCACCATCGATGGATCCTCCACCAAGTACCAGCACCACGACACCCGCAAAGCAGACGGCAGTCGCAGCCAGTGTCCAGGGACCTGCCCTCTGCTTCATTACAGGTATCGCGAGCAGAACAAGGACTATCGGCCACAGATAGTTTATCACCATGGCGATCTGAGCGGGGAGTCTGTCATATGCTTCGAGGAGGACCATGTAATACAGGAAAGGATTCAGAAATCCCCTCAGCGCCGATGCTCCAATGGAGTGCGAATTGCTGGGTTGGTTCTTTATCTGCTGCGCAACACCAGTCCCCCTGAATGCTCGGGAAGACAGTCTGATAAGAGACAGAGCTGCGAGCGATACAGCCGAGGACATCAAGACCAGCTGATAAGGGGTCATGTAGCGCAGGGAGATCTTGAAAGCCGTTGCTGCAGTTGACCACAGGACAATTGCCGTCAGAGCCAGAAATCCAGCCTTCATATGATCTTCAACCCCTGCACCGGCTGCTGCCGAGTGTCGAGAAGCGTGTCCCTGTTGACTCGCAATATGTTAGTGAATAGTAACCAATGACCAGTCTGCTTCCACCATTGAATCGGCGGCAGCTCAAAAAGTCGTGCATTTACGTGTCCGTCAGCTAGATAGCTCTATATATGGATGAATACAGCACTGTGTACTACCAGATATGGTAGTTATCTACTTGACGGCAGAAATTGCAGAGATATTATCGGACCGGAGGGTCGTGTCTCGGAAGTAGATTAATTACTATCGTAGACCTCCTTGCAATGCCTTTATGGATATATAAAATGCTTTCCTGGGTACGGAGCGGGTTGATGAACTGGCTGATTCGTAAGCGTGACGGTAGCGTAATCCCATACAGCAAGAACAAGATAGAGCGTTCAATAGAACGCACTCTCAGGAGTGCCGGTACCGATGCCTCCCCTTCGGACATCACTGATCAGGTGGAGGCTGCTCTCTACATGAACTTCTTCAGAGAGGGGTCCGTCCCCACTGTTGAGCAGATACTCGATTACATTGAGGAGACACTGGTCCTGCGGAAACTCACGGCAGCTACAAGAGCTTTCATCCTCTACCGTGAGAAGAAGAACGAAGCACGTGATGTAGATCACCTGCTGAGCGGGATGGCGGATGTCGTATCGGATTACATCGGAAAGGACGACTGGCGGGTCAAAGAGAACTCCAACATGAACTACTCCCTCCAGGGACTGAACTTCTTCCTCTCCTCCTCCATAACAAGCAAATACTGGCTGAGCCATATCTATACACCCTCGATCAGAGAGCTCCAGGAGAATGGTGATTTCCATATCCACGACCTGGGCATACTTGGCCCGTACTGCGTCGGCTGGGATCTGATGACGCTCCTCAAGGAAGGATTCAAGGGTGCCAGCGGCAAGACCGAATCCTCTCCCCCAGTCCATCTCAGGACAGCCCTCGGTCAGATAGTGAATTTCTTCTACACACTGCAGGGAGAAGCCGCGGGTGCCCAGGCTTTTTCCAGCTTCGATACTCTGCTCGCCCCTTTTATCAGATATGACAAGCTCGATTACAAGCAGGTCCGCCAGGCCTTCCAGGAATTTCTCTTCAATGTGAACATCCCGACCAGGGTCGGCTTCCAGGCTCCGTTCACGAATATCACTATGGACCTGAAACCTTCCCGCACATTCAGAGATCAGAATGTCATCATCGGAGGCAGAGAGATGCCCGATCTCTACGGTGACTTTCAGGAGGAGATGAACCTCATCAATACAGTGTTCGCCGAACTCATGATGGAGGGCGATTCAAGGGGCAGGATATTCACCTTCCCTATCCCGACCTATAATCTGACCAAGGACTTCGACTGGGAAGACGACAACCTGCGACCAATCTGGGAGATGACAGGCAAATACGGTGTTCCCTATTTCAGCAACTTCGTCAATTCTGACATGGATCCCGATGATGCGAGGAGCATGTGCTGCAGGCTCAGGCTGGACAACAGGGAGCTCAGAAGCAGGGGAGGCGGACTCTTTGGCTCCAATCCGCTCACAGGTTCAGTGGGAGTTGTTACAGTCAATCTCCCGAGGATTGGCTATCTCGCAAATAGCAGCGATGAGTTCTACAGCAGACTCTCACTTGTCATGGAAGCGGCAAGAGAGTCACTCGAACTTAAACGGGATCTCATCGAGAAGCTTACCGAAAAAGGACTCTATCCCTATACGAAGCACTACCTTCGAAGTGTCAAGCAGGATCTGGGTACTTACTGGGGCAACCACTTTTCCACAATAGGTCTCATCGGCATGAACGAAGCCTGCATGAACTTCGTCGGAAAGAGCATTGCTGAACCCGAAGGAAAAGATTGGGCTCTCTCTGTTCTGGACTTCATGCGGAATAAGCTTAGTGAGTATCAGGATGAGACCGGCAATCTGTTCAATCTCGAGGCTTCACCTGCGGAAGGTGCCTCCTACAGTCTTGCCCGGAAGGACATGGCCGAATTCCCAGGGGCTTATTCGATGGGTGGTGCGGACTCGTACTACACCAACTCGGTACACCTTCCCGTCACTGAGCAAAGGGATATCTACAGTCTTCTAGAGCATCAGGACCAGCTGCAGACGAAGTTCACCGGCGGTACTGTGGTGCATATATTCATTGGAGAAGCTATTGAGGACTGGAAGGTCGTCAGAAAACTGGCGAGGAATATCGTCTCCAGATTCCATCTCCCGTATTTCAGCTTCACACCCACCTTCTCCATATGCCCTGTCCATGGTTATATTGCCGGGGAGCACTTCCTCTGTCCTTATCCTCATTCGGACGAGGACGTTGCGGAGTTCGGTGATATCGTCGACCTTGAACCTGGACTTCCGGAGGGAAGTTACAGGGAGATATCTGAAGAAGATGAGAATTCTGGAACGGGAAACCTGTTCCTCAGTCTTGAAGGGGTCATTGCAAATGCCAGCGAATGAGAATGTTAAAGTCAGGGCAATCCGGACAGAGGTCTACTCCAGGATCGTCGGTTATTACAGGCCAGTACAGAACTGGAACAAGGGCAAGCGTGAGGAATTCTCACAGAGAGAGTATATCCAGTTGAGCAAGGCCGGACAGGACGATAAATAGTTGATACAGGCCCTCACCGGGACCAGCCTCATAGAATATCCCGGCAAGATATCCTCTGTCATCTTCATCAGTGGATGCAATCTATTATGCCCATTCTGTCACAATCCTGAGCTGGTACTTCCCAGCCTGCTCAGAGGAGAGTACGCTCTTGAACCCGAATTCGTCATCAACGAACTCATACGAAGGGAGGGTTTCATCGAAGCGGTCTGCATTACTGGAGGTGAACCTCTTCTATTCAGTGGGTTGGAAGACCTGATACACCGCATCAGATCGGAGACCGACCTTCTTATTAAAGTTGACACGAACGGTACGCTTCCAGATAACCTGCGGAAAATTTCAGACATCGTCGATTACATAGCAATGGACCTGAAGAGCTCCCCTTCCTCATACCCGGCAGCAACCGGAGAGAAGGCCGTATTCGAGGATGTGAGGGAATCCATCAGAATAATCAAAGGCTTGCCTATGCACGAGTTCAGGACAACTATGGTTCCGGGGCTAGTGACAAAGGAAGATGTTATCGAACTGCTGGAGCTGATAGGTCCGCTTGGGAGATATGTACTCCAGCGTTTCAGGTCTCTCAAAACTCTGGCCCCTGAACTCACCGATACAGTCTCCTATCCCAATCATTACCTTGAGGAGACCGCAGACAGAATACGATCACTCGGGCTGGCCGATGAGGTTGCTCTCCGCATCTGAGTAACAGGACGAACTCAGGCTCTCCCAATTCTCGTTGTCAGCGTTACTTGGACACCTTATCTTCCGTTCTGAAGCGATAACCGTTTGAAAGGTGTACGCTTGAGTAGACTACTGAGATGGCTCGAGAGCGAGAAGGACCGGATGTCCGGCTTCTCCCTCATGTCTGGAGCGAACATGGCCATCGCACTGATCACCTATCTGAGGTTTGCAGAGATAGCCAGTGTATTCGGGACTACATGGAAGACCGATGCATTTGTGATGGCTATGGTTCTTCCGATCCTCGCGCGGAATATCGTGGCGTACACTTTCGGCTCTTCCTTCATGCCGATATTCTCGAGGGTCAGTCTCAACAAAGGTGCAGAGGCTGCCAATCGATTCACAAGCAGGATCATCTCATGGATAGGAATGATCGGGCTCCTCACGGTCGGCGTACTGATCATGACCAGCCGGACAATGGTCTCGCTTACCGGCCCGGGACTGGAAGCCTCTGCAATGAACCTCTCAGCATCAATGTTGCGGATAGTCTCGCCGATGATACTCCTCACAGGCGTAACTGGGATAATGGATGCCTTTCTAGCATTCAACAAACGCTATGGATTAGTAGCGATTATCAGGCTTTTCGAAATACTCACAGCCTACATCATCGTACTCACCTGCTCCGGTATGCTCGACATCAGAGTGCTTCCGGTCTCCGTAGTCGGAGGAGCATTAGTCTCCTTCATCCTTAGTCTGACCTTCGCCTTCAGACTCAGGTACAGGTTCACCTTCACACCCAATCCGAGAGAAGAGAATTTCATACAGTTCATCAGGCTCTCCATACCTGTGGCAGTGGGCACATTTGCGGGATATTTCGCTCCCATCGTAGACAAGTTGCTGGCATCTTATCTTAGAGAAAGCTCAGTCACCGCCATAGATTACGCCAACAGAATCAAAACAATGGTCATGGCCATCATGATGCAGCCACTTGTCACTCTGGCGAATGTCTCTCTTTCGAAAGCTGCTGCCAGGAAAGACAGGCAGTTGCTCAGAACCGAGATCACTACAAACCTGAACTGGACTTCCTTCATGCTGGTCCCCACCGCCGCCTTCATCACGGTGCTTGCCATTCCGCTGGTATCAATACTCTTCCAGCGGGGTGAGTTCTCAATTGAGGATTCCAGATACGTCGGTTACGCAATGACCTTCTACGCTCCATGGATAGCCCAATTTGGCTTCGGTATGATAATCGCAAGGGTTTTCTACGCCATGAAGGACACTATGACACCGGTCCTGCTCAGTATATGGGGAATGCTGGTCAATGTACTCCTGAACATCATCCTCATCGGTTCTATGGGAATTGGCGGTCTTGCACTTGCCACTACGCTGGCTTCAACATCTAAGACGGTTCTCATGGTCCACTTCCTCAGGAAAAAGATCGGCAGGATAGGTACCAGGGGACTCATCAGAGAACAATTCCGTATTGTTGGCGCTTCTCTTGCAGTGATCGGGATCGTTCTGCTGATGCGGGAGATCCTCCCCTTCAGCTCTGATAGCGGACTGATCTCCAGAATATTGAAGATGGGTATCTACACCTGTGCCGGCGCAGTGACTTACTTCGCAGTTCTCTCAGCATTCGCTTCAACGCAGCTCAGAAGCATAGTCGAGAGGTTCAGGAACCGGAGGACCGATTGAGATTATGTTCGTTAAAGGTTTCATCGAGTATTTCTTTGAATCTCATCCTCGGTTCGTGAATATCATATTTACCTAATACGAACTCTCTTCCCCTCCTGCGAACCTCGAGTGTCTCATCCCAGTGGTTTGCCAGCCAGTCGATCCTGGATGCAAGTTCCTCCGGAGTTTTGAATGTCATCGTGAGCGATGGTGCTTCGGAGGCGAGATGGGTCCATGGCATAACTAGTGGATAGATACCCGAGGCCATGTACTCATTAACTTTCATCTGATAGATGATATCGACTTTCCGGTGACACGCTACTCCGATCTGATAGCCTTGAAGCAGCTCGGGAAGCTTGTTCCTGGTAACTGGTGCCATGTACTCGACCTTGCCGCCCGTTCTGTCACACGCAGTTCTGACCGTCTCCCTGAGCACTCCATCACCGACAATTGTACCGGTCAGACATGAGAGATTGAGGCCCTCTATAAAGAGCTCCGGATCCCTCATATGATTAAGAGTGCTGACCATTATCACACGCCTGGCTGAAGGATGTTCCAGATACAAAAATCTCTTGAGGTCGACTGCGTGGTTCAGTACTTCATAACCCGGGATGTCGACACTCGGACTGAGCGTGGTGAAGAGAGCCCCCTGCAGGACCCTCTCCAGTTCTCTTCCATGAAGCTCGGTTGGTCTAGAGTGCATTCTCACCGCATATGGTACTCCGAGGTCCATGCAGAGTCTTGCACAGTACTCATCAAGACAGAGAGTGAGATCCGGCTTGAATTCCCTCAGGGCATTGAGAAGGTGACGGGAGAATGCCCTTCCCGCAAGCTTGAGTCGAATCATGTTGAGGAACGGCCACTCCCTCTCAAAACGGAGCCATCCGGAAAGCGCGAATACCGGAACATCCTCCAGATGGTAGTTCCCGGGAGGTCCAAGGGCAGCCACATATGCTACCTCATGGTCAGGCTGCAGCAGATCGAGTGGTGTCGTCCAACCCCCGGAGCATCCGGGTATCGTGCCACGAGTGACTATCAGAATCCTCATCGCCTCGTGTCCCTTTCGGATTGAGTCATAAATGCAAGGACAATGCAGCTCCAGAAACCCGACCGTAATCAGCATGTACATATATCATTGATATTTATAATGATACAGCATGAAATATCGTGCATCCCTGACAGCCAGGCAATGGGCTGGTCATGCAGAGTATTCGGGGATGACCACGAACGCAGTACAAATTCAGGACCTGAAGATCTCAATCTTCAAGTCGGCATCCTCTCTGTAGCCCCTCAGAACTGACAGGAGTCCTTTCAGGGTCCCCTCCACCAGGTCTGCAGGGAAGCGTCCCAATCTTATGGGTTGTCCATCTACAAGAATCCTGAGTCCGGAGGAGGGAGTGAGATAGCATTCCTCTGCTTTTCGCTCTCCCATAACCACTGCCTCCGCCAGTTCTCTGCAGTCGGTCCCGCATCTGCCGCACTGATCCATGGTCAATTGTGGAAGGAAATGGAATGATCTTTCATACAGGTGCACGCATCCCTCTTCCAGTCTGACTGGATCTGATTTCTCCCTGAGAGTGATCTGGGGCTCATCATCCCGGTTGATGGTGAATCGAGCGAGTTCGAGCGGCTCCCACGTAATATCCACTTCACTGCGACAAAACACTACGGGAACCGCAAGATCGTGCACGATGTCCAGCAGAACTATATCAGGAGCGCGTGAGCTGATGCAATCCTCGAGGCTGCCCCTCCCGGTAACTATCATTTCGGGACTGCCCTCGGCATTCATGTGCAGGATTCCAACAGACTTGTCGGGAAGCTGATGAAGAAAGATTTCCTTGAACGCGTTTCTCATTGATGTGGTTCCGACAACGGAAAGACACTTCATTCTATCCCCCTCAGAATACACGCACCGCACTGGCTTTGAAAGAAACATGAACCCGTGAACCCGGCGATACTCCGAGTTCGTCAAGCGCTCCTGTTGTGACTGCTGCTGTCATCAGAATCCCCGAAATGTCAAGCTCAACATCCCAGGTAGTGCCGTTCCTGGCGATGGATCTCACTATTCCGATGAATCGATTCCGCTCACTTGTGACGGTCGGCACCATAGATATCACAATAACCTCTGGGGGTACAGCCAGGAATCCATGACCACTCTTCTTTTCAGTATGCCTGATGCTGAGGTCACGCACAAGAGCTTCAGAAGCGCGAAATTCAGCAGGCAGGATATTTCTCATTCCCGTGAATGAAGCCATGAAGCGATTTCGGGGGCTGAAGAGAATTTTATCCATGGAGCCAGATTGCTCGATATTTCCATCTCTCATTACGGCTCCAGTATCCCCTACTGCCAGCGCATCAGTGAAATCATGCGTTGCCATGAGAAAGGTCATATCAGTCCGATCGTGTATCTCCTTTATCCTGCCAAGGAGTTCCCGCTTGAATGACTGATGCAGTGATGTAGTCGGTTCGTCCAGGATAAGCAGTTCGGGATCGAGAACGAGCGCTCTTGCAAGGGCAGTCCTCCGGGTCTCCCCACCGGAGAGAGTTGATGCGTCCCTTTCTTCGAAGCCCTCAAGCCCGACCAGTTCAAGCACCTCTCCAACTCTCAATGCTGTTTCCCGTTGACTGCACCCGCGAATTCTCAGTCCCCAGGCGATGTTGGAGAAGACGGTTCCCTTGAACATCACCGGATCCTGGAACATGGTTGCCATCTTTCTGCGGACACCGAGCCGTTCTCTTCCCTTCCGCGGTACGGACGCACCACGAAATAGGACTTCGCCTGAATCGGGTACATCCAGCAGTCCTGCAATGCGAAGAAGAGTGGTCTTCCCGCATCCAGTAGGTCCCATCAGAACGAAGAAGGAGCCGAGCTCCACGTCGAGTGAAACTCCGGCAAGGATACTGCTGCGCTCCCTTGTGAGGTGAATGTTCTTTAGACTGAGGATCATCATCCAGCTCTGTTCTGCATGAGATTAACCGCGATACTCACCAGCATTGCGAGCGAAAGCAGTATCAGCCCGAGAGCGATGGAAGCAGCTGTCTCACCCTTCCCCACGCCGAGTGCGATCGCGGTTGTCAGTGTCCTCGTGTAACCGGAGATATTGCCTCCAACCATGATGGCGATACCAACTTCCGAGACCGCTCTGCCGAAGCCCATCAGTAGCGAAGTCAGTACAGCATATCTGGCTTCCGACAGTACTTTGAGAATTATCCGCCCCCTGCTGGCCCCGAGAGCGGCAGCGGTGTCGGCAAGCCCCTGACCTGTACTCTGAAGCGCGGAGATGGTCAATCCTGTGATGATCGGAGCAATGAGTGCGATCTCACCCAGGATTATCGCCCAGGGTGTAAAGAGCAGCCCCATCGAGCCCAGTGGTCCGCTCCGTGAAACAAGAAGAAATACAAGCATGCCAACGAAGACGGTAGGCACACTGTACATTGTCTGTATGAAGGCTACCGCGAGACGCCTGCCCCTGAACCTGCCGAAGTATATCAGACACCCAAGCGGGACGAAGAGCATGGAAGCAAATAGTGTCGCGACCGAGGCGATCAGCAATGTCCGAAGTGCAATGGAATACACAACTGGATCACCCGAGAAGATCATACGGATGGCGATACCGAACGCCTCGGTCAGTTGCGACATAGTACCTGCTACAGTTCCTCTCCGGCACAGGGTGTGAAGAGCTGCCTTCCGTAGACTTCAACTCCGTAATCACCGATGAGCTGCTGCACCTCGTCCGAAATAAGGAACTCAACCAGAGCAGCGGAGAGTTCAGGATCTTTTGAGGTGGTCACCTGGATGACCGAGTATACATTCAGCAGCGCATCCCCTTCATCCACGATCGGGACCAGGGTAAGATCACCCTGATAGGCAATGTAAGTACCGATATCAGAGAGAGTATATGCGCCCATTTCATCAGCCATGACAAGAGTCGGACCCATACCGCTTCCACCCTCGACATACCATTCTCCAGCGGTCCGGACATCTTCATCGTAATCGTATCCTGCTGATGCCCAGATAGAGATCTCCTTTCCGTGGGTTCCAGAGTCGTCACCTCTACTCACAAATGGAACCTCACCTGTTTCCATCAGCGCAACGACTGCTTCCTCGGGGCTCATCCCTGATATACCTGCAGGATCGCTCTCAGGACCAACGATCAGGAAGTAATTGTATGCGAAAGGCACCCTCTCTACACCATGTCCATCAGTTACGAACTCTTCTTCTCTGTTGCGGGAGTGGACTGTTATCACATCAACATCGCCGCGCCTGCCCCAGTCCAGGGCTCTGCCGGTACCGGCATAGAGGACATCGAGCTCGATTCCATGTGCTTCTTCAAACATAGGCTCCAGGTATCCCCATAGACCTGTATCGTATAGACTTGTCGTGGTGGCCACACGAAGGCGTTCGACCCTGGGAATCGGTTCAATACCGGTGGGCTCAGAAACCTCAATGGGGGTATCTGCCTCACTGTTTGGTTCGGGCTGTTGCTGGTCACCGCACCCGGTAAGTGTGAGAATGAATATTGACAGAATGGACCAGACGGACGTCTTCATGAATCTCTCCCCGTGCAAATGATGTGTTTCTCCCTGTGGAGTTCCAAGTGGCTGAATGCGGAATGTATCCAATAAACTGGAATATGATCGTTATGTCCGTCGAACACAACCGGGGTCGGACGTCACTTTGCTCCTTTGTGAAAACCATTTCATTTGTATAAACTGACATGGAAAGAACCTGAAATCACTACCCCCTTGAAAGATTCCATATAGATCGAGTACACTGTAAGTAAGATGGCAAGAAAACGTAGACCTGACTGGCCCAATGCACTGCACCATGTGATGGCCCGTGGCATCGATGGTCGAGCCGTGTTCAAAACCCTTTATGAGCGGGATGACCTCGTCCGTCGGTTGTCCGAACTGGTCCCTGAGACTGAAACTTCGATTTACGCATGGGTCGCTATGCCCAACCACCTGCATCTTCTAACCGGTACGGGAAGCACGCCTCTAAGTGAATTTATGCACAGGTTGCTGACAGGATTCGCGGTTCGCTATAACCTGACCCACGATAGGAAGGGTCATGTTTTCCAGGGCAGATTCAAATCGATACTCGTCGAAGATGGCCCCTATTTCCAAAAACTTCTCAGATACATCCATCTGAACCCTCTGAAGGCGGGGCTGGTCGAGTCTATGGAAGCACTTTCCAGGTATCGATGGTGCGGACATGGGGCATTGGTGGGTACATTCTCCATCCCATGGCAGCGGACCGAATCAATTCTCGGATGCTTCAGATCAGTGGATCTCGACGCAATATCAGGCTATCTGAAGTATCTTGACACTGATTCCGACGTGAAGGAAGCTCAGATGCTCAGTGAGGGCAGCTTCATCCTCGGTGAGAATGGAATATCTAAGTCTTCTGAATCCCTTGAAAGGGATTCCTGGAGCTGTTGCTGCCGAGTACTTGGTTCAAGATCATTCGCGCTGTCTGTCATGAACAGATTGAAGGCATCGGGTGAAATGAGGACCAGAGAGAGAGATGATATCCACCGGAGGATCGAGAGTATCTTCCTCTGGGCGTCCAGTATATGGACTGTTACTCCGGAAGCGATTAGAGGTGCTGCAAGGAACTCATCTCTATCGAATGCCCGAGCAGTGATTGCTGGGATCTGCTCTAGCAAACTTGGGCTTAGTCACTCCGAATGCGGAAAACTGCTGAACCTGAGTAGATCAGGTGTGAGGAATGCAATAGAAAGAAGTGCAACACTGATTAATGATGATGATTTTATTGACATGTTTTGAATTTCACAAAGGATCATAGTGACGCCCGACCCCGGATGATGGCGATGATTTCATTGGCCATCATGTTGGCTACGATACCTACTCTGGCTGATAGAGTCCCCTGAGACAGTTCGCTCTCCTGATCACCCACAATTATCAGACCCTCTCGCCTGTCTACGCGGATCCTTTCCGTCTTGCCGTAACCGGCAACCCCTGAGCATGACACAACCGGCACTTCGGGGAAGTCGGAGAGCCATGTCTCGAGGATCATCACCTTGGCTTCATCCAGGTCCAGAGCCTCTACAAGGATATCTGCACCGGAAAAGATGGATGCAGCGTTCCCGGCATCGATCATCCTCTCATGAGTGTCCACCTGAACTTCGGGATTGATGAGTTCCAGATTACGACGGAGAGCAACGACCTTGGGGAATCCGATCTGATCGGTGAAGTAGTACTGGCGATTAAGGTTCGAGGGCTCAATCCTGTCGAAGTCCGCGACGACCAGCCTTCCCATTCCTGCTCTAACGAGAGCAGCGGCAACATTAGAGCCTATCCCTCCAGCGCCTGCCAGACCCACTGTACAGACCTGCATCGCCTCCGTGACCCCGGGAGGATTGTCCCTGAACAACTCAGCAATAGTGCTTTCCATACCAATATTCTACCCCGGTACTGTACAGAGTGCCAGACCTCCAGGTGAGGGTTGATATGGAACCCTTCTGGTGGTAGTTTTCAGGCGTCGAAAAATGCTGATCAGAAGTGTCTGATCGGATGATGTATTCAATCATTAATTCAACCTGGAATAGACTCAAACATGGGGAGATTTTCATGGCGGAAGTTCGATGCGCCGAGGATATTCTGAATGCCCAGAGAGTCCAGGCCGAGCTCGAGTATACACCGAAACCCGCCGTTAAGGGTTATACAGGTGAAATGCTCAGGGTCGATCTAAGTGACTACTCCTTCAGGATCATCCCGGTTACCGATGAGATCAAACACAAACTGACCGGTGGCAAGGGATTCGACCTCTGGCTTCTGTGGCAGGAAGTTGATAAAGGCACCAGGTGGGACAGCCCCGAGAACGGAATCTGCATTTCCGCCGGTCCACTCGGTGGAAGTCCATCCTTCCCGGGCACCGGCAAGTCAATTGTGACGACCATATCTCCTACAACCGGGAGCGTGATCGACTCCAATGTCGGAGGTCATTTCGGACCGCTGCTCAAGTTCAGCGGTTTCGATGCAATGTGCATCGTCGGCAAGCGCACGGACAAAGACCATGTGATCTATATCGACGGGACAGCCGGGAAAGTCCAGATATTCAGGAACGAGCTCCTCGATATCGACAGTCATATCCTTGCGGATCAACTCGGCACACTTCTCGCTGAGAATGATGAGGATAAGAGGAACATCTCCACTGTAAGCGCAGGTAGAGGAGCGGATCATACCTGGATCGGCTGTCTGAACTTCAGCTGGTGGGACTGGCGAAGAGAGCAGATGAGGCTCAAGCAGGCCGGACGCGGCGGCAGCGGCAGCGTTTTCCGTGAGAAGGGTCTCAAAGCGCTGGCGGCCAGGGCAGTCCAGTCACGGCCGATCTGGAAACGCACACTCATCGAAGAGGGAGGTGAGTAGATGTCCTGTGGATGTGATTGCAGCAGCAGGACCGATCTGATAATCGATCGGTGGAATGCTGATCCGGACTTCGTCATTGAGATGTTCCAGGATATTCAGGAGGAATTCAGACATATCCCTGAAAGCTCCCTCAATCAAATAGCTGAGAGAACCGGCAAACCACGTGGAATTCTCTTCCACATTGCAACTTTCTACAAGGCATTCAGCCTCGAGCAGAAAGGCGAACTGGAAATCCAGATATGTACAGGCACCGCCTGCTATGTGAAAGGCGCTGTGGATGTACTCAGAGCATTCGAGCGTGAACTGCATGTAGATAGCGGGGAAACAACCCCTGACGGCAGGTTCACCCTGAGCGAGGTTCGATGTGTTGGAGCATGTGGTCTCGCCCCGGTAGTGGTAATCGGCGAGGAGGTCATCGGCCAGGTGACCCCTTCCATGGTCCCTGACCTGCTCAAGAAGCACAGGTAGGAGGCCGATATGAACATCAATAGACTCAGTGAAATGCAGAAAGAGGCGACTGAGAGGTTCGACTCCTACAGCGCCGTGCTCATGGTCTGCGCCGGTACCGCCTGTGTAGCCAATAAATCAATTGGACTCATTGAACATCTCAAGCGCGAGTTGATGAACCGTGGGCTTTCAGACAAATACCTCGTGGTAGCCACCGGATGCAACGGATTCTGCGCCAAGGGACCGATCATGGTCGTCCAGCCGGACGGAGTCTTCTACCAGAAGCTCACACCGGCTGATCTTCCATCGATAATCGAGCAGCACCTGGAGGGTGGAGAGCCTGTTGAGAGCCTTCTCCACATGGTGAAAGGCGTTCCGGTACCGAAGATGCAGGACATTCCCTTCTTCGCTAAGCAGGAGCTCCTGGCGCTCAGGCACAGGGGGCTGATAGACCCTGAGGATATCCAGGATTACGTCCGCCTGGGCGGTTATGCAACTGCCGCCAAGGTCCTGACATCGATGGAGCCTGGCGATGTGCTGGATTCTGTTATCAGGAGCGGTATTCGCGGACGTGGCGGCGGCGGCTTCCCCGCTGGTCTCAAGTGGAAGAGCTGCGTAGATGCCGCTGAGCAATTGGGCATCCTTCCAGTTGTTGTCTGTAATGCTGACGAGGGTGACCCCGGAGCCTTCATGGACCGCTCCATCGTCGAAGCCGACCCGCATACCGTAATAGAGGGTATGATAATCGGCGCCTTTGCGGTGGGAGCCTCCAAGGGCTTCATCTACATGCGCAAGGAGTACCCGCTGGCTATGCACAGGCTCGAAATAGCCATCATGCAGGCTCGTGCGGAAGGTCTCCTCGGAGAGAACATTTTCGGCAAGGGTTTCTCGTTCGACCTCGAGATCCACCGCGGAGCCGGTGCGTTCGTCTGCGGTGAATCCAGTGCTCTAATGGCATCGATGGCAGGCATGCCGGGTGAGCCGAGGGCGAAGTACGTACGTAGTGTTGAGAGGGGCTACAAGGATGGTCCTACGGTACTGAACAATGTTGAAACGTGGGCCAACATCCCGCTGATACTTGACAGGGGGGGTGAATGGTTCGGATCGATCGGGACCGGTGACGTCTCTGAGAACCCATGGGGCGGCAGTTCAGGGACCAAGGTCTTCAGCCTTGTCGGTGATGTGAACAATATCGGTCTTGTCGAAGTACCGATGGGCATCACACTCAGGGAGATCATCTTCGACATCGGAGGAGGTATCCCTGAAGGAAAACCCTTCAAGGCTGTACAGACCGGCGGTCCTTCCGGTGGAGTTATCCCGGCAGAAAAACTGGACCTCAAAGTGGATTTCGACTCCCTCACATCCGAGGGTTCAATGATGGGCTCCGGTGGCATGGTCGTCATGGATGAATCAACATGCATGGTCAAGTTTGCCAGATACTTCGTGGATTTCCTCAAGGATGAGAGCTGCGGCAAGTGCACTCCCTGCAGAGAGGGGCTGGTGGCTCTTGGGCAGATCCTGGACAGAATTATGGCTGGTAATGGGAAAGCCGGTGATATCGAGCTCCTTGAGGATTTCGGAGCTTCGATGAATGACGGCTGCCTCTGTGCTCTCGGGAAAGATGCTCCGAATCCTGTACTTAGTACGATCAGGTACTTCAGGGATGAGTACGAAGCACACATCTCTTCCGGCACCTGTCCTGCTGGTCAGTGTGAGGCACTGATCAAGTACACAATAAACCCTGAGAACTGCGTTGGATGCACCATCTGCGCGAAGAACTGCCCAACCGATGCCATTACCGGGACGGTCAGAGAGGTACATGTAATTGATGACGGGAAGTGCATCAGGTGCGGAGTATGCCGCGACGTCTGCAAATTCAACGCCGTGGAGGTAAAGTGATGAGCACCGGGATGATAAACGTCACGATCGACGGCAAGTCCATCGAAGTCAGACCTGATACAACCATCCTCGAAGCAGCAGGGGAGCTGGATATACATATCCCAACCCTCTGTCACAGCGAGATAGTGGAATCATACGGTGCCTGTCGTCTCTGTCTGGTCGAGATCAGCGAGCGGGGTAAGACCAAACTCGTAACCAGCTGCAACTATCCCATCAGAAATGAGATATCCGTCCAGACAAACAGCGAAAGAGTTAAGAGGGATAGAAAGCGGACCCTCGAAATGATGCTCGCCAGATGGCCTGAAGTTAAGGTCATCAAGGATATGGCAGCCTTCCACGGTGTCGGGGCACCTTCCTATGAGCATCCTGCGGTCGACCGCAATCCGCACGCCTGTATTCTCTGCGGACTCTGCACGAGGGTCTGCGGTCAGGGTATCTGGGAGAACATTATCAGCTTCGCAGGACGAGGAGTGGACCGGAAAGTCATTATGCCTTACGGTGAGCCCCATCCTTACTGCGTAGGCTGCGGCGCATGTGCGGCGATATGCCCGACCGGCGCCATACAGATGAGCAGGGATCCGAACAGACCGCATGATCAGGAAATGGTTCGCAGGGCAGGTATGCGGGTAACCAGTGAAATGCTCCTATACGACACCGAACAGTGCAACATGCGCGGAGCAGGAACCGCTCATCTCACTGAGATAATGGACGCTTATGACCTCCTCCCCGTCATGAACTACCAGTACGGCTCCCATCCGGACACGAAAAATCTCGAATCGAAGGTCTTCGTCGAGAATTATCTGACACAGGGCAAACCCGACGGCTGCTATCTGGGCTGCTCGATGGCATGCGCAAAGGCAGCGGAGGGCTTTGAGCTCAAGACCGGACCATACAAGGGCGAAATAGTGCTGGTGGACGGTCCTGAGTATGAAACAGTCGCTGGAGGCAGCAATATGGGCTGCTTCGACCCGCATTTCGTCATCGAATACAACTTCTACTGCGACACCTACGGCATCGATACGATCAGCTTCGCCACAATGACATCCTTCCTGATGGAGTGCTTCGAGAACGACATTCTCGACGTCGAGAAAACGGGAGGTCTGGACCTCAGGTTCGGAAATGTCAGTGCCGCACTGGAGCTCCTCCATCAGATGGGCCGCGGCGAGGGATTCGGTCCCATCGCAGGCAGAGGTATCAGATACCTCAAGAAGTACTTAGTGGATGAATACGGCGCCGACCCTTACTTCCTGCAGTCGATCGGCATGGAAGCAAAGGGCATGGAGTACTCCGAATACGTCACAAAGGAATCCCTTGCCCAGCAGGGGGGGTACGGCATCGCCCTGAAGGGAGCTCAGCACGATGAAGCCTGGCTCATCTTCATGGATATGGTGAACAAGCAGATACCCACTTTCGCAGACAAGGCAGAAGCCTTGCATTACTTCCCGATGTGGAGGACATGGTTCGGTCTCTGCGGATTGTGCAAACTCCCCTGGAATGACGTTGAGCCGGCCGACAACGCGGAGACCACTGAACCCGCCAAGGTTCCGGGACATGTTCAGGGATACTGTGAGTTCTTCGAAGGGGTCACCGGGATCCCCCAGACAATGGACAGCCTGATCGAGATGTCGGAGCGCGTATACAACTTCCAGAGGGTCTTCAACCTGAAGATGGGCTTCGGCAGACGCGCACATGATGTGATTCCCTACAGGTCGATGGGACCAGTCACTGAGCACGAATACGAATCCCGCCAGGAGAGATATGACGGCCAGCTCATGGAGCTGGCTGGGATCGACCCTGCAGGGATGTCAACTGCAGACAAGGTTGCCGCAATGAGGAAGTACCGTGAAGGGCAGTACGAGATGCTTCTTGACGCGGTTTACGCCAGAAGAGGATGGACCTCTGATGGCGTTCCTACAGAATCCAAACTCCGAGAGCTGGGAATCGACTTCCCGGACGTTCTCGAACTGGTCAGGAGTCATGGCGGCTGATGATAAGGGTGAACGGAGAGAACCTGGAATGGCGAAACGGTATGACCGTAAGGGATGTACTGCGCCAGATGAACTACACGTTCCCTCTGCTCATCGTCAGGATCGATGGCCGGCTAGTCAGCCGGTCGGACTACGATACAACTGAGGTACCTGACGGCACCTCAATGGACGCGATACATATGATTTCCGGGGGCTGACCAGCAGCCCCCGGGTGAACTGAGGTTATTGCACTGGTTTAGTCCAGAACTGTGATACTCCTTATGGCATCAAGGCCCTCACCACTGAACTTCATCAAATAGATACCAGCGGATAAGCCTGATGTCTCCAGTGTCAGGGTGTGAGCACCAGCTTCCAGAGCCTCATCACATAGAGTCTCAACCACTCTCCCGCAGATATCGAAGAGAACGACATCCACTTGTCCCGAAGAAGCGGTCAGGAAGCTGACCGATGCCTGATCCACGCAGGGATTTGGATGGATAGTGGCATGTTGCTGAACAGTCACACCTCCACCAATTCCAGTCCCATCGTGTTCCCAGAGAGTTATATCTGCGTTGGCAAAAGTCTGGACTCCCTCGTGTCTGTCCCCGCTGAAAACAATGTACCAGTCATCGGTGCGGGGAGCATAGAACCAGATTTCTCCCGAACTCTGTCCTTCGATGAACTCGTAGCATTCGAACTCCTCACCCGCCTCATAGAGGTTCAGGTTGACTGAATCGACTATGAAGAAATCAGCAGTACCATCAGCGAGAGGTTCGGCATATTCAGACCTGGGATTGGCATAGTAATCCCTGCCGTTCATCAGATCAGCAGGAAAGTCGTACTCAACCTGGATAAGGTACTTCGTCCAGGAACCTTCGGAGAGCTCGGTAAGATCCAATTCCGGCATGAGTTCTTCCGGACTCCAGTCGAAACTGTATACATGACCGGCTATGCTGTTGGTAATTACTTCTTCAAAACCCCCTGTGCCAAATGCACCCAGTGAAGTATGGATGTTCATGTAATAATTCTGATTGTTCCCAAGAAGGAATGTTATCTGTCCATTTCTGTCAGTCTGACCCCAGGTCCCTCTGTAGAGCGTAGGTGTCTGCCATCCTTCGCTGGCGATCTGAACACTGGCATTGTCCACAGGTACATCTGTCGAGTCCGTAACTGTTACCGTAAACGTGCAGTACTGAGAGAAGTAATCAACCACATCCCATGTGAAACCGTCGTTCCTCCAGCTCCAGATGCAACTGCATTCCTTGGATCCACCGTAGTCTACGTCATAGGCGCAGTTATGATTATTGATCGTATCAACATACCATCCACGCCAGTTGCCGTCCCACCAGACCTCACACCAGACGTGGTCCTCGTTGATATCCATAGTGCAGCATACGGGGATAAGGGCCACTCGGGCTGTTGCAGCGAGGAGATCCTGCGTCTCCCCGCAGTTGCCATTATGTTCATGGGCAATGACATTGGGCTGGATGGGCCTATTGCCGCTTGCACCATCAGGAATGATCGCTCTTGTCCACTTGCTGACAATGTCTATCGCATGCAGACTGTCACTGAAAACGGGGGTTGTTGACCAGCCGTAGTTCTTGGTCTGCTCATCCCAAAATATCAGTACATTCTGATTGAGAACCTGATTCAGTACAGGAAATCCCGAATCGTCCATATCCCACAGGTACTGTCTCCAGAATTCGTCATATACAGATGAATCGTCAAGCGGTCTCTCATCGGAGAGTTTGGGCATCACAATGAAGTGATAGTAGATCTCTCTGGGAATCTCGACCCAATTCGTGTCACCGCTCTGGATAGTGTAGTATTCAGTCGTGCTGTAATAATCAGCTCCACCATAGTCGTTGACATTTACATAACTGAGCAGCGAGTCATGCTCGTAGATGCCACGGGCATTCTCAACGAGCAGCTCCTCATTCCAGCTTGGATTCGCAAGTATGGTCCAGGACAGGTTTGCCACCGTGAAGGCTATTTCATCGAAGTATTCCTGTCCCTGATGTGCAAGCAGCAGAGTACCATAGCGGTCCTGGTTTGCTTCAGTCAGCATCTGGTATTTCCAGATCAGATGCTCCTGGAGCCAGACTGGAGCTAAATCCACCGACTGCTGAGCCTGTACGGTCAGCTGTATATCCGGATTTGCCTCAAGAGTCTCCGCTGTCAGGGAGATGACGGCTGGACTAATACCTGCCTTGTCTGGTACAATGAATCTAAGGTCCAATGTACCGACTACCTGGTATTCGGCTGGTGGATCATACGTTGGCTCCGGTGCCGGGAGTTCCAACTGCCAAGTCGTCAAAAGTGGAGTGGAACTCACAAGATCAACCGAACTACCAACCACGTAAACCGGTTCCAGTTCAACAGTTATTCCAGGGATGTCTCCATCTCCGTATGCAGCCATAGCTGAAATGAAACAGAGTATGCCAATATGAATGTACTTCATTGATCACCTCTCGCTGAAGAATTCAATTCAGTAAAGCATATCAGCCACTGAACTCCAGGTAAAGCTCTAGGAAGGGTTCCGGGGACTGAACAGCAACCCCAGTCAGATCAGATAGCCTCTACTCCTCGCCGGACAGGAGTCTCTCCGCAGTCTCTACATCAATCTCACCTGTTCTGAGCTTTTCGAGGATATCAGTTGGAGCAGCCGGGGGAACGTCGCCCTTCAGAGCCCTGAAAAGCTCCTCCATCCTCAATCTCGCAGTCGGATATGATACGCTCAATTTACGCTGGACCTCCTTGAGGTTGCCTCTCGAGTCGAGAAACAGCTTCAGGAGAGCGGAATGCTCCTCATCAAGGGAACATACCGGGCACATGTCGTATTCACCATTCACCTCGGTGCCGCATGATACGCACTGTAGCTTCACAACCAGCAGTCTGTCACCACAGGATGGGCACTTGGAGGGAAGTGAGCCGTCACTCATCGCCGTCTTCCTCATTCCCGGACTTCAGATCAACCTCATCAAATTCATTCTTTACTCGCTCAATCTCCTCCGTGGCCCGTTCCACTTCATCCATGGCATGCTCTATCTCATCCTCGGTTCTCAGGATCTCATCGTGCATGCGGATCTCTTCATCGTGTTTCAGGATATCCTCGTCATGAGCCTGAATATCTTCTTCCCCGGTCGCCTCCCGCACAGCTTCTGCAGCTTCTCTCACCAGATCCTCGAGTTCCTCAGTCAAACCGATGGTGATATCTCCACCCATTGTCTTCATCCGCAGCGATGGCGATTCACTCCCGTCGCTGAGTTCCACGCGCACTCGGTTGGATCCGGGTCTGGATGAGGTGTTCACTTCCCCAAGCTCATCACTGACTGTAATCGTTCCACCCAGTGTACGGGCGGTCACAAGACCATCCGTGCCTGACTGGACACCCAGTGTGATATTGCCCCCCATGGTTGAGATCCTGGAATCCTCATCCCATTCACCGGTAAGAGTTATCATCAGGTTCCCCCCCATTGTCTTCGCATCGAAGGCACTTCCAGTGTCAAGCAGGACGATGTCACCACCCTTAGATCTGAGGTGGACAGATGCATCCAATCCATTGGTAACCAGATCTCCGCCCATAATGTCCGCCATGACCCTTGATACAGTGGATGGAACTTCGAGGACCAGATCCCCATCGCTCCATCTCAGTCGAACAGCATTGTCTTCTCTGTCAATTATCACACCCGATTCTGCCCCTGACAGGAGCCGGCATATGTTTCCTTCGACCCCGATGAGAACAACATCTCCCGGCTTCCTGCGATTCCTGCTGCTCCTCCGGAGAATAAGCTCCGTACCCTCCTCAAGTACGAGGTCTCCATCGAGTGGAGAGGATTCGGCTTCATCGAACTCGAAGCTCTCCGTCTCCGGCTCCTCCAGATCATGCTTGATACCATTCATCGCATTATGCACAACGCTCATCACCATGTGTCCAATATCGGTCGGTGGCTCAGGAGACTCTCTGGTGAACATCAACCGCTTCCTGCGCTTGAATCTGCTGGCAGGGGATTCCATCTCGCGACGTTTCTCTTTACCCCGATTAAGCGCCTCCAGCAGCTTGGCGCCATCATCGGCACTGATCTTGCCATCGGAGACCATCTGCAGGATCGCCCTCTGTTCATCACTCATGTCAACTCCCTTCGCGGGTTGAAAATCTTTGCAGTATGTATACATCATATTTACATTTTGTCAAATTTGTTTGACAAATCTGCTATGCCAGGGTGTATTTTGGTAGATGTGATTGACTTCGAATGGGCATGCAATTCCGTGACAGGGCTGCCCAATGGTTCTGCGGCTATCCTCTCGCAGTAGAGGGTGTCAGCCGCCGCACATAGTCACACTGCCTGCAAGAACAGAAAGGCCATGGTCGAGGATCTCCAGACAGAATCCGGCGCATTCGAGCGCAGCCTTCCTGCTGCCGGGAAGGTTAATGATCAGTGTACGTCCGCAGATACCTGATACGGCTCTTGAAAGCCACGCAGAACTCACGATCTCAGCGGACCGGTTTCTGACCATCTCGGGGATTCCGGGAACCATCCTGCTACAGACCGCAATGGTCGCCTCGGGCGTATTGTCGCGAGGTGAGAACCCGGTCCCGCCAGCCGTGAACAGGACATCAAGCGATCCGTCGAAGCACCAGTTTCTGAGCCGGGCAGTTATCTCAGGCAGCTCATCAGGGAGAATGGCGTACCTTGCTGGAAGATAGCCGCTCTTACGGAGCAGATCGATCAGAGCCGGGCCGCTCAGATCCTCCCTCCCACCTTCCGAAGCAGTATCGCTGATAGTCAGCACACCGGCGCTGAAGCCGGGCTCGCGGAGGACTCTGATCCTGTCACCGGGAAATACTTCGCCATCTCTGATCACATCGGCAAAAAGTCCCTGTTTCGGGAAGATATTGCCCTCTATCACATTGTCTGCATGGCCGTCTGAGTTGTCCTTGCCTACCGCAGTGGTCATGACCACTGCTGATGCACCAATGGCAAGCTGCACTCCGGGAAGAAGTGAGTGCAGCTCCATCTCCGCCGAGACATCAATATTTTCACCACAGCATCCCGGACTGGTTGAGATCCCTTTAGCCTCCATCACAGCCAGGGACATTTCAGAAAGTAGTGATACCTGTCTCCCTGAGGATCCGGCATGAGCATCCCCCTTCAGCCCGTGTGCGGACTGAAAATAGGTGCTCTCCATGGCCTGTTTTCGGGTTTGACGTTCAGCCGATATGCATACTGCAGTTACTTCTGCCATCTGTACTCACCCGACTTCCCGCCGCTCTTCTCAAGAAGTCTTACCCCACCGATCTCCATACCTCTATCAATGGACTTGGTCATGTCGTAAACGATCAGGAGTGCGGTACTCACGCCAAGCAAAGCCTCCATCTCGAATCCTGTGCTGTCCACACCTTCCACCGAGCAGAGAACCTCCAGCCTCCTGTCATCCTGCTGAAATTCCATGGAGACTGAGCCGATGCGGACCATATGACAAAGCGGTATCAGTTCCCATGTCCTCTTGACAGCCTGGATGGCTCCGATCCTGGCGGCTGCGAGAACATCGCCTTTGGGGACTTCAGAATCCGCTACAGCGGCCGCAGCCTTCTCTCCGAGGTCAATATATCCGCAGGCCTTCGCCCTTCGCCGTGTGGGTTCCTTACCGGAGACATCGACCATCACGGCTCTTCCCCTGTCGTCCAGGTGGCTCATTCCGCTCATTCTCAACCCCCGATCTTCCACATGCTCACTCCGGCGCAGCCCTCGTGAAAAGCGGGTTTTCCGAATATCAGGCTCCTGATAACGGTATTCATCATCTCATCACTCGCCCCGTCCCTCATCATATCCCTCAGCGAAGGTCCAGTGCCTACTGCAAGACATGGAACAAGGGTTCCCTCAGCGGTCAATCTTACTCTGCTGCAGGAGTCACACATATGCTCGGAGAAAGGTGCGATAATGCCGAACTCGAGTCCCCTTCCGGGAATGTAGTACCTGGCGGCAGTGCTTCCATCATCAGGAAGGCGCTGTATCTCTCCAAGCATCGAAGCTCTTTCCAGTATACCGTTCAGAGAGACCAGACTCTCTCCTGTCAGTATCGAAGGCATATGCTCGATGAACCTGACAGTAACTCCCGTCCTTCCGCTCCAGAGCAGCATATCAGATATCTCGTCTTCATTTCGTCCCCTGAGAACGACGCAGTTCACTTTCACAGGGCTCAGACCAGCATCAACAGCACTTCTGATGGAAGATTCAATATCTGCCAGATGCAGTGATCTCCGCGAAATGGTTGCCAGTCTATCGTCCCTGAGACTGTCCAGACTGACATTTACTCTATGAATCCCTGCTCCTGCGAGTTCCTCTGCCTGATCTCCGAGGAGGAGACCATTAGTAGTCAGGGTCAGTTCAGGGATATCCAGCGCGGTTATGCCTTCAATGATAGACACAAGACCACGTCTGACGAGGGGCTCTCCCCCTGTGATGCGTACCTTCCTTATCCCCGCCGCATCTCGGATGACCTTCACGGCACGAACCGTTTCATCCACGGATAGAATATCTGAATGATCGACAAGGTGAACGCCCGACTCGGGCATGCAGTATATGCATCTGAGATCGCACCTGTCGGTGACGGATAGTCTCAGATAATCAATACTTCTTCCAAGGGCGTCCTTCATGCGAATGAAAGCTCCCCAGCTGTGGAACTCAGGAAGTGAAACGGCAGGATGTCACCTGACATTACGGAGAGCGCATTGGCACCGACCATTGCAAGGGCATTCACATTGACGGAACTCATCAGGTCACCGGAACCCGAAGTGTCGGGCAGATGAAGCTTCCATAAGTCGCCTTCACGGTACGCCAGCACTCGTAGATAATGCAGCCTGCCGGGCTTCTTGGAGTACTCGGAGGTCATCAGTCCGTGATACAGGCGCTTGTGACAGCCCTTGAAACCGGACATCATCCTGAGCAGCGGCAGTACGTACTCCTCGATACTCACCATCACTGAGAGCGGATTGCCTGGAAGCCCGAACACTGGCTGACCAGAAGGGAAGCTGCCGAACAGAAGAGGTTTACCAGGCTTCTGGGCAACCTGCCTGAAATGAATGCTTACCCCCAGAGACTCCAGCACGGATGGAACGAAATCCCTTGTCCCCTTCGATACTCCACCGGCAAGCACCAGTACATCAGATGTCTCAAGCAGCTGACTGATCGAAACCTCAATCGAGGATGGATCATCTGCAGCATGCATTGATATCACATCGGTGAAACCGGCGAGCTGCAGCTGAGCGATCATCAGAGGCATATTTGCATTCCGAACATGTCCGGGAGAAGGTATCCAGGTTGGTGGGACTACTTCTGTCCCTGTAGTCAATATCCCGATGGAGGGCCTGCCAAACACCTTTAGCACTCCCCTGCCGGCCATCGCAGCTATTCCAAGGTGCTGCTGTGCTAGAGGTGTTCCCTTCTCGAGCACCATTTGTCCTGCTGTGATGTCTTCAGCTCTCCAGCAGATGTTGGCTCCCTTCGGGGGAACCCTCTCAAGGTAGAGAACGGATTCGCGAGTAGTACAATCCTCGATCATAACCACTCGGTCAGCTCCGTGCGGAATAGGAGCACCGGTCATGATAGGAGCGGCCCTGCCTGGTTCTATCCCGATCCTCCTCGTCTCTCCAGCGGTGATCTCCTTGATAAGGTCGTGAGTATGCTCATCGCCGCAGACAGCGAAGCCGTCCATGGCCGAGCGGTCGAACGGGGGCATATCTATGTCAGAGTGGATATCCTCGGCAAGCACATAACCCGCCGAATCCGTCAGTGGAACGATCTTCTCCACCTGAGGTCCCGCATATCCCAGAACCAGTCTAAGTGCTTCTTCCGTGGACAGCATCAGATCTCCAATCGCTCCAGCATTTCATTGAAATCAATTTCTGAGCGCTCCCATAGTTCCAGCATACGTCTGCCAAAGGCGGTCAGACGACTACCGCCGCCTCCTGCCCCGCCCCTGCCGCTGGTGATAAGTCTTACGCCGAGCCTCTCCTCAGTATCCCTGATGAGGAGCCAGACCCTCTTGTACGGGACACCTGTCAATCGTGAAGCTCCAAGGATGGACCCGCATTCGTCCACAGCTCTGATAAGGGCAATTCGACCCTCCCCGAACAGCGGTTCATCATCAAGGTTTATCCAGTGCTTGCCGCCCATGCTGAAAGGAGATCCAAGCCCCGGAAGAACCAGTCCAATCGCGAGTCTGGATATTCCATCTGCACACTTCGCATCAAGAGGGCCGTTCAGGAGGAGATCAGGCTCATGCATATAGGATCGCGCATGCTTCTCATCGGCGCTCAGAATGTGGATATGGATATCAGGTTCGATGAGTTCCAGAATAGACGCGCTCTCCCATATCACAACGGATGCGGATGGCGTGAGCGAGGGCAGTTCCTCTGCAAGTCCGGCGATCTCGGAATAACGATAGAGCAGCACCGGAGAAGCGGACGCGGCGGCGGCACGGTGTGTATCGGAATCCTTCCTGCCCGGACCTGCATGCAGTCCTGGGGCGCCGTGTGTCCCCCGGGAGAGTTTCACGAAAGCGACATCCTGCCCGGCACCGCTCAGAAGCCGGCTCAGACTGCAGCAGAGAGTTGTCTTGCCGAGTTTTCTCAGGGAAGATGACACCACGATGTTGACCGACATCGGACTCTCCATTCCAGCTACGTTGTATCAATCTAACATAACGGTATGCGCTGCACTGTACATCATAGACGCTGGAAGGAGACGTGTAAGCAGAATCGGTTCTATTCGTTTGTCAGGGATCAGGAATTATCGTGAACCGAAGACTCCATATCCAAGAAGTGTCTCACAACTTGGACAGATGATTATCTGATTCTGCTCAAGAACACCCAGGCCTTTCTTCTTTATCCAAATCGTCCGGAGCCTTTCTTTGCAGAATGGGCACTTCGGAATGATTCCCTCAGGTACTTCTACCAAGTCAATACTGCTGTTGCTTTTTGCACTCATTTTCCCTCCTCTTTCCCAGTATATCCAACGTTCAGAACAACCATCTCAGATATTGTATTGGCTAATAATCCTGCGTGCATTTGCCACTGATTCATGCTGCCAGGGTTAGAGTATGTTCAGCTCTATATGCTTGGCCATCATATCGTAATCGGAATCATTGTGGAGGAGCTGGAAATCATGCTCCGAACAGAACGTTCCAATCAGAACATCGATAGTCTTTCGAACAGTGACACCTCTCGACCTGAGGAGTCGGTAGTTTGCTGCAGATTTCTCTGCAATCCCGAATCCAACCATGTTGAATTGAGGAAGGGCCAGAAGAAGTAAGGAGACCTGATTTCGTTCACGAGATAAGCGGATTCCCTGCATGATCTCGCAATACACGAGATCACCGATCCCAACCATGTCCTGCTCAAGGCATCGATCAACCTTCTTCACTACGCAGGGAATTCCATCATTGAAATACTCAATCCATGCTGAAGTATCAACGATGACCATCTCAATCCCTTCTCATTTCCTCAAGATCACCCTCCCAGGTGATTTTGCCCTTAAGTCGCCGAAGCTTCTTCTGGCTATTCATCTGCACAAGAAGCCTCAATCCCAACTCAATGGTAGCCTTCTTGGTGCGACAGCCACTGGAGCGAAGAGCCTGGTTCATCAGTTCGTCATCAATAACGACATTTGTTCTCATCATACACCTCCTCTATGTGTATCATGGATACACATTCATCTGAGCAGTGTCAATCCAAATGTCGAATTCAGGGGATCATGAATGCACTGATACTCATTCACATGGCTGCAGATCTGTTTGATCCTGTTGTGAAAGCATATCAATTGTCATTAATGATGATCTCTATCGATGAGTTCGAGAATGTACACCCGTGGATAATCCCCTGGATTATGGTCCCAGCCCAGTATTCCGGATTCAGATACCTTGATATTCCAGAATCGAGCAATTGCCGGAAGTGTTGTTTCAATTGAGCCCATTGATGAGCCATCGGTTGCATCATACAGATCGAAGACTGGAGATGCTGTTTCTCCTCTGCCCGATTTTACCCACAATCGGTTCTCTCCATCCAGGCCAACTA
>Ga0190293_1000117_pt1 | contig 27564 bp, 46 predicted proteins | sample 48693001_MG_FD_161671 | JGI IMG/M metagenome (GOLD analysis project Ga0190293, IMG submission 161671) | Hydrothermal vent microbial mat bacterial communities from Southern Trench, Guaymas Basin, Mexico - 4869-30-0-1_MG | ecosystem: Environmental > Aquatic > Marine > Hydrothermal vents >...
CACTGGCTGTTTGGATGCTCCTTCTCCTGATATTTACCTTGACGGGTTGCTCGACGCAGACCGCGCAGCGAAATCCGGCTTTGACTAAGGACTGCGATTACCCCGCATTAACCAAGGCACACAAGGCACCAAAACAACGTGATGTCGTACTGATTAAACGTGGTGAAGCTTTATCTGAATGCACTGCTAGGATGCGTAAACTCAGGTAGCAGCCTTCTTGTCTTTTTTTCTTTGCTTCGTAATAAGTCGAGACACCTCTACACTGGCGTTCCTACCAGAGCATGTGTCTTTATGGATTGAACCGTCAGCGTTTAATGCGCCCCATTCACCACTGTCTAACTTCCTATTAAAAACCACTAAACCACATTTTTTACAGGTTGGTTGATTGTTTTTTTTCATGATTACCTTTTTTTAAATATAGAGATACCACGTGTTTCCACGATAAATTTTCCAATGGTGCATTACTGCAGACAAAGGGCACCCACACGCAGTCTATTGTCACGCTGTTTTGTGTCGCTCCCAGTACCATGGGATTGACGAGCGCCGTGGATATAATAAATAGCTCTCTGGTTTGGAATCCCAGAGCCTCGAGCGCCAACATGAGTGTGGGCTTGGTTTTTAAATGTTTTTTATTGACTTCAAGTGGTATGAGGAGGATACTCTTCACATCACTTGTAGGTCGCACGCCAACCAAGCGATACGAGAATGCCCTATTCAGAGAAATCTGTCTAGGGTATTTTTTTTATCTCAATAATACTGGTTAAATTTTACTCGTCTAATTGACACAGCCACTATCTGCTAGTATCTTCATAACTATGAAAAAGCAAAAAATGATTAATCACATCAACATGCTGGCAACCATGAAAAAGGCGCTTGAGCGTAATCGTGGTAACTGGCCAGCTATCGCTATTAAAGCAAAGGTCTCGTACAGCTGGTTGATTCACGTAATGTCAGGACACACTAAGAACCCACGTATTCAGGAATGTCAGCGCGTTCTCGATGTTTTGCACCGGATGGCCATGAAGGATAATCCCAAACCTCAGCCATCCACGGCGGTGCAATGAACCGGTGCGGTCTAACTAAGGCAGTCGCACAGGTTTTTGGCTCGACGTGAACACATCACGCCGGGCTTTTTTTTATCTCAAACAAATAGCTTGCATAATTAAACTACCTCAACTATCCTAATCTCAACAGTTAGATATTATTTAGGAGAAGTGAGATGGAGTACGAAGCAAAATTTGCTGCAGCTAATATGACGCTGGAAGCAATCCGCAAACAAATTGAATTTGTTCACGACCTGAATGAATCTCTAAATCTAAAACCCACCCTCGAGCAGTATGAACTGCTTACTAAGTCAGCTATTACATCAATTGCCAGTTACAACCAACTAATCATCGATATTAATGACATTGGCGAAATGCTCAGGAAGAAAAGTAACCATAGCGATGATGATTGCGGTTGCGTAGAGCTCGGTAGCGAGTGCCCATCGTGTGAGGTGGAACAATAATGGCTATGTATAGATGTGAGGAATGCGACCAACTTATAGATGGTGATTACTTTCCTTGCGTTGAGCACCCAACCATCCCGGAAGCATTTTGTTGTGAGGAGTGTGCAGCTAATCTCGAAGAAGAGGTTGAGATGCAAAAAGAATTTAAACGTATGCGCTCGGCTAATCAGCGTGAAGTTGAGTCAGGCTTAAGGAGAAAATAAATGTACCTGAAATTAAGAGCTAAAACCGGTGGTGGTCATACGCATGTCACCTTTTTTATGGGCCAAGGCTCAAATTACACGCTGGCAAACTGTGGCACCATTGTTGTGAACAATAAAGACCTGCCAGCATTTTTAGGCCGTATCAAGGCCGATGTCATTGAGGATGTAAATGAAAATGATAAGCCGTAACCAAACAATTACCGAAGAGCTAAAGGCTCTCGATGACATGATTGAGAAACTAGTTATTGAGCGTGACGTTTATCGTTCCGAGCTGGCCTTACTTTTATGCCCATTCAGCCTTGACCAAAAAGTTATTAACAAACAAGGGGAGAAAGCGGTTGTTACCACCATTAGTTGGAGCAGCTTTTCCGAAAAATACAAAATGAAGGTAACGAGAATAAAGAAGAACGGCGAACTTTATCTTGGTGACCAGCGTGTTTGGAGTCGTGATGAATGGAGTGCCTGCGATGAGTGAAGAAAACAAACCGGTTTATCTCGATAGCTACGAGCCTGACTATGAGCAGGAGTGTGAAAATTGTGGCCAGACCCCAGTAGTGACCGGGGTAGCAAAAGGTAAAGTGGTGTACGACTCTGGCATGTGTGGACCGTGTACCTTTGGAACGGCTCGGGCAATCGACCCGGCTTGGTGGAACTCAGACGAGGATTAGTAAAATGCTTGATTGCTATAACTGTAAATATAAACGAAATATCCCCGGTGACGCCCATGTCAGCTGTGTAAACCATGACCCAAAAGTGAAGGGTGATGCGCACGGTATTGAGAGTGGCTGGTTTTTTTACCCGTTAAATTTTGACCCTATCTGGGGTAGTGGCTGCACAAACTTTGAAGCAAAGGAAAATAGAAATGACAGATGAAACCGAACAGGTTGACCAACCAGAAATAGAAGAACTGACAGAATCTGAAGTCGAACGCATTAGTGGCCTCAATATTTACCAGCGCGTTAACGAGGTTCGAAAAGACATCTCATATCTGCGTAAAGAGAAGCAGGTTGGCTCCGGCAACATGTCTTACAAAGTTGTGACTCATGACCAAGTGACCGGTGCTATTCGTGAATTACTCATTAAGTATGGCGTGATGGTGGTGCCGAATGAGCTGGACGGTCAGGTTATTTTAACCGGAACAGAGACAGCTGGCGGCACTCCATGGATTCGTTATGAGTCCAAGTACCGCATCTCATTCGTTAACTGCGACGACCCTGACCAGAAAATTGACATCGAGGTGGCGGCACATGCATTGGATACCGGTGATAAAGCTCCCGGCAAAGCACTGAGTTACGCAACCAAAATGGCAATGCTGAAATTATTCTCCATCGAGACAGGTGAAGATGAAGAGGAACGCCCAGAACAACGACGTGGCGACGAAGGGTTCACCCCGCAGAAACTCTATAAGCGAGCATCGCTTCACATGACTGCTGTTATGGACAACATCGAAACAGTGACAGCCATTAAAGGCTACTTGGCTGCTGGTGATTTAGACGCAGCCGCTGAGGCATGGGCCGAGGTTACCGACGTCAAGGTTATCAGTGCGCTGGCCATGGCACCAACCAAAGGTGGCTGCTTCACTGTTGCTGAAGGCAAACTTATGAAGAGTGATGAGTTTAAAGGCTTCATGCTGAATCATCGTCAAGACAATCCGTTAGTTGGATTATAAGTCATGACCGACACATGCAAAAAATGGAGGTCAAGCATAATCAAGATGGTTGAAGACGAAGGCTGCGAATTTATAGAGCTGCGCTGGCACCGTAACCATCTCAAGATATATACAGTTTTACCCAGCGGCGAAGAGTTCTTTTTTGTTACCTCATCGTCACCCTAAGACAAACGGTCCTTTATGAATTTAAGGTCCAGCGTCAGAAAAAAAGTAAGGAGCATAAATGATGGCACGATGTAAACATGGCAAAACAGTATCAGACGAATTAATCGAGTCCCTGCCTGAAAATCAAGGCGGACCGGGTCGACACAAGTGTGTAGTTTGCGCTTATAAGGCTGGCATTAATGCTGGCAAACTTCTCCCAAAATCAAAGGAGGGTGAGGCGTGGGTATTACGTAATAAAAATTATTACATCGTCTTCCCCCCATGTAGCGGTATAGCGGCACACACTTTCACCGTCATGGCAAAGGCCGAGCATGGTATTAAGCTATCCTACGCACAATTAACCCAGCGTATTGTTAGCAAGCTTGACTTACTTACTGCTGGAACGCTCAACAAGAGGTCATTATGACAAATGAAACAGAAAGACCGATGCCTGACGCATTTGAGCACCACGGTATGTATTTACCTCATCACATGATTGGTGGCATTCAGCGCTACATTAGAAACGGCGTTCCACCGGGAAGTTTCCTGTCCGCTGTGATTAACAATGACCTTCAGACAGCTTGTGGTTGCGCTGACGACCAGAACGAGCGGATTATCCCGGCATACGTTGCCTACCTGTACAATCATGCCCCTATCGGCAGCTGGGGCTTTTCTGGCGCTGTAGAAGACTGGACAAAAAGACTTCGTAAGGAGAGAGAAGATGAGCGGATTTAAACCAGAAATGTTCTCACCACAGCAAATGGCTGAGTTTATAAATGAGACCGACCCTGAAAAGGTGCGCGAACTTATCGGTCGCACTATCGACCAAGCTGTTACCGGTATGCGTCAGGCATCAATCTCAATCTCTAATAACCCCGGTTTCTATGAATTTATTTTAACAGATAACCCGTCCATCGACCGCGAGTCGTTCACCAAAGGCATCGCCGCAGCTATCAGCTCCGTTGAGGGCACAATTTTAACCGTCGAGTCAAGCATGGAAAGGCTAAAGCAAGAGCTGTATGACGAGGTTCTTAAGTACGCAAACACAACAATGAATTAGGAGGCACCGTGGGCGTTAATCAGGTAATTTTAATCGGTAATCTTGTTACTGATATTGAGATGCGAACATCGAGCGGTAAGGGTACCAAGATGGTGTCCAACCGCATCGCAATCAATGAAAAATGGAAGGACAGGGACTCAGGTGAAAATCGTGAGCATACCGAGTACGTGTCACTCGTGTTCTTTGGTCGCCAAGCTGAAGTCGTGGCACAGTATTGCCATAAAGGCTCAAAACTCTTTATTGAGGGTAAGTGGCAGACACGGAAGTGGTCAGATAATGACGGCAAGGACCAGTACACCACTGAATGCGTCGTTAAGAGCTTCCAGATGCTGGATAGTCGACCAAAAGGCGGCCCAGTAAACAATCAGGCAGCACAGCCGAAAGGGTCCAACCAAGGGCAACAACGTCAAGGTGTCGCTGCGCAAGAGCCTGACCCTGACTTCGATGACGATATTCCTTTTTAAAATCAACAACTTATAACAACGAGGTAACAAAATGACTGAAGAAAATATTGGGAAAGCCATGGCAGATAGCGGCATCTCTGTCGGCAAGCAACTACTTGCTGCATTGGTTGATGAGATTCGCCAGCAAACAAAACCATGGAGTGAGTTAACACAATTCGAACAGAACCAAGTTATCTACCGACTCAAGAACCGGGTACGTAATGAAGTGGTTGAGGCGGTTAACATTATTGCAGCAGCTGAGAGACCGGTCCTTCAGGCAACTGTTGAACAGGTTGTCTTTAAAGGTGGAATCAAAGCAACGCTTGTTATGAATGCTGGAGACCCGGCTGCTCATGATTTGGCTGATGCCGCAGGCCACCGGGTGCTGATTGTTATCACAAAACCTGACGAAGACACCGAGGGCATGGATGACATCGAGGGTGAAAAGGACCAAGGCGACTTCATTGAAGATGAGCAGTCAAATGTAGAGGCTGCTATTCAGAAAGCGTGGGACGAAGAAGACAAAAACGAAGCGGTGGTTGAAAGTGGCTCGCTCAAATCTTAAGGGGCGCATAGACGTCAATCAACCCGAGATTATTGCGTGCTTTAAGAAACTGGGTATGTCTGTGGAAACCACATCCGACTTGGGTGGTGGCTTCCCGGACATTCTCGTATCGTTTGGCCACGTCACTGTCCTTGTAGAAATCAAGGATGGTGAGAAGCCACCGAGTAAGCGCAAATTAACCACTGATGAACAGGTCTTTAGGAACAGGACTCTCGCGTGGTACGAGGTCATCGAGTCAATTCCGCAAGCTTTTAGCTTGGCGAAAAAGATTCGTAAAGTGGCTTCATTTATTGCACAGGCACAACTCGGAATCATTTGACATACTAGTAAGATTGCACTAGGATAAATATTAGTCAGTTAACGAGGAGAAGTGAGATGAGAAACGCATATTATTACATTGTCGAGAGGTTCGTAAAAATTAAAGGCGGTGACTCTGTTATCGGAGAGGGTGACTGTTATCAGTGGCAGCCACTTGAAGATGTGAAATTATACAACCATGCAAGCGCCATACGATTCGCCAGAACCAAGCCAGAACTCCCAAAAAACAAAAGCTATAGAGTCGCAAAGCGAGACAATAATGACGTGCTTCTTGAAGTGTGGCCAGTGTTATGACATCAACAGAAAATAGAAAAATATATCTGCAAGGCTTTAATGCTGGCGTTAGCCATGGCGCTGCAAAGATAAAAAAACTGGAGGGTGAGCTGAAGGAAATTAAGAGGCTTGTTGACTGTAAGCACCTAAGAAAACACAGCGTCAGAACAGAAAATGGTTATCAGTACGATTGCCTGACCTGTGGCTATGAGTGGTTCGAGCTTGATGACCCCATGTCTGAAGATGACAAGTTTGATAAAGCTCAGTTTAAAGCATGGCAGCATCACGAGAAATATTTAAAAGATAGCGGGTACAAAAAATGAACCTGAAAGAAATAGTTGACGTATTACGGGTGGTAATTTCAACCTCCCTGCTGGTGGTTAGCGGGTACATGGCAATCATTAGTAATGTCGATGGCTGGGGTTGGTTCTTATTCGCTGGGTTATTTATTTACCCGACGCAAATCAACATCGACTTTAAGGAAAGATAATGACAAAGGCTGAGCTGACTGAGTGGTTTAGTGACACCTTCTGGCAAACTTATCTGCTTTTAGTTAAGACACCGTTCCCGACCAAATTTAAGCAGGGTAACCGTGGTCAGGCACTGCAGAAAATATTATCCATGAACCCATCGGCTGACTTACGCGAGCGGATACAAGCATCATTACTGGCTCAAATAAGGAACCGCAAAAAATTATATAGCCAGTGTGGCTCGATGCAGAAATACATCGAACGCACTGAGTACCAGAAACTATATGCAAACAGGCATTGCTCAACTTGGTTGAACCAAATGGGCTACGAGGATGAGATACCAACCATTGAACAGGTTGAGCTGGAGACACCCGGCGTAGCTCTCACATGCCAGAATAAGGACTGCAACGAGGAACGCATGGGCCCAACGGTTCCATGGTGCCAGCGCTGCTACCCGGACACACTTTGCTGGACCCCATTACTTAGAAAACAATTTAAGAAAATGGGCTTGGTAAAAAACGAAGGCGAGACCACTGAACAGTGGAACAGCCGCATTAAACAGGAAGGCATTAAAGCCATCCGTAATAGACTGAAAAGGTGATATATGAAAGACGACAGCGTAGCTACACAGCAAGCAGAAGAACAAACTGAAAGTAAAGCTCCAGAAGTGGGAGTTACTGAAAATCAGGACGCTAAAAAACCAAGCGACAAAGAAAAGTTTGAAGAAAAAACCGGTATCACGTACTTCGATAAAGAAGACATGGTCAACGAGAAGGGTGGCAAGATTAACGTCATTCTTGATGAGTTATATGAAGCCTGCAAAGAAGAAGGTCTCCCATGTGCAGCGTTCATCAATTACAAAGTCACTGATGCTGGAGACGGTTATGCATGTGAACTGCGTGGTATGCGCGTCAACAACGGTAACGGCTTCATGCCACCTATGCTTCAAGCGATTATCTCTGTGAGTGAAAATGACACGCTTGCTGATGTTGTAAGAGTTATGTCAAGTGACCCAAAGGCGCTCATGTTAATGAAGCTTTTGGATATGGCTGACTAATGAACCGGGTCTGGGTATTAATTAACTCCCGGCAGCGTGAAGCCGTCCATAAAGCGATTGATGAACAACCGCTGGACGGCTCCATTCGCATCACTATGGGTAAAAACAAAGTGAAGCGGTCGGATTCCCAGAACGCCCTGTACTGGATGTGGATTACTATTTTGGGTGATGAAATTGGTTACACCAAAAAAGAAATGCATGACGCTATGAGGGCTGAGTTGCTGGTAATGGAGAGCTATCGGGACCTTCAGGGCAATCTGCATGAGTGCCTGCCAAGCACATCAAAAATGAAGTTAGGTGATTTTGCTCAATACCTCAATGCCATCGAGCGCTGGGGTGCAGAGCAGGGTTATATCTTACCAAGACCGGAGGACCAATATTATGAAGCGATGGGCTACTCCAGAGAAAAACCAAAGGAGAACTAATATGAAGGGCAAAAACAGCATGAGTGGTGGTGACCTAGCGAGGCTGGCAGCCATATTTATCGTGTGTTATGTGGTGGCTCAAGTGGTGGTTTTATTTTTACTGCAGGGCGACTGACAGATGTTGAAACGAGAACCAATAAGACTTACAAAAATTACCCAGTCAGCGAGAGGTGAGTTTTGCACATTCCGTTTTGCTGGGTGTCGCAACGATATACCGACCGTGGTCTGGTGCCACTCAGAAGAGATGGAGGACGGCGGCGGTACCAGCACAAAGGCTGACGACATCTATGGCGCTTATGGTTGTCATCACTGCCACGACGTTTATGACCGACGTAAGAAGCCGATACACGAGATGTCAGAGAGTCTGAGGCGTGAAGTATTTCACAAAGCCATGAAGGAAAGCTGGCGACGACTATTCGATAAGGGGATTTTGTCATGACTGGAAAAGACAGGATTAGCAATATGAGCTTAAAGGAAATAGGTAGCAATCTACGCAGACTTAGGGAGGTGGCTTGCTTATCACAGAGTAGAGTGTCAACGCTTATCCAAAAGAATAGAGGCACTTACAGGCGGCTCGAGAAGGGCGAAGCGGTGCTCGATATTACCTCCATGGTCAAGCTTTGCTGGCTATATGGAGTTACCCCAAATGACATTCTTAAGTTTAAAACTTTTTCTATTGAGGTGAAAACAGAATGAAAATGAATTTAGAAAAATGCCCTACATGTGGAGAACAGCTGGATGCAGCAACGCCGATTGATGGTGAGGCCACTCCCACTGAGGGGGACCTGTCGATATGCCTTTATTGTGGCGAAATAATGGAGTTTGCCGAGGGGATGAAATTAGTGAAGGCTGATATTGAATCCATTGTTACCGCTGACTTCATTGAATTACAGAAAGCACAGAAAATTGTCCGAGCATTTAAGGAACGATAAGTATTGACTAGCTAGTTTAATTGTACTATCGTTATTACGTAGTCAGATGAAATCACAAACAGGAGAAGTCAGATGAACGTAATTAGCCCTAGAAATGAAGCCCCATTATCAAACGACCAGCTACTTAGTGTAGCGCCAGCTATATTCGCTGAAAACCCATACCAAGAAGTTTCGGACCGTTATGTGTTCGTACCAACCATCGACGTGGTTGATGCATTACGTGACAACGGCTGGTTCCCAATCAACGCAAGCCAGTCAAACTCAAGACGTGAGAATGGCCAGCTTGCTGCGAAGCACCAAATCCGGTTCCGTCATGAAACTGGCAAAGCAATCGAGGAAGTGAACGACGTTTCTCCAGAGGTTATTTTGTACAACAGTCATGACGCTGGTTCTTCATTCCAGTTACACGCTGGCTTGTATCGCAAAGTCTGTGCAAACGGTCTGGTTATTGCTGACCAAACTTTTGCCAGCATTAAAGCGGTCCACACTGGTGATGCGATTAGTGAAATCATCGAGGGTTCATTCGAGGTGATTAACGAAGCACCAAAGGTACTCGAGAAGGTGAAAGCGTTCCAGAGCATCCAGACAACCCCGGCAGAGCAGCTGTTATTGGCTGAGTCAGCCAGCTTGTTACGCTGGAAGCAGGGTGAGGCACCGATTGAAGCTTCAAAGCTTTTGACTCCACGTCGCTACGGTGATGCTGAATTTAAAGACCTTTGGGTCCAGTTCAACATTATTCAGGAGAACTTGGTCCGAGGTGGTATCCGTGGAATCAACGCCAACGGCAACCGGTTCAGCACCCGTGAAGTGAAAGCACCTCACCAGCAGATTGGCTTGAACAAAGCGCTCTGGGAGTTGGCTGAAGGCTTCGCAGCATTAAAGCAGCAGCAACACGCTGCATAACCAAGTAAGTGGCGAGAGTGCCGGGGTCGAACCCGGCATTCGTGTTTTAATCACTGGAGAAATAAAATGAGTAACGAATTATTGTGGTGGGCATACCGACACACCAACGGAACCATCCAAGTGAAAAGATATTTTGATGATGATTACAGACAGGACTGCGCTGAGTCGCCGTACGTTAAGAATTACACAACCCCATTCGGGGCTAGGTCCCGTGAAGAGGCGGTCAGCATTGCAGCTACTAAAGTATAACAACCCACACGCCGTCACGAATGCAGGCCAGCTCTGGGCTGTTACCATTGTCTCGCAGTAGCTTCATTAGAGCAGCTGCAGTCAGGTCATTTTTTAATACGTAAGCCATTGAGACGCCCTCCTTTGTGGGTTAAACTAGCCTTTACGAGCAAGCATAGTCTCAATCGTGCAAATTGCAACACAGAAGAGGTCATTAAATGTTCAAGCTAATAGCGGGTCCCTGCGTAATTGAGTCAGAAGAACTCTGTATGTCAGTAGCCACTCACATGAAAAAGATTGCAGACCGCCTTGGTCTCGATTATTACTTTAAAGCCAGTTACGACAAAGCCAACCGCACCTCTGCAAGCAGCGTTCGTGGTCCGGGCCTACACGAAGGTGTCCGCATCCTCGAGAAGGTTAAGCGTGACATTGGTGTCAAAATCCTCACCGATGTCCATGATGTACGGCAAATGAACTGGGTGGCTGAGTCCACTATCGACGTCGTTCAAATTCCAGCATTACTATCTCGCCAGACTGACCTCATCCAAGCAGCAGCCAAGTCAGGCAAAATTGTGAACATCAAAAAAGGCCAGTTCATGAGCCCAGTTGATGCATTGATGGCTGTTACCAAAATTAACCCAAAAGAACCCGGCATGGTCTGGCTCACTGAGCGTGGTACCACTTTCGGTTATAACAATCTGGTTGTGGATATGCGCTCACTAGAATCCATGAAGAGTGAAATGATTCCAATTATCTTTGACGCTACTCACTCTGTGCAACATCCCGGTGGCCATGGTAGCCGTTCATCTGGTGACAGACGGTTCGTCGAGCCATTGGCCCGTGCAGCCGTTGCTGTTGGTGTTGATGGTCTATTCTTTGAGACACACCCAAGCCCGGACATCGCTTTATGTGATGGACCCAACATGGTGCCACTGGACAAGATGGAACCTATGCTCGAGCGATTAATGAAAATTCACGAGGCAGCGAATGACTAAAACAAATTACAGCGCACCCCCGGCAATAATAGCAGCGTGGAGAGAGCAGGCTCGCCAAGCAGAGCCGAGAATGAAGTTTATTAGTAAGTGGTTGGCTTTTGACAAGATTCGCAGACAGCCATTTTTTGGTGAACATAAGCCAAGAGACGTGAATAGAGTTTACATTGGTATAGATTGGGCCAAAAAAGCATGAATAATATTTTCAGCCACCACCTCCATGTATGTCAGGACGTTATGCGCACTGGCATTTACGCAATGAGCCCACTTGAAATTGATGCAGCCATCGAACTGGTGCGAAGGTTCGACCGGGTGATTATCTGCTCAATGGGGAAACCTGCCTTCGCCGTAGCCAAAACCGTGTACACCGCTCGAAGCTTCGGACTTGACTGGCATGAGCTTGATGCCACTCACGCTTTTCATGGTGATATGGGTGTCATTAAACAGTTCGACCTCGTTATTATTGTATCGAAGTCTGGCGAAACTAAAGAAACAACCGAGGTGGCTAAAGCCTTATTTAGCGAGGGCCATGTCACACTGGCCATCACTTCAGACCCGGATAGCGAATTACCAAAGTGGTGTACTCACAAACTAATCGTTCCGGTAATGGAAGAAGCATCCCCGTTTGGCTATGCACCAATGGCATCCACCACCCTGTACATGATGGTCCTGCACGCATTATTGTGTGAGGCTATCGACGCTCAGGGTTGCACCATCGAGCAATATTCCAAGAACCACACGTCCGGTGCTATCGGACAATCACTGGCTGAGGCCGTAAAGGAGAAAGCATGAACCAATACACACCAATAACAATCTACCCAAATGAAGACGGTTATACCGTTGTAACCCGTGAACCAACAGAGACCGGACTACGTGAAGTCTCAGACACCTTTGCTGATTATGATAGTATGGATAAACACCTTAGAAAAACCTTCGGGGAATACTAAGAAAATCAACAACTTAGAGGTTAAACGCTATGGGTGCAAAAGCAAAGGGTGATTACGCACCTACAATGCGTCGAGCCCTGTTTCAAGGACTCAGGATTGCTGCAATCAAGCAAGGGTTAACGCTGCCTGAGATGACTGCCCTTTGGTGGGAAGAAGACTGGAAGAAAGCCGCCGATGTTATGACTAAATTCTTACCCAGAGAACATACGATTGCAGGCAAAGTGAAACATGAACATACCCATGAACTTGTACCCCAGACTCTTATCTTCATTGAAGGAGTGCTCGGAGAGGGAGCGGACGACGCACTTAAGATGGTTGGCCCGGAACGACCTGTACTTCCTGTTGCGTTACCTGTTGAACAGACCTGATGTCGAAGACCCATGGCTATTCGCTCGTTGCCGTGAAGTACAGGCGCACCCCAACGGATACCTCGACCTCTGGGCCCGAGAACATTACAAATCGACAATCATCACATTTGCCCTCACTATCCAAGATATACTCGCATCACATGGTGAGGACCCACTGCCTTGGTGGGGAGGTCGGGAAGCAACTATTGGCATATTCAGTTTCAACCGTGGTATAGCCCTAGGCTTCCTCAGTCAAATCAAATCAGAGCTAGAAGACAATGCAATACTCAAGCACTTATTCCCGGACATTCTGTTTGCCAGTGAGGCGGATGCAAAGAAAAGCTCCAAGTCATGGTCAGAGATGGGCGGCATTGTCGTTAAGCGTGAAGGGAATCCCAAGGAAGCCACTGTGGAAGGTTGGGGACTGGTCGACTCCATGCCAACAGGGCGTCACTTTTTCGGTCGAATATACGATGACATCATCACTGAGCGCTTCGCCCGTACACCGGAGATGATTGCCAAGTCCACTGAGTCATGGGAGTTATCCCTGAACTTGGGTGCCCGGGGAGGATATGAGCGTTATATTGGCACCCGGTACAATTACAATGATTCATACCGCACCATCATGAAACGTGATGCGGCAATACAACGTATCTACCCGGCAACACTCAACGGCAAGGTGGATGGTGAGCCAGCATTCCTGACACGTAAGGAACTGGACGACAAGCGCAGAAAGATGGGGCCATACATATTCGGGTGTCAAATGTTACAAGACCCTAAAGCTGATGAAGTCCAAGGTTTCAAGAAGGACTGGCTGCTGTACTACGAGGCAGATAACTTCCGTGGAATGAACTTCTACATCCTTGTTGACCCAGCTTCAGAGAAGAAGAAGACGTCTGACTTCACTGCCATGGTGGTGATTGGGCTGTCTTCAGATGGTAATTACTACCTCGTAGACGCTGTCAGGGACCGCCTGAACCTCACGGAACGCACCAAGAACCTTATGAGGCTGCACCGCAAATGGAGGCAGCATGGCCCTGTAAAGCAGGTCGGATACGAGAAATACGGCAAGGACTCAGACATTGAGCACATTGAGTCAGTCCAGAAAGACGAGAACTACCGCTTCATCATCACCCCGCTGGGTGGTTCCATGGCAAAGAATGACCGTATCCGTCGACTTATCCCTATCTTTGAGAGTGGTAAGTTCTACCTACCTAAAGCCCTGTACGCTACTGACTACACCGGCAAAGAGATTGACCTTGTTGAACAGTTCATTAATGATGAGTTCGACCCGTTCCCGGTTGGTGTCCATGACGATATGCTTGATGACATTGCACGAATACTCGATGAAGATATAATCCTTGTGTGGCCCAAAGCTCCATTGGAGGCCAAAGACAGGTATCAACCAAAACCAAGAGCCAGAAGCTGGGTCACGAGGTAATTACAATGAGCGAAGAAGAATCATTATCAGGTGATGTCGTAGAGACACCGTTCACCAAGCTGGCCAAGCGCCGGTACACAGATGCAAAGAACCATGCGTCGAAATGGAAGGACGAGGCTCGTATCTGTTATGACATGGTAGCCGGGCATCAACTTACCACTGAAGAACGTGCTGCATTAGAAGAAGCCATTCGACCCGCCATCGTATTCAACCGGATTGACCCGGTAATCTCATCCGTAACCGGACACCAAATCAACAACCGACAAGAAGTACGCTACATCCCCCGGGAACTGGGCGACATCAAAGTGTCTGAGATATACACCTCAGCTGCATCATGGGTTGACGATGAGTCCGATGCTAATGATGAAGTCAGTGATGCATTCTGGGACTTGGTTGTGGTTGGCATGGGTTGGACCGAGACACGCATTAGTTACGACGAGGACCCTGAAGGTAAAATCTACGGGGCTGAACGTGTACCACCACTCGAGATGAGCTGGGACCCGAGTGCAAGAAAGCGCAACCTTGCTGATGCTCGTTATCTTTTCAGGGGTAGTTGGTATAACCGCAAAGATGCTGAAGCCAAGTGGTCCAAACTCAAAGATATTGACTTAACTGACTCAGATATGTGGGCTGATATGCGTGATGATGACGCAGAGCATGAAGCTGACCAAGCGTGGAAATATGAGAATGACCAGTCAATGTGGTTCAAGAAAGAAGAGGACGAGGTCTTCATTCTGCATTACCAATACTGGGAACTTGAAGCGGTTCACTTAGTGGGTGACCCTCAGTCTGGTCGTATGGTTGAGTTCGATGAGAAGCGGTACCGACGTCTGGCTCAACGTATCAAGGAGACCGGCTTACCTCATATCAAACAGATGCGCCGTAAGTATAAGCAAGCCTTCTTAATCGGTGACATTGAACTCGAGAAGAGTGATTGTCCTTGTGACCATAGCTTCACACTACGTTCAATGACCGGTAAGCGTGATGAAAATAAGCATCACTGGTATGGATTAGTCCGCCCAATGATTGACCCACAAAAATGGTCGAATAAGTTCTTTGCTGAGATTCAGGACATCATGAGCAACAACCGTGTAGGCGGTGCCTTCATTGAGGAGTCAGCATTGACTGACCCACGTAAGGCAGAAGAAATCTGGAATGACCCTAACCCACTTATCATTGTGGCTGATGGTGCTCTGGCTAAAGGTGCCATTCAGGAACGTAACCCAATTCAGTACCCGGCTGGCATTGACCGCATGATGGAGTTTGCTGTTGGCTCAATTCCACAGGTGACTGGCATTAATCAGGAAATGATGGGTCTGGTGGACAGAAACCAACCCGGTGTTGTTGAGTCTACCCGTCGTAGAGCTGGCATGACGATACTTGCTGGCTTGTTCGACTCATTACGTCGGTATCATAAAGAACGTGGCAGAGTGCTGCTGTACTTCATTGATGAGTACATCTCCGATGGCCGACTTATCCGTGTTATTGGTGAGGATGGTAAAGAGCGTTATGTGCCGTTAGAGAAGCGAAAAGGGAAACAGAAATATGACATCATCGTCTCAGATGCACCAACGTCACCTAACCAGAAAGAAGAAACCTTCGCAATCCTCAGCCAGATTGTTCCAATGGCCATCCAAATGGGCATCCCGCTACCTCCAGAGGTACTGGACCACATGCCATTGCCAAGTTCATTGGTCGAGAAGTGGAAGAAAATGCTCGAAGACTCCCGTAATAACCCGGCAATTAAGAAAGCCGAGCAGTTAGATTCACAACTTAAAGAAGCCGTGGTCATGAAGGACAAGTCAATCACAATCCTTAACCAAGCAAAAGCAGTCGTCGAGAAGATGGAAGCCAAGTTGATGGTGTTTGAACAAGCAAGTAAGATGGCTGAACGCGGCGATAAATAGCAACTAAACGAGAGGAACAAATGTCATGTCAAAAGAAGAAATTGGGTCTATCCATGAAGGCTTCGATGCGAATGAAGAAGAAGAATTTAAGGCGATGCTCATCCCGGACGAAGCAGGAGCAGGAGCAGGCTCAGACGAGGAAGCAGCGACGGCAGCGGCTAAAGCGGCATCGGAAGAAGCGTCAAAGGCAGGTGGCGACGAAGCTACAGCCGAAGAACTTGCTATTGAGTTAGCTAAGAAACAAGCAGAAGAAGCTGCAGCCTCTGACAAGACAGTTCCACTTGAGGCATTACACGAGTCCCGTATGGAAACCCGTGAAATACGCAACCAGATGATGGATGTCCAGCGTCAACTCGGAACGATGATGGGCTTAAAGGATGAGCTTCAGGCATTACGTCAGAAAGACGTTAAGGATGAGAAAGCAGAACTCATTGCAGCTGAAGACAAACTCTTTGAAGATGACCCAATTGCTGCACTACAAGCCAAGGTTACCCGATTACAGGGTGAGCAGGATGCTGTAACTGCAAGCAAGACCGAAGCTGATGAGACAACAGTAGCAACACAAAAGAAAATGGAAGAGAACCAAGCAGCAATGGTCACCTTCCAAAACGAGGTGAAAGCCAAAGTGGCTGAGTTCGAAGTAGAGAACCCGGATTACCCTGATGCATTCAAGTTCCTAATGGAGCGACGCATGAAGGACTTTGCTGCGCTCGGAATTAATGACCCGATGGAACAGCAAAAGAACTTCGATATTGAAACTATGGCTATGGCCAACAATGCTCTACAGCGTGGTGTTAACCCTGCCAAGGCTGCATACGAGCTGGCTAAGAATTGGGGCTACACTAAGGCGGCAGCGCCGGGAGAAGGTAATGATGATAAGAATGGTGGTGATGAAGCAACAAAAGCTGCGGCAGAACTTGCGACTAAGAAGAAAGCTTTACAGGACCAGATTGCTGCACTTGAGAAAGGCCAAGCTGCCTCTAGCACTCTTGCTGGGGCGGGTGGTGGAGCACCAGAGTCTGGACCATCATTGACCGACATTGAGCAGATGTCAGACCCTGAGTTCGATAAGTTGTGGGACTCCATGGAAAACAGCAGTATTTACTAGCTTGCCTTTCATACTTCCCTGAGTATTATTAATCCCTCGTACTCAGGGAACGTATCTCTGAACTGATTCAAATCGTCGTCAAACGTACTTGACACCTCGGCGGTGGCCGGAACCACGAAGCGGATGCAGACGTAGCTGCAAACACAATTTGTTTAACGACTTAAAAGGATTATTCCTAATGGCTATGACAGAATATGGTGTCAATGCCCCTGAAGCCGTCAAGTTGTGGTCGCGTAAACTCATGCGAGAAGCCCTCAAGCAAACGTGGTCTTCAAAGTTCATGGGACGTGATTCCAACAGTTTGTGTCAGGTTCTAGATGACGCAAGCAAAGGCCCGGGAGACCGAGTTCGTTGCATCTTACGCATGCAATTGAAGGGCGACGGTGTTCAGGGTGACGACACTCAAGAAGGCAATGAAGAAAGCCTCGTGACGTACACAGATGACGTATACATTAACCAGTTACGACATGCAGTACGCTCCAAAGGTAAAATGACTGAGCAACGTATCCCGTTCTCTATTCGTGAAGAAGCTCGTATGGGCCTTCAGGACTGGTGGGCTGACCGTTACGATACTTGGTTCTTCAATCAACTAGCAGGCAACTCTGACCAGACGGATACCCGTTACACCGGTAACCAAGTGGCACTTGCTCCTGACTCAGCTCACCGCATTTTTGCTGGTGGACATTCAACTGAAGCATCGTTAACCGCGACAGCATCTGCAATCTTCTCTCTCGAGTTGGTTGATGCAGTAGCAATGAAGGCTCGTACTTTAAGCCCGGTGATTCGTAAGCTGAATACAGGTAATGCACAGGCTAACTACGTGATGTTTATCACTCCAGAACAGCACTACGATTTACGTCGTAATACTACAACTCTGGAATGGGCTGACGTTCAGAAGGCCGCAATTCAAGGTGGACAAATTTCCAAGAACCCAATCTTTACCGGGGCACTTGGTCTGTATAACGGCGTGCTGATGCATGAAGCGTTCCGTTTACCTGTACTCACCTCAGATGGTGGTTCCAAGATTGGACGAGCCGTACTGTGTGGTGCTCAATCCGCTGGCTTTGCGTTTGGCCGTGGTTACAGCTCAAGCCGCATGGACTGGGTTGAAGAGTTATTCGATTACAAGAATAGCTTGGGTGTGTCAGCCGGTTGTATTGGCGGCATGAAGAAAATGCGTTACAACAGCAAAGACTTTGCAACCATTACCGTGAGTACCGCTCATAGTACGGAAGCAACGAATGCGTCTGGCCGATAGGAGGAAATAGATATGCCTACTTTCAATAGTACTGATATGACCTCTGGTCCAGTTAAGAGTATCCACGCTGGTGTAAACACAAAGTTGTCGACCTTCTTGCAGGAATCAACAATCTCTGCAGCTGGTCAAATCAACATGATGCGTTTACCCGGCGGTGCTCAAGTTGTAGCAACGAAGCTCATGGTCGATGGTGTACCGGGCATTGGTCTGGCTGTTAAAGACAGTCATGGCAATGTCTACATGGATACAGCAACGGCAGCAGGCGTGGCAATGATTGGTACGGGACAAGGCTTCGGCCAGCGTCTTGCATCAAGCGCTCACGTTTACATTGAGCAGAAGGGCGTACAGGCCGTTCAGGATGGAGCTGACTCAGCGAATTATCGTCTGATTGTTAGTTACCTTACTGAGTTGTCTAGCGACTAAGTAACTGCGCTAAGTTAGAGAAAAGGGAGGCTTCGGCTTCCCTTTTTTATGTGCTACAATAAAGACCGTCAAACGGTGCGTATATTCTGCGTCCCAGCTAGTGTTAAGTTCTAGCTAAAGGCTGCCTTCGGGTGGCCTTTTTTAATATCACTAATAGGTGTATGCTAGCCCAAAATAACAAGGGGGAAGCATGGCCGAGACATTACACCAGCTATTGCAGAAGACGCAAAAGCTCCACAACGAAGCATCTGAACAACGTAATTTCAAGGGTCTCGAGCAGGCACTTGAACAATACAATCAGCTGTTAAATATGGCTCCCGACGAAGCACACCTCGTATTTCTCGTGGGTACAGTCAATCTCCAATTGGGTAACAACGGCACCGCTATCAACATGATGATGCGAGCCCAGCAACTTGCACCCAAACCATTACCTGAAATCTGGAACAACATGGGGTCAGCTTATAAAGCCGAGCACATGGATAAGGATGCAGAGCATTGTTTCCTTAAGGCTTTAGAGTTAAATGAAGTCACTGACTACTACAACAACCTGTCCACCCTCCACATCAACAGCGGCACTCCAGAGAAAGGATTGCCATTCTCACGTAAAGCACTCGAACTTGATGAAATGAATGTCAAGGCACATTGGAACCTGTCGCTTGTCCTGCTTGAGTTGGGTCAATGGTCAGAAGGTTTTGCTGAGTACGATGCAGGCATCCTGACTCATGACCGGATGGACCGACACTACGACAACAAGCAATCGATTCCATACTGGCAAGGACAGGACCTGACCGATAAAACCATTGTGGTGTACGGTGAGCAGGGACTGGGTGACGAAATTATGTTCGCCTCAGCCTTGCCTGACCTGATTGCTACCGGGGCTCGTGTCATCTATGAATGCCATGAACGTCTCGAGACAGTGATGCGTCGCAGCTTCCCTGAATGTGAGATTTATCCTACAAGAAAGTCTGACTACATTGACTGGCCAAAGAACCGTAAAATCGATTACCGCTGTGCTATTGGTACGCTGTTCCGTTGGTTCCGTTCTGATGGACAATTCCCACGTAAGCAATACCTCAAGGTAGATGAGGCCAAAGTCAGCCATTATCGCAGCATGATTGAACAACTGGGTGATGGTCCTTACATCGGTATCGGTTATAGCGGTGGCCATAAGAAGACCCATGGACATGCTCGGTCACTGCAACTCACACCACTCAAACCTATTCTTGAACAAGACTGCACCTTCGTCTCATTACAATACTCTGATGGTGCCGGTGATAAGTTCGAGCGATTCCATAACGACACTGGTATTCGTGTTCACCACTTCCCGGAGGCGACTGAGGCATGGGAGTCTGAAGGCGTAAAGAACCCGGGTTGGGATTATGACGAAGCACTGTCACTGATGGCAGCGATGGACTTCTGCATCCTACCCAATACCACAGCGGTACATGCATGCGGTGCATTGGGTCAGAGCGTCTGGACACTGACACCTGATGCCTGCGCTTGGCGTTATGCGCAAGGCGGACCAAGAATGGTGATGTATGGGAATTGGGTTACACAGTACCGTGAAAATGGAGACTGGGGCAAAGCCATCAACTCAATGGCTAAACACCTAGAAATGAGGATTAGTGATGGGCATTAAAGCAAGACCTTTGGATGAGCGGTTTCATGAAAACTACATCCCTGTGACTGAGACCGGCTGCTGGCTATGGGAGAAGGCTGGTAACGGTCGATATGGTGACTTTCAGTTATCAAAGATAAACGGGAAAAGGTTAAGAATGTCAGCTCACCGATTTAGTTATGAGTTGCATTACGGGCCAATTCCAAAAGGTATGAGCGTATTACATAAATGTGACGTAACAATGTGTGTGAACCCAGACCACCTAACCCTTGGTACACAAGACGACAACATGAAAGATATGGTTAAAAAAGGTCGTCACTGGAGTCAGACGTGGAGGAAGCAATGAAAGCAATTATCGTAGGCCATGGTCCGAGCATCATGGGTGAAAAAATGGGTCATCTCATTGATGAGTATGACGTGGTTATCCGACTTAAACGGTGTCAGGAAACATTGAAGATGCCTGAATACTTTGGCACCAAGACCGACATCGTAGGTGGTTCCATGACCATTGCTGGTGGCTTACGAGAGATAGCAGTTAAGAATGGGTACTGGGTTTTCCTTGACTCACGTCATGAGAACTTGCCTGACAGTAATATCGATGTCATAAAGCGAATCTTCAAAGGTTACGGTACCGTTCACATCAATCAGGAACTGTGTGATGAGTGGGATGCGTTGTACCGGGAAGCACGTACCGATGTCGAATCCTTCCCAAGTAACATGGACTTAAAGCACAAATCGTGCGACGAACGCGGTGAAAGACACCTATCTCAGGGTTTTAAAGCGATTCTATATGCCTGCACTTACATCGATGAGCTGACCCAGTTAACGCTGGTTGGTTTCGATAACATCATGCTTGGTGAGTTCAACTGGTCCATCACTCGTGGTCCTGATTGGACACACTACCCTCCACATCGTTGGGACATTGAGCACAAACTACTCAAGGCCGTTGAAGACACTTACGGGGTTGAGATTGGTTACTTATTACCTGAACAAAAAGAGGAGGTGCCAGATGGAAACAAGTCCGAGAATGGTTAACTTTTGGTACTGGTTGGTAAACATGCTACCTAAAAGGCTGGTTTATTTCAGCTTTATGCATGTTATTGCACACGCTACTACCGGAAAGCACGGCAACACAATCGTTCCAGAGCTAACAGCAATGGAAGCAATAGAACGCTACGCAAAGGATAAATTATGAAGCAAACAATTAAAGTGGTGAGTTCATTCGCACCTGATGGATATAAACTCTACGGCCAAAAGTTCATTAAGTCATTCCTGAAACATTGGCCTGAAGACGCTGAGCTTCACATTTATCATGAAGATAAAAAGCCTGCTTATACCCATAAGAGAATCAAGTATCACAACCTATTTAAAGTGCCCGGCTGTATGCCAACACTACAGGCTCTTGGCACCTTCCCGGTGACACAAGGACAAATTAACGGTAAGCGTATCTATCAGATGGATGCCTTCCGTTTTGTTCGTAAGATGTTCTCCCAAGTGGATGCTGCTACCGGGTTCGATGGTCTGCTTATCTGGTTGGATGCTGATACAGAGTTCTTTGAAGATGTGCCTGACGAGTGGATTCGTGACCGGTTTATTAACCGTGAAGACGACCTCGGTCTTGACCATTCACTCACCTTCATGACCTATATGGGTCGACCTGACTGGCACATGTGTGCTTCGTTCATTGGTTGGAACTGTGCTCACCCACATAACCCATCATTCTGGAAGGCTTATTATGAACTCATCTTGAGTGGCCACTTCCTGATGCTACCGGAATGGCATGACTGTTACTGGATTGACTTCCTGCGTGAGCAAATGAAGTTCGATGCTGTGAATATGTCCAGTGGTATGGCACTCGGTAAAGGCCCTGTGAACGTGTTTAACAAGGTATTCGGTACCATGGGTAAACATGCCAAAGGTAACCTGAAGTTTGCTCAGGGACCACAACGCTACGCCCAGCTCATTGATATTGTGAAGCAATTGAAACCCAAGACCGTTATCGAGATTGGGACATGGAACGGGGTACGTGCCGTTGAGATGCACAAGGCTTCACCGGGATTTAAGTACGTTGGTTTCGACCTGTTCGAGTCCGCTACTGATGAGACTGATGAGTATGAAAAGAATGTAAAGCCACATCATCATGCTGAAGACGTATCCAAGATGCTAAATAAAGCGGGTATCGATGCACTGTTGTTCGCGGGTGACACCAACGAGACCTTCCCTACATTCCTTGGCACCTTCCCTAACCAGAAAATTGACCTCATCTATATCGATGGTGGCCATGCTGTTGGGACCATTAAGTCTGACTTCGAATGCGCACTCAAAGCAATTGCCCCGGGTGGGATGATTGTCCTTGATGATTACTATGAAGACATGCCAGATGAGAACATTGAGAAGTGGGGCTGTAACAAAGTGCTCGAGCGCTCAGGCTTAATGTTCGACGTATTGCCTATCGGTGACCCGGTGAAGGGTGGTGGCGTGACTAAGATGGCGGTCGTTCGGGGCTAATGCTGATTAGCGATTACTATCGGGAGATGAATATCCATCTCCATAAGCATGCTCACTATGGTGCTCGTGGTGGTAAGTGGTACCCGGCTGTTCTTGAATTAATGGGTCATTACTGCACTACCGATGTACTGGATTATGGTGCTGGTAAGCAGTCACTCAATGATGAATTACCTAATGTCACATCTTATGACCCAGCTATCCCGGAAATCTCACGTTTACCTGACATCCACGATATTGTTGTATGTCTGGATGTGTTAGAACACATCGAACCTGACTATCTAGAAGAAGTATTGCTCCATCTGTTTGCTGTGACGAAGGTGATTGGCTTGTTTGTTATCGCTACACGCCCAGCTAGGAAGACTTTACTGGATGGCCGTAATGCTCATCTGATTATTAAGCCAACAGTCTGGTGGATGAGTCATGTAGGTAAGTATTTTAAAATCATCGAAGTGCTGGAATTGCGTGACGGTGGTGAACTTGTTTTATATGTAAAACCTCGGAGGAAAGACAATGCAACACCAAGCAAAAATTACCGACCGGATTGACAGTATCACCGGGATGACTGACGAACATCGTCACACCATCCTCAAGGCACCAAAGTCGGTCAAGATTGAACTCTCACCACGATGTAACTTTCGTTGTGGCTTCTGTGCATTACGCACCCGGGAGAAGCAACCAAAGGACGATATGGACTTAGATATGTTCAAGCGCATCACCAAAGAAATGTATGACGCTGGCGTTGAGGAGATTGGCTGCTTTTATCTAGGTGAGTCAATGATGGCACCTGAGTTGTTGGTTAAGGCCATTACTTACTTGAAGCAAGAACTCAAGATGCCTTATGTGTTCCTGACTTCAAATGCTTCACTGGCAACCCCGGCTGTCGTAAAACAACTCATGGAAGCTGGTTTAGACTCACTGAAGTGGTCTGTTAACGCTGGCGACGAAGACCAGTTCAAAGACATCATGGGTGTAAAAACCAACCTGATGCACGATTCGTTGATGAATATCGAAGCAGCGTGGACGGTTCGTGAGACGGGGAACTACGCAACCAACCTGTACGCTTCATCTATCCAGTACGATGGTGAGCAAGCAGATAAAATGGAATCATTACTCGATAAGCACGTTCGACCGTTCGTTGATGAGCATTACTTCTTACCGCTGTACGGCATGGCTGTGGCTTCTAAGCACATCAAAGAAGAGTTAGGTTATGTGCCAAACCATGGGAATGTGGGTCGTGTGGGTGCTATCCGTAAGCCTATCCCATGCTGGAGTGCCTTCACTGAAGGTCATGTGCGTGTAGATGGTGGCATGAGCGTCTGCTGCTTTGGTGCTGATGAGCGTTTCGACGTTGGCAATTTAAACGATAAGTCATTCATGGATTTATGGAACTCTGAGAAGTTTCAAGAGGTTCGAGCAGCACATCTCCGTGCTGAAAAGAACGGTATCGGTGAACTGGCTGGCACAATGTGTGAGGTATGTATCGAATGATGCCATTACGAATTTTCATTGGTTTCGACCAAGCTGAGGCGGTTGCGTACCACACGTTATGTCACTCCATCCTGTCCCGGGCAAGTGCCCCGGTCTCCATCATCCCCATCAAGCGCAGTTTGCTGAAGGGCCTGCATACTCGCAAGATTGATTCAAAGCAGTCGAACGAGTTTGCCTTTACTCGATGGTTGGTGCCGTACCTGTCTGGCTATGAAGGTTTTAGCGTGTTCATGGATTGTGACATGTTAGTAACTACTGATATTGTTGAGTTGTTTGACCTTGCTGACCCAAGTTTTGCTGTACAGGTGGTGAAGCATGATTATGTTCCTCACGACAAAGTAAAATATCTCGATACGATTCAATATCCATACGAGAAAAAGAACTGGTCATCAGTGGTGCTGTTCAATAACGACGCATGTCGCTCACTGTCAACCGGGTACGTGGACCAAGCAACCGGGCTGGAGTTACATCAATTCAAGTGGCTGCAAAACGACAAACTTATTGGTGAATTACCGGCTGAGTGGAACCACCTTGTTGGTGAGTACCCCAAGACTGATAAACTGCCTAAGTTGATTCACTACACCGTGGGTGGTCCTTACTTCAATGAGTTCGAACACGTTGATTACGCTGAAGAGTGGTTCAGTGAACGTGCGCAGATGACAGCCTGCCTGCAACGACAGCGACCGGAGGACGAAGCTTAGGCTTGTAAAGCAGCGTTTCATGATTAGAATTAGGGGCATCGCGCCCCTTTTTCTTTGGAGACCATCATGAGCTTTGGAAGTATTCGAAATGACGTACTGGATGAGCTGTTCAAAACCGGTAGTCTTACAGCACAAGCAGAGAACCATATCAAGAAAGCTATCGAGCATTATAAGTACGATGCATTCTGGTTTAATGAGCAAATCTCAACAGCACAAACCATCGCAGGTCAGGAGTACATGGCGCTGCCAGATGACTACGGTGATGACTTCAATCTATCTATCACCATCAACACAAACTCATACCCGTTAAAGCGTCGCACATTCAAAGAGATGGAGGAACTGTACGTATCCTCACAAGATTACAACGGTTACCCACAAGATTATTGCCTGTTCAAGCGTGAGCTTCGTCTTGGACCTATTCCAGCTCAAGCATGGAAACTCACCATGGCATACCGACGGTTCCCACTGGACTTATCAGCATCGGCTGACACCAATATCTTCACCGACAATGCAGAGAACCTCATCTTGTCACGGGCAGCCAGCACTGTTTCTGGACGTATCCTGCGTGACCAGAAGAGAGCGGTTGAATTTAAAGCACTGGAAAAAGAGGCCCGGCAAAAGCTTAGCGGAACAACAGCACGTTATGTAATGCGTGGCCACGGACAACGGAGAAAGTAATTATGGTTGTCTGCGGTTCTTAGTAATATTGTATGAAACTAGTCAGGGTTAGAAAGTGCGACGGCCAATGCTGTAAGGAGGCACCACGGTTCCCGAACAGCGATAGGTCTGACTGCGTTTATCATGTAAATAATGGGTGTAACTTAATGCGAAATCATAAATTAATTCCAGTCGGTGCCTGCCCTGCACGACCACACATGACAGCGGTCGATGATTTTATTTTTACATGTAAGCAGTGGCCACAAAACACCCCGCCACACAAGCAGAACGAAAAGAATAATGGCGGGTGTTGCTTGCAGTGGGTGAATGACTAATGTCTTTAGACATCCTATATCCAAATGGTGATGATGGTGGCTGGCCAACGGGCAGTTATCTGGACATCGATGAAGGAACAGATTCGCCTAGCGATGTCGACTTCATGTCAAGTCTTGCTAATGGTGAGGGTGACATACTCTTTCTTGATTTTAGCTCTACTGTTATCGCTGATGCAGATACAGTCTCAAATATTGATGTCAAAATCAGAGTTCGAGATAGCCTTAATGCGGCAAGCGAAACTTTTAACTGCTATTTAATTATTGGTGGGTCACGAACTGGGGACGTTGCTAGTAATGATACAGATGGCACCTTTACAACCTACACATTTAATGATGTAGGCTGGAATATCGACTTTACTGCTGCTGAACTTAATGGAATGCAGATTGAAGTTACCGGCGCTCAAGCTGGTAAGGGTGTTGATTGCCAATGGGATATTTCAGCGGTACAGGTTGAGATTACTTACACCGGTGGTGGAGCAGAAAACGAAGTTCTCCCGGTACAGGGTATTGTAAACACTATCGGGTCAGCGCCAAGCGTACAAGTTGAACACGAAGCCCTTCCCGGAGTTGGTATCGCAGCTGAGTCTGGTTATGCACCGACGGTTGAGGCGATTACTGCTGCAGTTATTGTTCTCCCGGGTGGTGGCATCTGTACAACAACGGGTTATACACCTGTAGCAGAGGTCATCAATACCCTAAAACCTATCGATGGTTATGTGACAGAGAGCGGTTATGCTCCGACGGTTGCTTTCATTGCAGAGGTCACTACATCACCGGACAGTGGGCTGGTAACAACAATCGGATACACTCCAAGCATTGGGGTCACCGTAGAAGTCTCACCTGAGAACGGCTTAGAGACAGTCACTGGGTACGCTCCAAACGTACAATCTGGTGCCGTTTATAATCTTGAGCCGGTCACCGGTATTGTTACGGAGGTGGGTTCATTACCAGCGCTGGAAGTTATTAATAATATTTCAGCTGTCGATGGTCTCGTTATCGTTTCCGGTTTTGTTCCTCTGATTGAGGCTATTACTGCAGCCATCAACACTGAGCCCGATAGTGGGTTGGTTACCGTAACCGGTAGCATCCCAACGGTAGAGAATGAGAACACAATTAGCCCGGTCAGTGGTTTAGTGACCGAGGCTGGTTATTCTCCTAGCGTGCAAGCTGTACAGGTGTTCACTGTTACACCGGGAGTTGGGTACGTAACCGAAGCTGGCTACGCCCCGGACATCACTCGAGAGTTATCAGTTAGCCCAGATTCAGGCTTAGTAACTGTTGTTGGAAGCACCCCAAGTATCGATGCAATTAACAACCTATCACCACAGGTTGGTATTGAAACAGTCTCTGGGTATGCACCGAGTATCAGTGGAATTATTATCAGTACAACCAGCCCTGAAACAGGTCTGATTACTGAGCAAGGTTACGCCCCGTCCATTACTGGCAGTGTCACAAAATCTCTGGCCCCGACAACAGGGATTATCACTACCACTGGCGGGGTACCTTCATTATCCGTTCGTAACGATGTTTACCCGGGTAGTGGTCTCGAGGTAGCTGCCGGGTATGTGCCAAGTATCGGCATCGATGTCACCACAGCACCGGATGTTGGGCAGATTAATGAGTCCGGGTACGTACCA
>Ga0190293_1000118_pt1 | contig 27379 bp, 20 predicted proteins | sample 48693001_MG_FD_161671 | JGI IMG/M metagenome (GOLD analysis project Ga0190293, IMG submission 161671) | Hydrothermal vent microbial mat bacterial communities from Southern Trench, Guaymas Basin, Mexico - 4869-30-0-1_MG | ecosystem: Environmental > Aquatic > Marine > Hydrothermal vents >...
GGTCATTTCAATAACCATTATAGTTCTTTTATTGAAGATATCTTATGTTATCCCTTTGCTACTCTCGATAATTCTGATCCTGAATTATCTTTACAGGGAAAATCTATTGTTTGAAACTATAAGAATACTGGTAATATCCGCCGCTATTTTTTTAATGGTGTTCTCATTTTCAGAATCTGAAAAAAAGAGGTTTACAAGTTACGGATTAAAAAAAATCTTTGCAAACCAGAACAATTATGCAAAATTCATTTCAAGGGAACTCATACATAATATTCATCAGAGGAATGAAAATCTGGCAGAATATTTCAAAGAGAACAGTACTAATGAACTGGAAAAGATCTGGCGCCGGAGCATTGCATATAAAGAAGATATCTCTTCAGGAATATATGTAATATCAGCTGAAAAGAAGATACTGAGCTCTTTTTCATACAGAATACCTTACCTTGATGTTACCACAAAAAATATGTTCCCGGTCTGGGCGATAGATGAATTTAAAGCTGAGTATTTCGGAAGAACGATCTCAGTAGCTGTTGCATCGGTCAATGTTTTTGAAAGATATGAATATCTGGGGAAAATAATTATTCAGGTTATCAATAGTTCAGACCTGCTAACAAGGGATCATCCGGATAGCAATATATTCACTCTTGATAAGCGGATAAGGGGTGATGATATCAGTTATATCAAACTGAACAGCAAAATGCAGGTGATCGAAAATCCCTCAAATATTAATATAAGGAATCTTAACAGAAAAACAGCAGACGGAGAGAACTGGATAGAGTTCGATTTTATGGATACAAAATTCCGTGGATATATGTTCGACAATAATGAAGATACTCTTATTGTTTTCTTTCCCAGAACATCATTCAGTGAGATCTCATCCAATATAATTAAGATATTTCTTTTCCTTATTGTAATAAATGGATTGATCAATTTCAGAAAATTTTTCGACTCTAAATGGAAGAATTTTTTAAAGACATTCTCATTCAGGGTTTTTGCGATACTCATTCTGTTATCACTTTTTTCCGCAATTACATTTTCTATTTTTTCAATTCAATTTAATAAGAGGAATAGTGAGATCGAGTTCAGAAGAGAGATCTATAACAATGGCGGTGTGGCATATAACATTATAAGTGATATTATCCAGAAGAATAACAATCTTGAGAGGGACCACCTTTTTTTCCTTTCGAAGATACTGAATACAGACATATCAATTTATCAGAATGACAGGCTGCTCGACACTTCAAATTATAATAAAATTTTAAATTCAGAGATTCCTTTTCTCATTAGTTCAAAGATACCTGAATTGCTTGATGAGAGCGAAAAGTTCTTTATAGATAGAAACGGAGATTCATCAAGAATTTTTTTCAATATCTCAAAGTATATTGTAAGGCTCGATTTTTCAGGAATGGGGAAGGATATCCTGACAAGGCCTGAGCTTTTCTCGAACTTCATAGTGAACCTCTTCTTTATTCTTACTGTTGCCGGAATATTGCTTGCATTCCTGTTCAGGAGAAAAATACTCTCTCCAATCAATATCCTGAATAATAAGATGTCCAAGGTCGGGATCGGAGAACTTGAGGAAATTGCAGAGATACCGGGAGAGACGGAGATAAAAAACCTGTTTAAGGGATTTAACTCCATGGTAACCGGAATTCGTGAGCAGAAAAAGAATATTTCAGATATTGCCAGAATGAAAACACTTATAAAATTAAGCCGGTGGATAGCACATGAGGTGAAAAATCCATTAACCCCGATAAAACTTTCGGCAGAGCAAATATTGAGATCTCTGGCGGATAAAAGGGAGGATTATGAGGACCTGATCACAGAATCTATCAGATATATAATTGATGAAACAGATCATCTCAGGAACATTTCACTCGGATTTCTGGACATATCCAATCTGGATAAAATAAATGCGAGCAGGTTTGATCTTGGCGAATTATGTAGAAATGAGATATTTAAATTAAAACAGGTATATAAGAATATCAATTTTAAATTTGAATCAGAGGAAAAAATTCCTGAAGTGTGGCTTGATAAAATAAAGATCACTCAGGTTTTAAAAAATTTGCTTGCAAATTCTGTAGAATCTATAAAAAACAGGGAAGGGGAAATACTTCTGATCCTCGGATCTGAAAACGATATGATAGAGATTCAATTGAAAGATAACGGAACCGGGATCGAGGATCAGGTTTTTGATAAACTTTTTGATGAGGATTTCTCAACTAAATCGACCGGTACCGGATTAGGATTGTTCATCGTTAAAAGGATCATTGATCTTCATAAGGGATCAATAACCTTTGAGAGCAGCAATTCCGGAACAATTGTAAACATTTTATTGCCGGTTAATGAGGATATAGAGGGTGGTGAGATTGGTTAAGCCGGAGAAATTACTTCAGGGTGATAAAGTGGGAATATTTCTCCCCTCGTCACCAATTAAACAGGAGTACAGGCTGAAGGGGCTGGCTGAGATAAGGGAGATGGGCTTTATTCCCGTTGAGGTTGATAATATCTCAGCAGATTCAGGTTATACAGGTAAGCCCGCTGATGAGATCGTTCGGGACTTTGAAGAATTGATGGGTAATAATACTATCAAAGCACTCTGGGCGGCAAGAGGTGGATATGGTTCAAACCTGGTCCTGGATAAGATCAGTCATATTAGAGAGATGAAGCCCAGGATAATTATTGGTTCCTCCGATGTCAGCTTTCTTTTGTGGCGAATAATGAGTCTTTTGAACATGCCGGTTTTTTACGGACCGATGGCTTATTCAACAATTTCTGATAAGAGGTATGACAGAGAGAACCTGATTTGTGTTTTAAGCGGCAACTATACGGAACTGAAGATCGAAGGGAAAGTATTGCTGGGAGGGAAAGCGGAAAACATTGTTACAGGTGGCTGCCTATCAAACCTTGTATCACTATGCGGAACCGGTTATTTCCCGGAAACGAAGGATAGAATAATTTTACTTGAAGATATTAATGAGAGGCCGTTTCGTCTCGACAGGATGATGTGGCAGCTGTCGGAGTACGGAGTTTTTTCCGGAATTAAGGGGATAATTTTCGGAGAGTTCCCCGGCTGTTTCAAAGATGAGAAAGAAAAGTCGATGTTCTACTCTTCAATTTTAAAATATTTTGAACAATTTGATTATCCGGTTTTGTACGATATGCCTTTCGGTCATTCATCTTTCACAAAAACACTCCCGCTTGGAATAAAGATACAGATTGACACATCAGATTTTGAGGGGATCAGTATCAATGAAAAAGGGGTGATCTGATGAAAGTTTTTTTAAGCGGGATTGCAGGAGTCGGAATGAGCTCCCTGGCAGGGTTGTTTAAGGAAAAAGGGTTTGAAGTGTATGGTTCAGATATTGCATTCTATCCGCCTGTGGGGCCAATGCTGAAGAAAATGGGAGTGAATATTTTCGAAGGTTTTTCTGAAAAAAATATTCCTGAAGATGTAGACATATGTATTATCGGCAATATTATTTCGAGAGGAAATCCGGAGGCAGAATTTATTCTGAACAATAAGATCAAATTTTATTCGATGGCGGAAGCGCTTAAGATCTTTTTTATTAAGGATAGTGTTTCCATTGTTGCATCCGGGACACATGGAAAGACTACAATAAGTTCATTTCTTGCATATCTATTTATGAAGGGAGGAGTTAACCCAGGGTATTTCATTGGTGGTAAACCTGTCGATATGAGTTCCAACTATTCATCCGGAGACGGTAGCTGCTTTATTTCCGAGGGAGATGAATATGAGACATCATTTTTTGACAGGTCATCGAAATTCCTTAAATATTTCCCTGATATTCTTATCCTTTCCTCCCTTGAATATGATCACCTTGATTTTTTTAAGACTGAAAGAGAGTACAAAAATGCATTCAGGAATCTTGTAAATCAGGTCCCGTCCAATGGTGTGATAATATCCAATTCTGACTTTACAATGAACAAAGATGTCCTTGACGGGTGTATATCACCTGTTATTACTTACGGGTCAGGAAAAGCAGATTACTTAATAGCGGATATAAAATCAGAATCAAATGGATTCAGATTCAGCTTAAAGGTGAAAGGAGATAAATTGACATTTAGTACTCCTTTACCGGGGAAATATAATATTCATAATCTTACTGCCGGAATTATTGCAGGCCTTCATATGGGAATCCCGGAACAAACGATCAGAGAAGCTGTAGCGGGGTTCAATGGTGTTGAAAGGAGGCTTAGAAAAATAGGGGTAAAAGGGGATTCAATACTTTATGAGGATTTCGCCCATCATCCGACCTCTATCGCGGGAGTATTAACAAGCCTTAAGGAACTTTATCCGGGAAAGAAACTGACCGCATTATTCGAGCCGGCAAGTTGGAGCCTTAAGAATAAATTCTTTGAAGATAAGCTCGCAGCCTCTCTTTCAATTGCTGATGAGATCATGATCAGGATCCCTGAAAGGATCCAGAAAATAAAGGAAGAGGAGAGGATCGATATAGGAAAACTCGTAAAAAGTATTACCAATAGCGGGAAAATCGGAGTTGCAACAGAAAAAATATCTGAATTTGAAACTTTCCTGAATAATATTAGTCTTAAAGAGAGTAGGGTTATTGTTTTACTCTCAAATGGAAATTTTGGCTCTCTGCCGTCGAAGGCCGTAGAGTTGTTTCACTGAAACTCGATTGACTTTCACCCTTAGATAATATAAAATTTTTCAATGAAAAAAAGACTATTAATCATATTTCTAATATTACTTTTACCTCAACTCACATTAATTTCAAAACAGAAGAAATTCAAGATTTCTTACAAAGAGAAGAGGAAAATATATAAACAACTTCCGTCAAGACACAGAAGATGGCTGGATATGGTTAGGTATATCTCCGCTGATGAAGAGAGAAATGTTTTTTATATGTTGACCAATGAAAGGGATAGAGACCTTTTTCTTAAATCTTTCTGGACTCAGAGGGACCCGACACCTGGTACACCCAAGAATGAATACAGAACTGAAATTTCTGAGAGGTTCAGGTATGTTAACAGAGAATTCAAAAAGGGTTCATCAAAACCGGGCTGGATGACAGATATGGGGAAATTCTATATGATACTCGGAAAACCTTCTTCAATTGACAGGTATGACAGTAAGCCCGGTCTATATCCTGCTCAGGTCTGGTATTATTATGGGGATAAGAGGCTCAGGCTTCCTACTTTCTTCAATGTTACGTTCTATAAGCCGAGAAATACTACAGAGTGGAAATTATATAATCCCGCCCAGCACGGGCCTCAGGAATTATTGATCCAATGGAATCCGGTCGATCATTCGGGCGATCCTACGGAATATTATAAAAAAATAAAAGAACTTGCGGCCGGCCTTGCTCAGCCGTCAATCTCAATGATCCCCAATGATTTGGGTGCCGGGTTAACAGGTTCACTCAGATCAAATATTATTCTTTCTAATATTTACGATTCACCGAAAAGGCGAATTAATGCATCCTATGCGACTAATTTCATGGATTACAAAGGATTTGTTGATGTCGATTCGTCAATTAACTTTATTGAAAATTCAAATAAAGTTCTGATACAGAGATTCAAGAGGTTCGGATTTAATTTCCTGAATATTTCTATTAAACCGAAAACAATATCATTAGGGTATGTTGAGGATAGTGAACAATATTTTTATAATTTCAAATTAACAGTCAGCCTGAAGAAGGGTGATGATTTTATATATCAATATACGAAGAATTTTGATTTTTATATTCCTTATAAAGATGTTAAAAGTGTAAAAAAGGGGATAGAGATTCATGATGCTTTCCCTATCGCGCCGGGTGATTACAAACTCCTGGTCTATGTCCAAAATACGGTAGGTAAACAATTTTCATATTTTGACAGGGAAATAACGATAAGGGAGTTCGGTGCAGAACCCTTTCTGACAGAGACACTATTGGGATATAAAAGTGAGCCTCAGGCTCCGAACTATTTCTTCCCCTATAATATAAATGGCTCAAAATTATATTTTGATACTGAGAAATCATTCAAACTCAAAGAGAATCCGTTGTTTTTTGTTGGAGCTTACAATATAAGCAGAGAAACCTGGGAAAAAGGGTATCTGGAAATTCTTGTCACCGGATTGAATGAAAGACGAAAATTCAAACAGAAAAAGATAATCAATCTGAACTCACAACCCTATAGCCCGAATCTGAACATAACAGGACATGTTGCAGACAAAGGGCTTTATTCTGATTACTATATTTTCTCTGTCAAATTGTACGATCATAAGAAATCTATTATTGATTCCAACGCAGACCGGTTCACAGTTTCTCCTTTAGCGACAATGAACTATCCGAAGGAATCATTTAAAAAATCCAGAATGGAGAACACTTATTATTTTAATTATATTCTCGGTATCCAGTATGAGAATTTGAAAATGATAAATCAAAGTCTCCTTCAATTTGAAAAATGTGTTGAAGATAAACCTGATTTTATTGAAGGTCAGATCAGGTATTTAAGACTATTAAATAAAACTAAAGACTATACTAAGGTCCTTTTTAAAGTGGAAAGTATTAAGAATAGCGATAAATACAAATTTGATTATCATTATATCAAAGGTGCTTCGCACTATGGAATGAAGGACTATGAGAATGCCCTTACAGAACTACTTGCAGCTAATAAGGTATATAATAGTGATCTTCGCGTCCTTAACCTCCTGGGATTCACTTTGTTTAATCTGGAAGAATATGATGAAGCATTGAAGACATTTAATGCTTCACTGGGACTCGATAAAAATCAGCCTTCAGTAAACAGAATTGTGAAAGAGATCAAGTCCAGAATAAAAAAATAGTATTGTTTCCAAAATAATCGATCAAGGTGTTTATTTAGTGGATCTGACACTTGACTGAAATTTGTTTATCTGTTAGATTCACACTATAAGATCTTCAAAGCCTTAAAGCTATGAAGACGAGGTTAGAGTCCGGCTCTCCGAGACCCTCACCAACCTGTTCTTTTAAGGATAAGGTGGTTAGCCGGTTGGGATTTAATTCCTTAAATAGTATTCAGGAGGCGTATCATGAATTATCTGATGATAATGTAAAGCCCGTTACGGGCATTCACTAAATCCTTTTTTGCATTAAAAAAACTGTATCTTATTTTTGAACAATTATTAGTTTTTTGTTCGGAAAAAATCTGTTTTTATCATTGATATAGTTTTAAACAACACAAAAAAAAGATCGGGAGGATCTTATGAAAAATAATAATTTAAGGCCGGAAACGGTGATAATTCATAGCGGATATGAACATGAGAAGTTTTCAGGCTCGCAGGCAGTGCCAATAGTACAAACCTCATCATTCAGGTTCAAAAATTCTGATCATGCAGCATCACTTTTTGAAATGAATGAGTTCGGAAATATTTACTCAAGGATAATGAATCCCACAAACGATGTTCTGGAAAAAAGGATTGCTGCTCTGGAGGGGGGAGTTGCAGCTCTTGCATTCGGAAGCGGCCAGGCTGCGATAGCAGCTTCTATAATGACGATTGCAGGGGCAGGAGATGAGATCATTGCCAGCAAAGCTTTATATGGCGGCACACATAATCTCTTCCGTCATGCTTTCAGAAAGATCGGGATAAAAGTTCACTTTATTCCCATTAATGAGTTAGATGAATATAGACATCTCATTAATGATAAAACAAAGGCTGTTTATACAGAAACAATTTCAAATCCTTTACTTGAGATTGCGGATTTAAAAAAAATATCAGAAATAGCACATTTAGAAGGGCTGCCGGTAATTGTTGATAACACTGTATCGCCTTATATTTTTCAACCATTTGAACATGGTGCTGATGTAATAGTTTATTCAGCGACAAAATTTATCGGAGGTCATGGGAATTCAATAGGGGGAATTCTGGTTGATTCGGGAAAATTTGATTGGGATACCGGCAGATTCCCCTTAATTTCTGAACCTGATCCGGAATTTCATAATCTTGAATTTATTAAGAAATTCAAAGATATAGGTAATATTGCGTACATTCTTAAGACAAGGACTGCTGTACTAAGAGATTTCGGAGGCTGTATGTCACCTTTTAATGCTTTTCTTATTCTTCAGGGACTGGAAACACTTCACCTGAGAATGAAAAAGCATATTGAAAATGCAGGTGTAATAGTAAAATTCCTGAGACAACATAAGTATATTTCATGGGTTAATTATCCGGGAGATGGAAATTCGGAAAATGATCAGAGATCATTATCACTTTTCCCAGAAGGCCCCGGAGCAATAATAGGTTTTGGCATTACCGGTGGAAGGAAGAGTGGGAAGAAATTTGTTGATTCGCTGAAGCTTATTGCTCATCTTGCTAATATTGGGGATACCCGGACACTGGCGATACATCCGGCATCAACGACACACTCAAGATTGAGTGAAGATGAAAAAATAGAATCAGGACTGACTGAGGATTATATCAGATTGTCTGTAGGAATAGAGAACACGGATGATATAGTCGAAGATCTTGATCAGGCTTTGAAAAAATCACAAAAATGAGGAAAATATGAGAATCGGTTCAGCAGGTAGAGTGAAGAAAAGGCTATTTAAATTTGCCTGTAACAAAAATAACCGTATGATCCTGGAATCAGGAAAAAGATTCGGACCTATAACAATTGCCTATGAAACATATGGGCAATTGAATCAGAATAAAGATAATACAATTCTCATCCAGCATACTTTAACGATGGATTCTCATGCTGCCGGGGTTTATGAAAATGGGGGGAAATCCGGATGGTGGGACGGATTGATCGGGCCTGCTAAAGCATTCGATACTGAAAAGTATTTTATAGTATGTTCGAATATTTTCGGCGGATGCTCCGGGAGTACCGGACCTTCTTCAATTGATCCTGAAAAAGGGCATCCCTACGGGACCGATTTTCCATTTTTCTCATTCTCTGATGTTGTAAAGATACAAAGAGTGCTGATAAGGTCAATGGGGATCACAAAGATCTTCTCTGTAGCCGGAGGTTCTATGGGAGGGATGCTTGCTCTTCAATGGGCGGCAGATTTCCCGGATGAAATAAGATCTGTGATCCCGATTGCATCAGCCTGGAAACAATCTCCGATGCAGATAGCTCTATCTGAGATCAGCAGGCAATCAATTATTAATGATCTAAAGTGGAAAGGAGGTGATTATTATAAATCAGGGAAACCGGATAACGGTCTTGCTTTAGCAAGAATGATCGGCCATATCACCTATATGAGTGATGCTTCTATGGAGAAAAAATTTGCCAGGAATCTTAAAAACGGCAAATTCAATTTTTCATTTGATACTGACTTTGAGGTTGAGAATTACCTTCACTACAGGGGGAAGGCATTTGTAGACAGATTTGATGCAAATAGTTACCTTTACATCTCAAAAGCTCTTAACTACTTTGATGTATCCGGAGATACGCTTACAAATGGATTATCCGGAGAGGATATTAGCTTTCTTGTAATATCTTTTGAGTCCGACTGGCTCTACCCTGCCCGTCAATCAGAAGAGATGGTAAGGTATATGATCTCAAAAAATATTGATGTCTCTTATTGTAAAATAGAATCAACTTACGGGCATGATGCTTTTCTTCTGGAGATCAATGAAGAATCAAAACTCATAAAAAACTTTCTGGAGAGAATTAGAAATGAATAAAGAATATAGTTCTAAAAAAGATTACCGGTTAATAATTGATCTTGTTGAGAATGGAAGTTCCATCCTTGATCTGGGTTGTGGCTCGGGGGAATTGATGAAGTCGCTCTCAGACGGGAAAAATACAGACTGTACGGGGATAGATCGCAATCCTGAAATGGTCTCAAATTGTATCGTAAAGAAATTAAAAGTTTTCAATCTCGATTTCAATGAATGCCTTGATAATTTCAATGATAATTCATATGACTATGTGATAATTTATAACAGCCTCCAGGAGTCACGTTTCCCGGAAAAAGTTTTAGCTGAATCACTAAGGATAGGAAAGAAGCTTATCGTAGGCTTTCCGAACTTTGGGTTTTTGAGTGCAAGGATTCAATTGTTCGTTAGAGGAAAGGCTCCTGTGACCTCTTCTTTACCTGATGAATGGTATAACACCAGGAACCTGAGGTTCTTAACTATTAATGATTTTATAAGGTATTGCAAAAAAAAAAGGATAAAAATTTTACATAGCTCATTTTCTCCTGACAAATTTTATACAAAATTGAGACCAAACTTACTCTCAGAATATGCAATATTCGTACTCAGGATGTGACCTGAGTAAAAGTTGCCTGAAGTTCTATAGAGATATAACCAATCCCATTACTGAACCGTATGTGATGCTTATGAGAGGATTGGAAGTGATAGGGCAGGTTCCCGTCCGGCATCCGATGAAATAGTAATATGAGAAACCGAATAATGCTCCGGCCCCGATAAACAATCCATGTTTAATCAGTTGTTTTTTTGTTGGCTTTTTGAACTTCAGCTTTTTTCCTTTTTCAATTTGATCATATCTTTAAGGATCAAAAGAGATTCATTCAATTGGATGTCCTTCTCTAATTGTTCGAACCAGTTCTTTTCATTATCTTCAGCTACTTTTTTTAATTTATCTGATTTGAATGAATGGTTTTGAAGGTTGGAGATCAATGAGAAGTTTTTCAGATAATTGATATTTTTATCGATCTTCTTTGAATCTTCTTCTATTTTTTTCTGTTCTGCAAGTAATTTTTCGATCTTGAGTTCATATGTCCGGTTTCCTCTCATTTCCTTGAGTTTCACTATATATTCCCTGATAATCTTAAACCCTTCACTTTGAGCAATTCTTGATGAACTCAACTCTCTGATCTTTGATATATCGATATTGTCATAGTTCCATTTTTTAAAACTCAGAGGTTTTATATTGTCAGATTTAAGGGGGTGGTGATAATATCTTTCTCCGATCTTCAGGTGATCATAATGATCCGGGAGAATAATGTCCGGAATCACACCGGTATATTGGTTGGAAGAGCCTGTAATTCTGTAAAATTTCTGGATCGTTACTTTAAAAGCTCCCAGGGAGTCGTATCCTTCCTGTTTACTTTTTACAAATCGGTTCAGGTCTATCAGCATCTGTACTGTACCCTTACCGAATGATTGGGACCCTCCGACTATTATCGCTCTCTTATAGTCCTGGAGGGCTGCAGCAACTATTTCTGATGCAGAGGCGCTTAAAGAGTTTACAAGCACTATTAACGGCTTTTTATAATGTATGCCGTTATCAGGATCTTTCAATACTCTTATTCCGGTATGTCTGTTCTTGGTCTGGAGAATAGGGCCCTTCTTTATGAACAATCCGGAAAGAGTGATAGCATCATTCAAAGCACCCCCGCTATTCCCCCTGAGATCAAGGATCAGTCCCTCTATATCCATTTTTTTCAGACGTTCGATCTCTTTTCTGACATCCTCAGAAGATTTGCGTCCTTTTTCGTCCCTGAAATCATTATAGAATCCCGGGAGATATATATAGCCGAAATTCTTACCCGAACCTTTATCCTTAATTATGGTAGATTTTGCAAAGGTTTCCTCGATAATGACAACATCTCTCAAGATCGGAATAATAACAGTGGTTCCTTCAGGTTTAAGAACGGTCAGTTTAACCAGGGTTCCTTTTTTGCCACGGATATGTTTTACAGCATCTATTGTTCTCATTCCGACTATATCGAGAGGTTCACCATCTCCCTGAGCAACTTTTAGTATCTTATCTCCTGCTTTCAATTGTTTCTGCTTCCAGGAAGGGCCACCGGGAATTATCCTTACTATAGTCACATATCCGTCCTTTTCACCAAGTAAAGCACCAATACCCTCAAGTTTCCCTGTCATTTCAATATCAAAGTCTTCCATCTGTTTGGGAGGGAAATAAGTTGTATGAGGGTCAAACACCTGTACGATGGAATTTATAAACAATGAGACGGCATCTTTTTCATTTGTTTTTATATTTCTTTTTAGCCTTAAAGTAAAATTCTTCTTTATTTCTGCCCTTGCCTTCTTTTCAAATTCTATATTAACCGGCAATGGTTTTATTTTTTTTGTTTTGGTCAGTCTTATATATTTATTAAGAACATTATATTTTAGTATTTTTCGCCAATATTCTCTTTGCTCTTTTTCAGATTTGAAAAAAACTCTGTTGTCAGGAGAAAAGTCTATCGATTCGTCAATTTTGAAATCAAATGGAGTTGCCAGGTATTCATCGACCAGTTTTAAAATATTAGTGATCCTGAAATTGATCCGTTTGCTGGCAAGGTTCATAAGTTCTGGGTTTCCATTTATCAGCTCATCGTCAATACTATCCTCATATTTATTGAAATCATTAATATCAGATTGTAAAAAATATCTTTTATTGTAATCGAGATAGCTCAGATATTCTTTGAGGCCGGTTTCGGAAAAATAATCATCTATTTTTCTTCCGCTGTAATGCCATGCCTCAAGCCCCTGCTGAATGATCCTGAAAAGGGTCTTTTCAGGGATCGGTTTGGAATTGATCGTAACTATATTTATAATAAGAATTATTATTGGAATGACCACTATATATTTTCTCATTGATTTTTTCATTATCCTCTCTCTATCTATATGAAGAACATTAAAGGACCTTACCGCCCCATTTTTTAATATTTTCAGAAATAAATTCAATTATTTTCTCATGTTCCGCTTTTCCGTTACCCTCAATTTCCAGAGGTTCTCCGAATGTAATGTATACGGTTTTTTTTCTGTTGAGTTTCCCAAAATCTTTTATGACCTTTCCCTGCTCAACAAAATCTGTTTTTAACGCCAGAGGAACAATTTTCACATTCCCCCTGATTGCGAGTTTGATCCCGAGGCTGTTGAATTTTCTTTTATCAAAAAATGGCTGACGTGTGCTCTGGGGGAACAGAAGAACAGAAATATTGTTTTTCAAACTATTAATACCTTCAGAGATAACTTTCATCAGATCTTCTCTGGGATTCTCCCTGCCTACAACAATAGGGTTAGTTGAGCCGATTATCTTACCTAACAAAGGCATTTCCACCAGGCTGCTTTTTACCACGAAGGTCATACTATTGATGGGGTCTATAATGGAAGGGAGGATCAGCGTTTCAAGAAGTCCCATATGATTGCCGACAAATACAACAGGTTCGTTCTTCAATTTTCGGATATTATCAAACCCTCTTATTTCAAACTTCGCGCCCGATGCTTCTGCTATTCTGAGAATATCATTGGATTCTCTGGCCCATATTTCAGAAGTATAGAGGCCCTTTCGTGCGTATTTAAAGTTATATTTTATTATATTTTTTATTACACTTAAATAAAAATATAGTCTTGATTTGAGTAAAATAAAATCCCATACGGAGGATTTATGGTCATCGGGGGTCTTGTATATATTACCGGTATAATATTCTTTCATATTTTCAACTGAATTATATCTTTATTTCGTGTGACAGTCAAAGCAGTATTGATTGTTATATGGTAAATGTGATAAATTCTATATTCATGAAAAGGGTTGAATTGTTAATAGTGTTGCTAATGATAGTTGTTATTTCCCCATGTTTTTCCGCAAAAAAAAAACCGGTGATACTTGCTGAACATTTTGAATCTTCAGGTGACTATATAATCTACACGAAAAATGTTGAACTTATTACCGAAAAATATAAAATATTTGCAGACTTTCTGAAATACAATACAAAAACAAAGGATATAATTGCACAGGGCAGAGTAACTATGACCTCCGATGATATATCTGTAAGTGGTGGTGAGCTTAATTTTAACATTAAGGAAATGACCGGAGAAATGTATGACGTACAGGGTATGATGGAGCCTTCAGTCTCTTTTTCCGCTGATAAACTTGTTCAAGTTGATAAAGATATTCAAAAATTTACAAAAATGAAGTTCACATCATGTACACAACTTACTCCGAGGTGGTTGATAAGCAGCCGTAAGGGGAAGATCAAGAAGGATAAATATATAGAGATGAGAGATGCAGTGTTAAAGATAAAGAATATTCCTGTTTTTTATCTCCCTTACCTGAGGTATCCGGTGCGGGACAACAAATCAACAGGATTCCTTTTTCCTGTCATCGGAAGCTCGGAGCAGTTCGGATTTTTCATAAAAAACTCATTCTTCTGGAATATAAAACCAAACCTTGATCTCAATATTTCATATGACCATTTTTCAAAGATCGGAAAGGGTGCAGAGCTTGAACTGCGGTATTTGTTCAGGAATAGTGAAGGAAGCATAAAGGGTTACTATTTTGATTATTCCGGGAAATATATAGATTCCCTTGAGGAAGGGGTAACGATAGATGATGGAGATTATAATATCGAAGTTAAGCATTTACAGAAGATCAGTTTCCTTAATACAAAAATAAGAGCTGATGTTAATTATCAGAGTAATCCTGAATTTCAAAGCATTTTTAATAAAGACTACGGAAGGTATAACAGGTCAAGGTTCAATTCAAATGTTTCCCTTAATTCTTCTATATCAAACCTCAATTTGTCAATATCAGCATCAAGAAATGAGACGTTTTATATTCAGAGGAACAAATCAAATGTCATTTCAAAATTCCCATCGATCAGCCTGAATCTGAAGCAGCAGAAATTATGGAAAATTCCGGGGTATTTTACTGTCAGAGGAGGTTTTGACAGTATCAGCAGAACTGGTGTCGATTATGAACAGGAGGACCTGTTTGTCAGTGATGTTACTTCTGACAGGTTCAACCTGATCCCGTCATATACTCTCAGCTTAATTAAATTGCCATGGCTGACTATTACAACTGATCTTGAGACCAGGCACAGTTTTTATCTGAAAAGTCAGGACCCCGGGACAAAAGAAATTCTTGATGAACCTCTTCACCTTAATTATAATACCGTAAAACTTACGCTCAAGGGTCCTTCATTTTACAAGATCTTCAAGACCCGGTCCAGCAGATTAAAACATCTGATTGAGCCGGAGATAAAAGTGTCCTATTCTACAAAGGTTGATGATGAGGAAAGAAAAAAGGTGATCCCGATAGATAATTTTGATTATCCGTCATTTTCATATGTCAGTTTTTCTCTCAATTCCAGATTATTTAAAAAAAGTAATATTGCAAATAAAGCGCCACGTGAGATCCTGACCTATACATTAAGTCAGAAATATTATTTTGATCCTGAGATCGCAAGCAGATACAGAACTATTATTGTCGGAGAAGAGAATATATATCCTGAGTTTTCCGAATTAACAAACAGTTTCAGGTATAAACCTTCCAGGGATATTTCACTTGATATCACATTGGCGTATAACCATTATCTGGATAAGTTTCAAAGGGCTAATTTTACAATTGGATATACAAATCTTGACAGCCCTGTTAACGGAAGGCTCACTTACACCCTTTTTTTTAACCCTTTTTTTCGAGGGGATGCTCTATTCCTGAACACTGAACTTATAAGAGGTGATCTTAATATAGAATTACCTGTATTACCTTTAAAAATAAATGGTGCTATTGACTATGATATCAAAGAGAAACGGTTCAGATATGGAAGTGTGATAGCCTCATACAATTATCAGTGTGTTAATTTTAATCTGGAGATGAAGATCTATACTTTGTTTGATGGCAGTACCAACTATCAATATACTTTCGGTGTGACATTCGGTAATCTTGGAATGGTGAAAGATTTTTTCAGCGGGGATAATTAGAAAATGAAAAAGGTCTTGATTACAGGTTGTTCCGGCTTTCTTGCTTCATATCTCGTCAGGGAACCTGATATTAAGAACAGCAGGATCCTCGGAATCACAGAAGTGGAAGATTATACTTCAACGGATTTCGAAGTGATCAACGCTGATATAAGAGACAGGGGAAAAATAAAAAATATCATCAGAGAATTCTCTCCCGATTATATATATCATCTTGCCGCAATTTCCAATGTAGGATATAGCTGGCAAAATCCGGGACTTACATATGAAGTTAACTTTATCGGAAGTTCAAATCTTCTTGAATCTGCATTCGAATATTCACCTGATGCCAGAATAGTTCTTATGTCCAGTGCTGAAGTTTATGCAAAGGTAAATGAAGGATTTCTCTCTGAAACTTCTAAAACATCTCCGAACAATCCCTATGCACTATCAAAACTGGCGATGGAAATGGCCGCAGATCTTTATATTAATTCCAGGAATATGGAAATAATTAAGATCAGGTCATTTAATTTTACAGGCCCCGGCCAGAATATATCATTTGTCTCATCCGACTTTTCCTACCAGATAGCCCAGATCGAAAAGGGGAAGAAGGATCCTGTCATTAAAGTGGGGAACCTGTCTGCAAAACGGGATTTTTCTGATGTCAGAGATATCGCTAGATATATTTCAGTAATAGGCCGGGAGGGTGAGAGTGGAGAGATCTACAATACATGTTCCGGAAGTGTTTATTCCATCTCTGATATGCTGAATACCCTTCTTGAACTTTCTACATCAGATATAAAAGTTGAAGTGGAGAAAGAGAGGCTCAGGCCGGTAGACAAACCCTTACTTGCAGGAGATAACTCAAAAATAAAAAATAAGTTCGGGCTTGGACCAGAATATGACATGGAACAGACCATGAAAGATTTACTAGAATTCTCAAGAAAAAGCTTAAATAAATAAATTTATATTAGGGACGGTCTTTTAAATTTTTAATTTTTTGTTTATTATTTAAACATGAGACACGCAAGACTTACATGGCAGGGAGCTTTTCACCATATAATGAATAGGGGAATTGAGGAAATTCCTATTTTTAAAGATGATAAATTAAAAAAATACTATTTGGATCTTTTGAGCGAACACAGTAAAAAGGAAAAAATCAGAATATTTGCTTATTGTATTATGGATAATCATTATCACCTTCTCCTTGAGAATAGTTCTTTGAGATTATCTGAATTCATGAAAAATGTTAATTCACAATTCGGTCAATTATATAGAAAATTAAATAGAGGGAAAGGATATGTATTTGAAGATAGATTTAAGTCTACCCTTATTGAAAATGAATCATATTTAGTAACTCTAATCCGATATTTACATCAAAATCCTGTAAGAGCAAAGATAGTTGAAGATCCATTTCAATATAGATGGTCTAGTATTAACTTATATTTTAAAGAAAAAGAATCAGAGTTTGTTGATACTGAGTATGTTGAAAATATTTTTAGTGGTGAAAAAAGTTTTATTGATCTTATGAATGATATTATTTATAAAGATCTTCCAGACAAGAAAACTAAATTTGGGAGAGTTTTCGGATCAGAAAATTTTGTGAAAAATTCAGAAAAAAAATATGATCGAAGATCAGAGAATAATTCAAAACTGAATAAGAGGGAAAGAGACAAATATTTTGAACCCGTTGAAAAAATTTTTTTTGAGTTTGAGAATAAAATAGGAAAAAAAATTGAGGAAATTGATATTTCAACGCATAAAGGAAAAAGAGAACGGGGAGAGCTTCTTGTTTATTTGAAAGATTATTCTGGGCTTAAATATAAGGAAATATGTGAATTTGATATTTTCAGAGATATAAAATTCAATTCTTTGGGTCATATATATTCAAATGCAAAAAAACAATTAAAAAAATTAAAAAATTAAAAGACCGTCCCCAATAAATTTGATATAAATTATAGTTCTATTTTATTTAGATGCTTAAGGTATCCGGAAACCATTTTTTCCATTGTAAATTTTGTAGAATGTAAGTAACCTTTTTCCTCAAATTCAGATCGAAAAGAAGTATCTGTAAGTAGTTTTTCAATTTTCACAGCAAGTTCATCCGGTGATGCCGGGTCAAAATAGACTGCACTCTCTTCGAGTACTTCACTCAGGCTGCCGCATTTTGTTGAAATAACAGCTTTTTTTCTTGACATAGCTTCCAGCGGTGGGAAACCGAATCCTTCATAAAGTGAAGGGAAAACAAAAAATTCAGAAAAATCAAGGAGATTTAGAAGTTCCTCTGTCTTAATGTAACCGGTTGGAATTACCATATTGGTAATATCATATTTTTCTGTGATCCTGAAAAGTTCTTTACTCTTTTCCACCCCGGCGAGAACCAATCTAAGAGACGGGAATTTTTCACTGATGATCCCGAAGGCTTTTAAAAGAACTTTCAGATTCTTATGGGGTTTGAAATTCCCGGTATACATTATATATGGAAATGGTTTTGGGTTTGCACCTTTCTTAAACTTGAAAAAAATTTCTGGTAATCCGTTATGGATAACATTGACAGAGTCATAATCAAAGCCGAAAAGGTCAACAAGGTCTTTTCTGCTGTTCTCTGATACCGTAAAAACTTTTGATCCGGAATTTTTTATCTTTTTTATAAACTTTTTCGCAAATTCAACTTTGATCTCCGGTTTGAAATAGTGGGGGAATTTGAAATGGATAAGATCGTGAATGGTTATGATAAGTTCATTCTTTAAAAAATAAGGAAAGACATAGTGAGGGGAGAAATAATAATGGTCTTCCAGGTGCGAAACAGCATTCGGGATCTCAAAATGTTCTCTTAATGAATAATTGGGTGATTTAACCATTATCACATCATCCTGGTCTAATTCACCGAATAGATTAGGATTAATAATCTCTTCATTTGAGAAGATGATCTTTGATTCAAAATTTTCAGAGTTTTTGATAGACGGAAAGAGATTTTTTATATACTCTCCAATTCCATAATCATTCAGCTTTCTTGCATCAAGTATTATTTTTTTCATATTTCACTCTCTTAATTGTGGATAAAGTTTCTTTAATACTCAGAGATTGTTTTTTTTCTCCCGAGAGCATGGTGAAACTCAATCTCAAATAATATTTAATGATCAGGTAGCTTTTCAGAAAATTAAATGAGGTTTTATTATTGTGTTTTTTATAATAATACAAATGTCCTTTTTTAATAATAGGAAGGAGGCCGGAGTAGACGGGGCCGGTGGATTTCCCAAGATAATGGATTATTTTGCTTTTTGAGGTTATATGATTCAGATATCCTTTTTCTCTTACTCTCTTTCCCATATCTGCATCTTCATAATAAAGAAAGAATTTCTCATCAAATCCACCAAGGTTCTTATAGAGAGCTGAAGGAATTAAAAAGCATGCTCCGGATATCCAATTTGCGTCTTTTTCAAATTTTCCTTTTGAAAAGAATAATTCAAGTTTAAAAAAGACCACGGAAAAATATTTTGTAAAAAATTCAGTTATAATTCCAGGATCCCTTCCGAATGATATCTGGGGAGATCCGTCACTATAGTACAGAACAGGAGATATTATTCCGTATTTCGGGTTCTCCTTAAGTTCAGATAAAAGGGATTCTATTGAATTTTCCAGGATCTTCGTGTCGTTATTAAGGATCAGTATAAATTTTCCGTTAGAATTATCTGCTCCGATGTTGTTTGCATATGAAAATCCTTTGTTCTCATCAAGCTCAATGATCTTAACAGCAGGGAATTTTTCTTTAACAAGAATAATAGAGTTATCGATTGAATGATTATCTATAACAATGACCTCAAAATTTATATTCAGATCCTGATCTAAAACAGATACGATAGTATCATAAAGGTATTTTCCTGAATTATAATTGACAATAACGATTGAAAGTTCGACTTTATTATTCATACACAGGTAAATTTATTTATATGATGAAATGCTTTTAATATCAATTCTTCCTTTCGTTTCAGGGAAATTAACAATAGAACTGTTAATGGAAATGAATATTGATCTGATCTTTGATGTGTCAATATCTTTGTTTTCCGGCTCTCCGGAGATCATAATTAACTTACTGAAAGGGATATTGATGCTTTCCCATTCCGGAGTACTCAGGAAAGAGTGCCTGTACCACGACTCATTTTGCTCACTCCCGGTTCTGATCTCCAACCAGTATCTCATTGTCTCTGAAGATCTTGATTCAATAGTAATTCCCATGAAATCGGAAAGATCAACAGTTTTACGTGCAGCAAGTGATACCCAATAATCCTTCTCATTTGCTCTTCCTCTTAAAACATAATCGAGTGATATGATATCTTTACCCTTTTCAGATTTTTTATAAAGAATTTTTCCTGATGAATAATTATTATTCTCAAGTTTAAAAAGCCGGGGCAGCAGAAAAACAGGTTGGCGAAAGGAGATATCAACTTTTTTTACAGGTTTGATATCTTCATTACCGATAAAGAATGGATTAGTAGCTATCCAGGGTAATTTATTGAATTTTCCTTTATCTGCAAAAACTTCACATCTGTAGACTCCCGGACCGTTGATCATGATCTCAGCTTTTGACGATGGATCAAATCTTTCAATGAAGAATTGTTTGCCATTCCTGATGATCTTGACGTGTACAGGAAATTTGAACGGAAGATCAATTCGGAGGGTTCCGTTGAAATCTGAAATGTTTTCTCCTGTTTCATGATCTTCTCCATCAGATGATCTGTAGACAATATCAAATCCGTTTGCCGGTGAAATACTTTCTATAACATTATAATATCTCCCCTTTTTTATGCAGTCAATAATAATATCAGCAGAGTTTAAAGGGTCGGACGAAAATGATTTGTCAGTTTTTACATATATGTTCAGTATGGAGAACATCGATTTGTAGGAAGGGAAGTTGAGTGAGATCTTTTTAGTTAATGGTATCTTAGCATGTGCATCAAGAGCATAGATCCCCATATATTTCCCATTTTTGTTAAAAGAATCCCATACGGCCAGGTTTTTTTCAGGATATTCGAGAGAGCTTAAAAGGGCGTACTCATGGTTCAGTATATAACGGAACGGGAATGCAACAAGCTTCAAAACGCCTATTCTCCTTGCACTGCTGTATGAACTGAGGACTTCGATTCCTGTAAAATCTTTTACATCCCAGTTTGTCCATGGGATCTTATTATCGAAAGGGTGGGAGATAAAACTGAATCCGCTATATCTATTCACATCATTTATGGCTTCCTGAGGTTCTCTCGGGAGTTGATATTTTCCAATATCAAATCCTGCTGAAGCAAGATGTCCGCAATCAAGGGAAAATTCTGACCCTCCGATCAGGAGCACATTGTTATAGAATGAAGTTGATTCCGCGCATTTCAGGTTCGGCTCTCCATGATCAGTAAGGATTACAAAATCAAGATTGAGTTCCTCTGCTGCTTTAGTTATTTCTTCAATATCTCCTTTGCCGTCCGAAAAATTGGAATGAACATGGAACACGCCTTTTATAATATTTTCATCCGGAGGGTTGTTATTAGTAAGTTTTTTATAAGTCAGAGGTGAGTAAACTATTAAAAACAAAAGCAGCAATAAAACTATAAAAATAAATCTTTTTATTGGTTTTCTCATTGGATGAAAATTATACCACCACGCCTGAATGCAGTCAAAAGAGATATTGTTTATTATTGACATCATTTCAATTTAGAATTAAAATCGAAAAATGGCTGGATCAAATTCATCAAAATCAGTTATATTTACTGCACTATTTGCAAATTTGTTCATTTCTGCAATGAAACTTATAGTTGCGTTTATTACACGCTCGACTGCCATGATGGCTGAATCTATTCATTCACTGGCAGATTCTTTTAATCAGGTTTTTCTTCTGATCGGGATTAAGAAAGGTGAGAAAAAAGCAAATGAGCTTCATCCTTTCGGGTTTTCGGGAGAATTGTATTTCTGGTCATTTATTGTGGCATTGATCCTGTTCTCAGCCGGGGCATTGTTCTCTATTTATGAGGGAATCCACAGGCTTCAACACCCGATGAAAGTTGAAAAGATCGAATTAGCTTTTATAGTACTCGGATTATCCTTTATTGCAGAGGGCTTTGCATTTATCAAGGCTAATAGGATGATCAATCTGGAAAGGAAAGGGGAGCCGATCTTCTCTTATCTGAAAAAAACAAAAAAATCTGAACTGCTTGTTGTATTCCTGGAAGATTTTGCTGCTCTCACCGGGCTTTCAGTTGCTATAGCAGCACTCTTACTTCAACATTTCACAGGAATATTGATATTTGATGGAATTGCATCCATATTGATCGGTATTATACTTGCGGTAGTAGCATTTTTTCTTGGGAATGAGACCAGGTCACTCTTGATCGGAGAGAGTGCTGATCCGAAACTCATATATAAAATAAACAACATATTCAAAAATGAGGAAAACATCGAAAGAGTGATCCATCTGAGATCATTGCAATTGGGGCCGGATGACATCCTCCTTGCTGCTAAGATCGAGTTCGACCACCGGCTGACTATAAAAGAGATCAGTAATCTTATTAACGGGATCGAAGCTGAGATCCGCTCTGACCATCCAATGGTTAAAAAAATCTATATAGAACCGGATATTTACAAAGAGAATTATATTTAATGTTTAACAATTGTCATTAAGAATTCACGGTGCTTGTCATTAAGTTCTGTGGAATTTGTCATTAAGCGTTCACGGTACTTATCATTAAGGACTAATGACATTTACTATAGCTCTAATGACAATCTCTAAAGTTCTTCATGACAATTTCTGCAAGCACTCAATGACAAATGCTGTGAGTACCTTTATTGTAAGATAAATTCCCCTATGATATATTCATAATATGAAAGCAAGGATCATACAATTCTCACCTGCATTGGGAAACATTGAAGCAAATTTTGAATATCACAAATTAAAAATCATTGATGCTGTTAAAGATGGGATCGATCTGATAATTTTTCCTGAGCTCAGTCTTTCAGGTTACCAGTTAAAAGATATTATTTACGATATATCCAGAGAAAGAATTGATAAAGTATTAGTTGGTTTAATGGAGCTCAGTAAAAATATTGATATAGTAGCAGGCCTGCCGTATGAGGAGAGTCCCGGGATGATCTATAATTCTGTGATCTATTTTTCCGAAGGGGAGATTATTCACAATCACAAGAAGGTTCAATTGCCGAATTTCGGGATTTTCGAAGAGGAGATGATCTTTAAGGCCGGAGAGAATTTCAAAACTTTCAGGATCGGAAATTTAAATGCCGGGATATTGATCTGCAGAGAGATACTTTTTCCCATTAATGCATATCTGTATTTCCTTCAGAACACCGACATTATCATTGCAGTATCCAATAGTCCTCACAGAGGTATGGGGGAGGACGGGTTCAGTTCTCATAAGCTGTGGGAACGTCTCGGAGAAGTTTATTCAATTAATTTTCACCAGAATTTTATATTTTGTAACAGGACCGGATTTGAGGATGGGATCGGATTTGGCGGGGGTTCATTTTATGCGGCACCCGGAAAAGGTATAGTTAAAATGGGAAAATATTATGAAGAACAGGTTATTGATATGGTTATTAACAAGGATGACATAAGGAGATCGAAAATAAGTTCCAATTATCTCAGAGATGAAAAACCTGATATAATATTAAAAGAATTGAACAGGATCATTCATGGCTGAAATAAATCTCAAAATAACAACAGATATAATAGTAAGGTTTATCTCGGATTCTATTAGAAAGAATGGATTCACCAATGGTATTATTGGCGTTTCCGGCGGAATAGATTCTGCAATTGTCCTTGATCTTACAGTTAAAGCCCTGGGGAAAGATAATACTTTTGCATTGTTGATGCCTTATCGAACATCTTCCCCGGAGAGTCTTTCGGACGGGAAAACTATTTGTGACAAACTGGGGGTTAATTATGAGATCATTGATATAACGCCTTCGATTGATCCCTATTTTGAAAAATACCCGACTGATAATAAAACACTTATCGGGAATAAGTGTGCAAGGGAGAGGATGTCAGTCCTTTATGACTTTTCAGAAAGAAAAAAAGCTCTTGTTGTCGGTACTTCAAATAAAACTGAAATACTTATAGGATATTCCACTCTTTTTGGTGATTCCGCTGCTGCATTTCTCCCTATAGGAGATCTTTATAAGACAGAAGTTATTGAATTGGCAAAATACCTCGGGATCCCTGATCCTATAATCAGTAAAAAGCCGTCCGCTGATCTATGGATGGATCAGACTGATGAAGGGGAGATCGGTTTTAAATATGAAATTCTGGATAAGATCCTTTATGATATGGTTGACCTGAGACTTACTGAAAAGGAGATGATCGGATCAGGTTTTAAAAAAGAGGATCTACAGAAAATCCAAAAAATGATCACAGGGACTCAATTTAAGAGGACGATGCCGCCAATAACCAAGATCCATAACCGTACTGTCGGACTCGATTTCAGGTATCCACGCGACTGGAATAAATAGAATCGGTTATGGCGCTATATATTGTCCCTGTACCGATCGGGAACCTTAAGGATATTACATTAAGAGCTATAGACATCCTTAAATCTGTTGATTTTATAATTGCAGAGGATACCCGGTATTCATTAAAATTATTAAATAATCTTGGAATAAAGAAAAAACTTTACAGCTACTATAAACCGAAAGAAGAAGAGAAGGCAAAAACCATAATCAAATATTTGTTAAATAAAAATGGTGCTCTTATAACAGATTCCGGAACTCCTCTCATTTCAGATCCCGGGAATATTTTGATCAGGAAAGCATTAGGTGAAGGGATAGATATTATTTCTCTTCCCGGGCCGACGGCATTTGTTCCGGCATTAACAAATTCAGGACTCCCGGCTGATACATTCATTTTTGCCGGATTTTCTCCTAAAAAAGGGGGAAAGTTGAAAACTCACCTTGAACAATACTCCGGCCTCAAACATACACTGATCTTCTATGAATCGCCAAGAAGAGTACAAAGATTCCTGGAGACTGCATATGAAATATTCGGAAACAGAAGATTCTCCATATCAAAAGAAATATCAAAAAAGAATGAGAAAACTATTCGTGGAACACTTAGTGATCATAAAGAATTAATAGAAGAGATAATTGCATTAGGAGAATTTGTGATAGTGATTGAAGGGAATAGGGGAGATGAAAGCGAGGATAAACCTGAACTGAATTCGGTTGAGGATATATTTGATTATTTTAAGTCCGGGTATGGTATTTCCAGAAATGAAATAAAAAAAATATTGATGACCCGGAAATAACAATATAATTAATTAAATAATTATTGTTTGAAATTAACTTGAAATTAAATTTTTACTCTATATAATTTTTTTGGAGATAGATAGTATCGAATTATTAGGAGGGGAAATGAAAAAACAATTTTTGTATTTTTCTGCATTTATTTTTATATGTATTCTTATAGTGCAGCCTGCCTGTAAGATAGTTGAGGAAGCTCAACCGGCCACAAAGTACATATTGACGGTAATTCAGGGAGAAGGTGTAAGCGGCGTTCCTGCTGCAGGAACTTATAATTATGATGAAAATCAAACTGTGACCTATAGTTATACTGCTACGGCAGGATATGAAGCTCTTGATGTTGCTCTCGATGGGATCACAATTGCCAATTCCGGTTTTATATCCATGGACAGCAATCATACTCTGGATGTAACGGCTGTTTTTGATCTGACTGGTGAGTGGGACGGATACCATGCAGAAGGTCCGAATGGGGAGGGTATACACTACAGCCTTCATCTCACTTTCAGCGGAGGGGGGGCTACCGGTACTATCACTGGTACAGAGGGGAAATCCTGGCCGGTAACCGGTACTTATACCCTTAACGGTTCAGTTATAGAGTTTGAACTGGACAGCGGCTATAAATGTACAGGTACAGTTGAGCCTGGCAAAATGAGCGGGACTTATACCCTTTTTCCCGGTGAAACGGGAATATGGATTCTGGAACGCTAATAAAAAAACATCATTACAAAGAATTTTATTACAACTTGAAAATATTTGCTGAACGATAACTAAGAGCTTCCTGGATATCAATGGTGTCTATATCATTACTTCCCCGAAGGTCGGCAATAGTTCTTGAAATTTTGAGTATTTTGAAATAACTCCTTGTACTAAGGTCCAGTTTTTCAACAGCTCTTTTGAGAATGTCTTCAGTCTCTTTTTTAAGGATGCAAAATTTCCTGATCTCCTTGTTCCCCATTTGTCCATTTGCAAAAATGTTTTTCTTCAGCACTTTAAAGCGAGCACTCTGGATATCTCTGGCAGCCATAACTCTTTTCCTGATTGATTCAGAACTATCTGACGGGATATTTGATGTTATTTCATCAAGTTCGACTTTTTCAATCTCTATCTGCAGATCAATTCTGTCCAGTAATGGTTTGGAGATCCTTGAATAGTATCTCCTTTTCTGTGCTGCTGTACATCCTTCAAATTCAGATGTTTTTATCCCATATGTGTCCTCACAAAGGTTCATAGCTGCAATAAGCATGAATCTCGCAGGGAAAGTGTGGGTTACGAGAGAGCGGGAAATAGATATTTTGCCATCTTCGAGAGGTTGTCTGAGAACCTCAAGTGCACTTTTTTTGAAATGGGGGAGTTCATCCAGGAAAAGTGTCCCATTGTGTGCAAGTGATATTTCACCCGGTACAGGAAATCGTCCCCCTCCACTCATTCCAACATCGGAGATCGTATGATGAGGAGATCTGTGAGGCCTCTCTGTTATCAACCCGATACGATTGTTCAGAAGGCCTGCCGAACTGTAGATAAGTGAGGTCTCCAGAGTTTCTTTCTCTGTCATTAATGGAAGGATCGATGGGATGGCTTTTGCCATCATAGATTTCCCGGCTCCCGGCGGTCCGATCATAAGAATATTGTGTGATCCTGCTGCCCCGATCTCCAGTGCTCTCTTTGCAAGATATTGTCCCTTAACTTCACTAAAATCTGTATAGGAAGTTCCGGTCATATTTTCACCTGCATGATCAACGGGATCATATATCCTTACCTGATCTTTATTGAATATGAATTTTCCGACCTCCGTCAGGTCTTTCAGGGCATAAACTTCTATTCCCTTGACATATGAGGCTTCAGAACCGTTATCGATTGGGACAATTATACCCTTGAAGCTGTTTTGTTTTGCTGCAATGGCATAGTTAAGGACACCCTTAACAGGTTTTAACTTCCCTTCAAGATTTAACTCCCCGAAAAAAAGAAAGTCTTTAAATTGCTTACTGGGGATACTATTTTGATTCATAAGAATTCCCATTGCGATAGGAAGGTCAAACGATGAGCCCTCTTTTTTTACATCTGCCGGTGAAAGATTGACTACTATCTTTACACCGACAGGATAATCAAAACCTGAATTTTTTATTGCAAATTTTATTCTTTCTTTACTCTCTTTAACTGAATTATCGGGAAGGCCTACAATCGTTACTCCGGGAATTCCTCTGGAGAATCCGACTTCGACCTCAGCTTTAATTACTTCAAGTCCATTTAAAATTGAAGAGTTGATCTTTGTTATCAATATTTTTCCCTGTTAAATTATCTTAGTACATGTTCAGATAAATCGTGAAAGAATTGCTGCAAAATAGAGTGATACTCAATTTAAAATTAAACATATTAAATATATTATATATAAAAGAGCTGAATTTCAACTAATTTCTTTTAAGATTTGAACTATCTTGGAATAAGGAGTCTTTTCCCGGGTCTTATCAGGTTGGATCTCAG
>Ga0190293_1000119_pt1 | contig 26914 bp, 23 predicted proteins | sample 48693001_MG_FD_161671 | JGI IMG/M metagenome (GOLD analysis project Ga0190293, IMG submission 161671) | Hydrothermal vent microbial mat bacterial communities from Southern Trench, Guaymas Basin, Mexico - 4869-30-0-1_MG | ecosystem: Environmental > Aquatic > Marine > Hydrothermal vents >...
TGAGCCATCCGAATCTTCGGATAGGTAAAATGTTCGACCACATCAAGACAAGGAAACCAAGTCCTACTGTTGTGGCGTTCAAGAAAATGGCCTTACCTGTGGTGCTGATCATAGTATTCATGGCGGCTTCTTCATCACCCTGTTTCCTGAACTCCTCCTGAAAGCGTGAAGATGCGTGAATTGCATAGTCGATACCGATACCGATCGAGATACTTCCGACCATGATCGTAGCTATATCCAGAGTTACACCCGCATAACTCATTACGCCAAAATTAATAATTACTGTGAATACAAGAGGTAAAGCGATGATCAGACCCATCAGGGGAGAGCGAAAACGATACGTCATCAAGAGAAAGATGAGCACAAGTGCAATGACAAGGCTCATAATCTGACTATGGATCAATGTTCCGTTAAGTGTGGTGAATATGGGCAAGTAGCCTGACAGAGCAGCCTGGAAGCTTACAGAATCACCAGGTATGCTCCTCTCCAGGAGATCGCTCGGAATTCCTACAAGGCGCTCACTCAAGGTCCAGAGGTTACCTCGGACATCTTTCTGAAACCTTTCATTCCGAGCAGCGTCTGTGGGAAGAACTGAAAGCATCTCTGTCAGCCAGTGCTCGGTTTGATGCCGTGTCTCTACTTCTGAAACGAGAGTACCGATACGCTCAGAAACGATATCGATGTAATCAGGATTGTCTACGAAATAGATCTCTGGTACAGCAGCAACAACTGTTGAATTGAAGTCAAGAGAAGTGGGATTAGATTGCTCAACCGCTTCTGCCAGGGAGATAACAACATCGTTGATAACTGAATCAGATTCTATGATAATCGGTGCTTCCCACAGCAGATAATCCCGAAATTTCTCCTGAAGCATATTCAGCTCTTCGGAAGTTAAGTCTTGAGTTGGTATTGACGTTACCTCACGAAGTTGGTTAACCAGGTCCGAATGAGATATTCCTATCAACAGTCCCCGGTTAGATGCGTCATTGTAGATGTTCTCCGCAATATCCTGCAGTTGGTAATCTCGTACGATCTCCTGTTCATCAATCGAAAGCAGGTCGTATTCGATTCTGGTAAGCGTAGTGTTGAGTTCAGATTCAAGGTATGAACCGATCTCTTCGGAAGCGCTCAGGATGGCTCTGGTGTTCAATGAACTGAACTGAGCATGAATAAGAGCTTCGTTATAGTCATCGTTGACAAGACGGGTCAGAGTTTCTTCACCTTCAAGCAGGAACAGTAAATTGGTAACTTGGCATCTGGTTTCGGGAATCGCCCACCGGCCGGTAATGATGTAATTCAGTTCTGCGATGAGGTCGGCAAGGGATTGTGTGCTTTCCACTTCAGGAAGTGCCTGTATGTACTTCTCCACCTTCAGCATCTGTTTCAATACGAGAGGATCTCTGATATCACCGTTGATAATCACCTGGAAGGGCAGGGCGCTGGCGAATCTGTCTTTAAGAAGAGTTGATGTAGTTCTTACTTCGGAATCTTCCGGGAAATACTCCAGCATATTGACTTCGGTCTCCAGTTGCGGAATCCGAATAAGGCCGACAATGGTCAGGATGCCTGCAACAAAAAGAATCGGAATCTTTCCGCGCAGAACAAGTCCAGCCTCGAACCTGCCAAGCCAGGATTTCGGAACAATTCGTCTCCCTGTTCTTTGTGCAGCAGCGCTCACTGGCAGGAGAGAGAAGATAGCAGGTAAAAGGGTTACGGATAGCAGGGTGGCTACCCCGACGCCTATTGCGGTAAAAAGGCCGAAGTCTGCAATGGCAGTCAGCAGAGAACCACCGAGTGCTAGAGAGAGAAACCCTATAAGGGTCGTAACACCGGTCAGAAGAATAGGAATCCCCACATCTTTCAGAGCGAGTTTTGTACCATTAACACCGCCTATATCTCTATTGGTGTCCTCACGATATTTGGCCACAAAATGAATTCCATAAGCCGAGCCCACCGCAACCAGTACAATCGGAGTAATATTGGAAACCATAGACAGTTCTACTCCGAACCAGCCCATGGCACCAAGTGTCCATATTGCGGAAATCAACACAATACCCAAAGGTAAGGTCACAGCTCGGAGGCTTCGGAATCCAAGAAAGAGTACAAGCACAACAATGAGTATGACGACAGGGATCAAACGAATGATATCCTCTGTAAGCAAACCGCCAATCTCCTGAATCTGTACAGGGAGACCACCGTAGTAAACTGAATAACCATCTCTAAATCGTTCTACATTGGCTCTGATCTCCGATACTATTACAGCATCATCTACATCTGGATGGACGCGAATGGTAATTAAGGTAATCCGACCGTCCTGAGATATAATCTTCCCCGCGTACATTTCTCTTCCAAGCGTATACTCGCGGAGGGCTTCTAACTCCAGATTGTCCGTTGGAATATCATTCTTGTTGATCAGCCGTTTGATCTCTAATCCGTATTCAGTGTCTCGCATATCAAGGATATCAGTCAGACTTGTGACACTCATTACACCTGAGACAGTATGGCATGATTCTGTAATATCTCGTATCACCGTGAGAGCTTCATGCGTGAAGATATCTTCACCCTCCACCGCCACCATGATGATATCGTTCCCGCCGTACTGCTCACCTACATGATCAAATAGGATGACTACAGGGTTATCATTATCCAGGTAACTGATGAGGTCGCTGTTGATGACAACCTTGCTGAGTCCAATAGCCATAAAGATCGTAATAAGAGTAACCGATACTATGATTGCTGCCCGAAACCTGATTACAGATTCTGTAAACCACTTCATACATTATCCTTTATCTTGTTTCGAGACCTTGAAGCAGGATGTCCAGCATCGTACTGACTGTTTCATCTAGATCATCCATCGATTTTCCGATGATCAGACGTAATTCAAGACCCTTCATGATGATTATTATCATTTTGGCAGTAGTAAGAACATCGCTTATCCTGAATACGCCGCTACTGATGCCTTCTGAAAGGATATTCTTAATTGTACTATTCTCGAAATCGGTGAATGCTTCCCTTTCCTTCTCAATGAAGGTGTATTGCTCCAGATAGGTTTCAGTCAGAGAGGCGTAGTAGATACTAAGTTTGAATAGCAGACGCATTCGAGTAATGATATATGCCCGCAGCTTATCCTGAGGTGAAGCAACCTTCTGGACAGCCATGCTCAGCTTTTCTATCAGAGTCTCGGCCTCCTGTCGAATAACTGATGAAAGGATTTTCTTTTTATCTCGGAAATAGTAGTAGAGAGAAGATTTGGACATACCCGCTGATTCCGCAATGTCTCTCATTGTTGTTTTTCGCAGTCCATATTTATCAAATACTTTGATTGCTGCCTGAAGAATTCGCTGTGCTACATCCTTGTTTTCTTCATCCACTTGAATGTCCTTTCTATTCTTCGACCAATTTGGTCAATAAATACAAACTTCAACAGAAATACGCAAGGTCAATAGCTTTACCATCTTTAAAACTATAGACTGAGAGTCAGAGCCTTATGAGCCTGGTATTGGAAAGTGCCCCAATTTTGGCGGAGAGAGCCAGAGACTATAAATCGAATTATTGAGGCCGGTCCTCATTTCTTCAATAATCGAAGAATTCAGGCCCGGCCTCAGAACTTCAGTAGAGAACTGGCGCCTCGACGAGGACTTGAACCTCGGACCTAGTGGTTAACAGCCACCCGCTCTACCAACTGAGCTATCGAGGCGCGCAGTGAGAGGCGGAAAGATAGCCCTGCCTCCACATATCGTCAAGCTGAAAAGGGAGGGGGCACACCTTTTTTTGTGTACCCCCATCGGTCAAAGGCTATCCGGTTAGTTGATGACCACTACCCGAAGCTGTGCACTTGTCTCAGGTGCTGAGTAGGTGCAGACATAGAGACCGGATGGCAGTCCTGTTACTGTGGTTGAATGTGATCCGGCATCCATCCATCCGCTTACAGGTGAAAGCACTTCACGTCCTGTGAGATCGTATATCCTCAGGTTGGCTTCACCAGGTGCAGTGAGCTGGTAGGCTAGCTGGAAGCTGCCCTGTACCGGGTTGCATCCCATCAGGACAAGTGGTTCCTCTATGGTCGGGTCGACACTGATCCCGGTTACGCTCCAGAGGAATGTTATGTCATTGAATTTCGGAGTTATCCATGGATCACCCGATGTGAGTTTAAGGTTATACTGGATGTATCTGTCGGTAGGCTCGAGCAGTCCCTGGAGATTCGTCGGGCCTGAAAGCCATGCAGACCAGTTACCCATAGTTTCAGCGTCGCTTGAACCCCGGATCTGAACCTGGATATCAGTACTACCTGGCTCTTCTGAATCCCAGTGAAGGTAGTCCCAGTTGATCTCATCAACTGCTCCGGTATCGTAGATGGAAGAGGTCAACTCCCCGGGTGTGTCATAACCGCCGATACGGAAGTACTGAATTGTACTCTGGGTCTCCCAGGAGGGAGTCGCGAATTCAGGTATTCCGTCAGCGTTCAGATCGCCTGTCGCGATATCATACGACCACCTTGAGCTGAAGGAGTCCTTGAGAGTCCAGGATAAACCCGAACCATCACTGTTCTCCATCCAGTGTACTTCACCACCGGAGCCCCATTTTGCGATGAGCAGGTCTCTGAATCCGTCATCGTTCAGGTCGGCTGAAGCTAAAGCATAACAGTAAACAGGAGTGTCGATGGTGTGATTTGTCCAGTGTGTCCAGTTGATGTTCTCCCACCATGAGACCAAATTATTGGAAGCGACTACTACGTCATAGTCTCCATCACCGTTGATATCATCTACAAGGAGATCATGAACAGATGGCGCTTCAGCAACGACAATATCCTTCTCCCAGTATGTGCCATGGTTGACCCAGACCGCGACCTGCCCGGTCACATTGGAGCCGGCGACAACATCAGGTCTGCCGCTGCCGTTCATGTCCATGGCATCTACGATCAAAGCCCCGGAGAAAGCACCGTCGATGTAGTTCGGTGACCATGAGTGTGAAGTGGCAACTTTGTTTCGCCACCACATTATGTCCTCTGAGTCATACACCGCCAGGACGATATCCTGATAGCCATCGCTGTCGATATCAGCAACACTGGAACCGCGAGCATCGAAAGCGCTTATCTGTCTTTCTATCCAGGAAGCTCCGGCACCTTCGTTCTCCCACCAGAAGAGCCCCTCCGAGGAGTACGAAGCACATAGATCAATATCACCATCATCGTCGAAATCGGCGGAATTCAGCCAGGAACGATCTGAACCATTGCTGCTGATCAGGTGACGGACCCAGGAAAAACCCTGGTTGTCAATGTTTTCCCACCAATAGATCGCATCAGAGCCAACAGCGGCAACATCAAAGAATCCGTCACCATTGAAGTCGGCGATAACGATGGAGTTGGCGTTCCAGATCTCATTGTCGATGTTGTGCTCCCCATAGGGAAGAGAGAGTGAGAGGATACCAGGAGAAGTGTCGTAGTTGATATTGGTGCATACATCGAACACGCTTCCCCATGGACCGATGGGACCAGGTGTGCCCGGTCCACCTGACCAATCGGTCTGTAAGGCCGAATTGGCGGATACAACTGTAGAAAATGAGATAATGAGAAGTAATAGCACAATGCGCATTTTCATTCGGGACCTCCCCCTCAAGAGTTAGAATGAAGAGCATGATTGAGTGTTAATATCGCAGTTCCTGAAGTGCGTCAAGCCACAAAAATGAGACCCCCGGTGATGTCCCGGGGGTCTACCGAAGAATGCGTTCCTGATTCAGCTAGAGTCTGAGCAGCTCAGTAGTTCCCAAATTGCCCTGTGTATCTGTTACAACGGCGAAGTAGGCTCCTGCTGGAACCTGCGAACCGTCTGTAGAGGAGCCGTTCCAGGTAAATGCCCCTTCGAAAGTATCTTCGAGGATGAGCATGCCGCGAATGTCGTAGATCTCAAGATGAGCCTCACCCGGGAATCCTTCACCTGTGATGACAACCGAAGCGTTGAAGGGATTCGAGGAGAGAGAGAGGTCTATTGTACCGCTTGTCTCGGTACCTTCGACTCCCTCGGTGAGATCGATCTTGTAGATCTTGTCGTTCTCCATGTCGCTAACCCAGAGGTAACCCTCTGGATCCATAGCAACACCTCTTGCGTAGGGAACCAGGCTGCCTGGGATGTAGTCGACCCAGGTTCCGGCGGAGTTATAGAGGCGGAGAGTCACGGAGGTCCAATCCGAGGCAACCCAGACCGTGTTATCCGCGAGCCAGGCGATGTCTCTGGTCTGACTGAAGCCTGTAAAGGGGTTTCTGCTCAGTCTTCCGGCGATGCCGGGAAGAGTGTATCTGTAGGTACGATTCTGAGTTATGGAGCTGAGGTAGAGGTAATTGCCGCTGGCTGAAAGTCCCGTCACCGACGAGACAGGGTTTCCTCAACCACCGCACATGTCTACAGAACCTGAGAAGGTTCCGGTTGGTGTGTACTTGTAGACATAACCGGTTGTGGAGTTATTCCACAGGCCAACAAGCACGAGGTTGTGGGTCTCGCTGTAAGCGAGTCCGGTCGGGAAGTAGGCGGAGGAGTGGGAAACGTAGAAACTACTTTCTACAGCACCAGTCGCAGGATTAACGGAGTAAACGTAGTCCGTTACCTCATCAACAGCCCAGAGTTTGCCATCACCCCATGCAAGACCGCTGATATTCGTATCGGGGGCATCGAGGGTGAGTACGATGCTTTTAGCGTATACCAGCGCCGAAAGCACAAGCAGGGCGATCACGAGCTTCTTCAATCTGTCTCCCTTCTTCAACAGGATTGATATTTGATGTTAAGAATACACATATTCCCATAGACACTATGTAGGAAATAATCCCTGCGGTCAATCTTCCGCCATGAAGTGGAGCGTTCGCAGATGTGCTCAATTCACTTCAGCTGCTTATGAACATGGATGAATGAGGGGAGTACTGGTCAGTCTGAGAGCCATTGCTTATAATGCTTTCAATCTTATAGTGAACTGTGTGTCAGAAAGCTCTTTACTGCGTACTGAAAAGGTTTTCATCATTCCGTGCATAACTTGCTCATCTAGAGAATCAACACCGGCAGTCATTGCTGAGCGGGGTCGCATGCTCTACACACTTCTACGGTTGGGTGGAAGAGACTATTCCCATATCTCGGAGTACGGAAATGCGCACTTCTGTCACCTATGCGAGATATTAGCAGAGAATAATAGTGTTATGGTGTTCGAATGGACACCAGAAGCGGCAGAATGCCGCGTCAAGAACCGGGACGATACTCCCGGGAACAGGAGAACCAAATGAGCAATAAGTTGTTTGTCGGCGGCATTCCCTGGGCTACTACGGATGAGGCTCTCAAGGCGGCCTTTGATGAATTTGGTCCGATAGAAGAGGCCAATGTTGTTCGTGAAAGGGATACCGGCAGGTCAAGAGGTTTCGGTTTTGTGACCTTCGAGACCGAAGAAGATGCTGCTAGAGCCAGAGAGGCCATGCATGAGCAGGATCTCGAGGGCCGGCAGATCAAGGTTGATTTTGCGACAAGCAAGCCCACCAGAACTCGATCGGAATTCTGAGAATCCGATCTCTTTGAATTCATTTCCGTCAGGGGATGATGAATGCGGCATGAGCCGCAATGATTCGGGACTTACGTTCCGTGAAAAGGAGTATCTATGAACAGTAAGCTTTTTGTCGGCGGACTTCCCTGGGCTACAACTGACGATAGTCTGCACAAGGCCTTCGAGGAGTACGGAGCAATTGAGGAGGCCAACGTTGTCCGCGAACGCGATACTGGAAGATCAAGAGGCTTCGGTTTCGTGACCTTTGAGAATGCGGAGGATGCCCAGGCGGCTCAGCAGGCGATGAACGAGCAGGAGTTCGAGGGTCGTCAGATCAAGGTTGATTTTGCTAACAGCAAGCCGAAAAGACCCAGGAACGATTACTAGCGGATAGAAGTTGACCTGGAATCTGATGAACGGCGGGGGTCACCCCGCCGTTCATATCCATATAGCTTGATTCAGACCGGGATCAGACGGACAATGAACATCTTAGGCCAGTATTTGCCTGTGATGATGAAAGCGTTTCTGGCGGGATCCCAGGCAATTCCGTTGAGGACCTGAGCCTCCAGCCTCTCCTCCAGGGTCAGAATCCCTTCGAAATTCACTATTCCATCAACGATCCCGGTGGCTGGGTCGATCCGGAGCACAAGTCCGGATGACCAGACGTTGGAGAATATCCTGCCATCGTGATATTCGAGTTCATTAAGCAGGAACTGCGGCTCTCCCCTAAGTGTGACTTCGATCGATCGAATTACAGACAGGTCGTCAGTTCGCCTGAATCGGATCATTTCACTACCATCACTCACGGCGACGATACTGTCATTGATGCTGCAGATGCCCCAACCCTCAGTATCAATTGTCCCAGCCGTATCGATCTGGAGAGAATCGAGAGACCACTGGAGGACAACACCGGATTGCCAAGTCAGATGGAGGATCCGGTCGGAAAGGATTGTAATTCCTTCACCAAAAAGGGAATCCGGAAGAGCATACTTCTCCAGAAGTGTACCGTCCGAAAGATCGAGACGCCGAAGAGAAGAATGACCCCACATACCGGTACCTTCCCAGAGAACGCCCTCATGAACCTCCAATCCCTGAGTGAATGCGAGTGTGTCATGATAGAGAGTATCAAGAACTATGTAGACCAGACTGTCTAGTCCTTCATCAGGTTCGGATGGAGAGGAAGCATCATTTCCGCAGCATATGATGAAGGATACAAACAGAAGCACTGCTGGGAGAGATGCTCGTGGTACTGAGTAGATCGTTCTCACCGCCCCCTGGCACCTGGAGTACCGCCTGAGCTGCCCGAGTCGGCAGGAGGGGTTCCTCTGCCGCCTGATGGCTCCTCCGGCTCAGTAGTTACTGAGTCAGATGAGCCGCGACCGGTCTGACCGCTCCCGGCAGTGGATGCGGAATCCCTTCCGCTTCCACCCTGACCAGGCTGAAAAGACATGGAGTCGAGAAATCTAGCAGTGCGTGCAGGGTCTTCAGCGACAACCGGCAGCGAGGCGACAATGACTGACAGAGCGGAGAGCCGGTCCTCCGGAGTGGGATGTGTTTGCCAGAAACCCGGACCGGACCTGTCCTGGGTTCCACCCATTGTCTGAAGTACTCTCTGGAGCGCGGACGGATCATATCCCGCTGCGGAACAGATGACGACAGCAAGGCTGTCCGCCTGAAACTCGGTGTCTCGGCTGTAACCACTGGTCACAAGCGTTGATATTACCTCTTCCACAGCATCTCCGTAGTCGTCGAGGGCTTCCTGGACATCACTGCTTCCCCAGCGATCTGAAGCTTCACCGGCAACAAGTGCTCCGAACTCCACCCACTGGGCGCTTTCAATAGAACCAAGACCATGCTTCAGAGAAACATGTGCCACCTCATGGGCGAGAACGGCAGCGAGTTCATCCTCGCTCGCAGCCTGCTGAATGAGCCCGGATGTGATCATTATGAGGCCACCGGGACATGCAAGGGCATTGATGGCATCGCTGTCAAGGACAAGGAAGTGATAGCCATTGAATACAGATGGTCTTGGAGAGAAGGCAACGACTGACTGGCCGACAAGGTTCACATACTCCTGCAGCTGAGGGGAGTTGAGGGGGGAGTACAGCGTAAAAAGGTAAGCGGCTACGGATCTGCCGAGATAGTACTCCTCTACTTCATTCAGTGCTCCGGAAGCTCTGCTGAAGGAATCTGTGATATCAACAACCGTTTGCAGGTCATCACTTTCCAGTATGTCTGCAATGTCACCAAGGCCGAAGGCGGTCAGAGCGATGATCAGGATACTACCTGCTGGACCCATTGGAAGCCTCCCCTGTATCAATGAGGTTTCCGGCTGTCAGGAACTCGTACAATTCCTCCGGTGTAACGAGATTACTCGCTTCCATGATATCGACAGGTCCGAAATCGAGCTCCGGGTGTTCTTGGGAATAGAATTCCTCTACCTCTTCGCTGAAGCCCCTTCCAGCCAGCATGACTTCATCCGTAGTGACACTGCCTGATGCGGAAGCATCTCCGGATGAGTGCTGAATGGCTCCGGTAACGGATGTGCTGTGGACCCAGCCATCGGCTGCGCCGGGGACCATGACCTCGAACCAGTCAGCCTGAGCGGCGGTCACTGTGACGATGGTGCCGTATGCCACTGGCTGGGCAGGTGCTGCATAGAACGCCGGCATCGGGTAGACCTTCTGGTTCTGGATGGCAATGGCGACTTCATCGCCAACTGCAGGAGCTTCCGTATCCGCGGACACGGAGACCGTGGTGAACAGGGTCATCAAAACTACTGTGAGGACTCTTCTCATTCTCAACACCTCCAGATGAACTAGTGCTATTTTGATGTCAGATCGTAGACCAGAGGGGATCCATCATCCTCCGGTTCAGTGCTGTTCTGGAATATTCTGCATCTTCGGGCCATGGTCGATGAGGGCGGATCGTCTTCGAGGGACTCGAACAGCTCAGCGGCTCCGATGAAATCCCGCTTTCTGTAGCAGACAAGAGCTTCCGCGTATGTCCGCAGCAGCTCCTCCAGTTCGGGAGTGGAGTCTTCAATATGGCAGATGAGCTCGTAGACAGTTACAGGTGTCTTCTGTCCGATCACTCTCACGGTATCGAGTTCCCTGAAGACGAAACGGTCTCCAGCTGATTCAGCTGTGGATGCAGGCACCATGATGGAGGTTCCGTATACCTTGTTGGCGCCCTCGAGACGCGAACCGAGATTCACTGTGCTGCCCATGATGGTGTAGTCGAAACGGCTCGAGGACCCCATGTTGCCGACCACCATGTGTCCTGTGCTGAGTCCTATTCTCGTAACAAGTTCAGGGAAGCCCTTCCGGGTCAGTTCGCGATTCAGTGGTGCATGTGCTTTCTGACAGGCCAGCGCAGTGCTGCAGGCACGGGAAGCATGATCCTCGAATTCAATGGGAGCACCCCAGAACGCGATTATTGCGTCCCCCTCGAACTTGTCTACCGTACCGCCTGTCGCCAGAATGAGGTCGGTCATCCTCGTCAGGTACATGTTGAGTATGGAGACAAGCTCCGTCGGTGATATCTGCTCAGATATACCGGTAAAGCCCCTTATATCGGAGAAGAAAGAGGTCATCACCCTGTCAGTACCGCCAAGAACGAGCATCTCAGGATGTTCAATTACCTGACTGACAACTTCGGGGGAGAGGTACTGAGAGAAAGCGGAACGCACTTCCCGCTTCCTCCTGTTCTCTGATCCGAAGAGGAAGAGTCCACCTGCGAGGATGGTCAGGAGTGCTGAAATGATCGGAAGCGCGGTGGCTATCCAGAGTCCGTTGCGGAAGATGATAACGGAGAGAAGAGCGAATATTGCTGGTGGAAGGACCGCAAGAGCCGCGCCAAGGAGAATCTTCCCGCTGAAACCAAGCAGGTAGGCGGAAAGCATCGAGACAGCCAGTGCGACCAGCATGACATTGAAAGCAGAAAGGATACTGAGCGGTGAACCGTTCAGAATATTGTCCACTGCGGTTGCAAGGACCTCTACTCCTGGGCAGGAGGGTGAATACGGGGTTGGCTTGAGGTCATAGAGAGCTGGAGCGGCATAACCGAAGAGGACAACGGAATTCCTGAAGATGGTGGAGTCAACCGGACAGGGCTGTCCCATTGCTCTCGCATTGAGCGCTGCAGCAATATCTGCCAGCGGGATAGAAGTATACGTACCTGTTGGACCATGGAACCTTAGCTGCATTCTCCCTCCGGGCTGGAGAGGAATCCTGATATCCCCGATACGGAGGGTAGTTTCATCGAGATGAAGAGCCGGGGAGTCCAATGCAAGCCAGGCAAGAGACAGGGGAAGGGAGGGGGAGAACCCACCTGGAACAGCAGTCAGAAGTCTTACGCTCCTGTAGACCCCATCGGAATCCTGCCGCTCATTAGTGCTGCTGAGAGCCGAAGCACCGTAAGCGATATCAGTGTAGGGAGGGATGCAGGTCCAGGCCGAATCCAGATCCGATCCGGTCGCTTCAACCTGGAGCATGCCGGTCTGCGGTATTATCAGACCATCTCTTTGCAGAAGGCTCATTACAAAGACGGTTCTGCCTGCTGACGCGGCTGTACCGAGAAGACTGTCATCCTGGACTGAATAGGTGGAGGGAGTGTCAAAAAGGATATCGAAACCGGCAGCTTTTATCCCCCAATCCTGCAGCAAGTCAAGTGCTGCAGCATAGAACTGCCTCGGGACTGGCCATGGCAGCTGATCCATCGATCCTCCATCGAGTAGCACGAGGATCACCCGTGTATCCGCTTCCTCAGGAGAGGGGGATATCCTGAACATTAGGTCGAGTGAGCGCAACTCGACCTCCCTCATGAACTCCAGTCCGGAGAGCAGCTGCATGAACAGAACGGAGAGCAGCGCAAGACCGAGCAGGCGGATAATGCGGCCTGTCCTGCTTCGACCGGATCTCAGCGTGGCGAGCAAGATGCCCTTGTCGAGCGCGAATGCGGCCTGGGATCGGTAGTGTAGAAGTCCATTATCCTCCAGTCACCTGGGTTTTCACTCAGGGATGATATCTCGATGAAGACGGTGTTCATTTCACTGAATACAGCCCATGTAACAGGGACAAAGGTCCTGCCGGCGGATTCGAACGTCTCACCTGCCGCAACTCCAGTGAGACCGATCATAATGGGTAGAACAGGCGCCCTGAAGAGCTCAAGCAGAAGGCTCATTGCACTATCAATAGAATCAGCTTCGAGTTCCGGTAAGCCGAATACGGCAACTGCATCCATGATCCTGGCAGGATCGGCGAGGAGAAGAGAGTCGATAATGACGATGGCTTCCGGGGAGATCATCGCAGCTGCCATTTCAGCATCTCCCGCAGAGATTGCCGTGATGAACTCCGGTATCAGGGAAGAAGGATCATTTACAGGTATTCCCGTTAGCAGAGCTGCCAGGAACAGCGGAGTCATCAAACCTCCCTGCAGGACCGCGTGGACTCCCTCAGGATAGACGCGGAACGTATAATTGCACTTAACTATATCGAATCTAAAGGAAGGACTCGAATCGTGTCCACCATTCCAACTGTAGCAATAGTAGGCAGGGTCAACGTAGGCAAGTCTACACTCTTCAATCGAATCGCTGGCGGCAGGATAGCGATAGTCGATGATACGCCAGGTGTAACGAGAGACCGGAATATCGCCATAGCTGAATGGACCGGGCATGATTTCTTCATAATGGATACTGGAGGACTTGCTCCGGATAGTGAAGATGCTTTCCAGGACGGAATCGACAGACAGGTGAGACTTGCTCTCGAGGAGGCGGATGCTGTCATACTCGTTGTTGATGCCATGGATGGGATGCATCCATTCGACATCGATGCAGCCGAGATAGTCAGGAAGTCCGGGATTCCGACTTTCCTCGCCGTGAACAAGTCTGACAATCTGCAGCGGATGAACCTGGCAGCTGAGTTCTATGGACTTGGTCTCGGAGAACCCTGGCCGGTCAGTGCGCTGCACGGCCATGGTACTGGAGACCTCCTTGATGCACTGGTCGCCGTTCTTCCAAGAGAGGAGCACTCCGAGGACGGGAGCCTTGGTCTTTCCGTCGTCGGACGACCCAATGTAGGCAAGAGCTCTCTTGTGAACAGACTCTGTATGGAGGAGCGCAACATTGTGACGGATGTTGCCGGCACAACACGAGATTCCATTGATACACTTGTCGAGTGGAAGGACAATCGCATAAGGCTCGTTGATACCGCAGGGCTGAGACGGAAATCCAAAAAGATGGACGATGTCGAGTTCTACAGCACTGTCAGAGCATGGAAGGCCATATCGCGGGGTGATGTTGTGCTGGTTATGATGGACTCCGAGGAGTACCCGGTCCAGCAGGACATAAGAATAGTCTCGAAAGCCTGGGAGATGGGCAAAGGCGTCATCATCGGTGTTAACAAGATAGACACATCTCCAGTTGACAGGGAACTCTGGATCAAGAGCATAATACAGCGATTCGCGCCTGCCAGATGGATCCCCATAATGTTTTTCTCGGCGCTTACCGGTGAAGGTGTAGGCAGGATCATTCCCAGGGCGGTAGAGCTGAACGTGGTTCGCAACAATCGTGTCTCTACCCCCGAATTAAACAAGGTCATCAGAGCTGCCGTCGAAAAGGTGAATCCGCCTTCTCCCAGAGGCAAGCAGGTGAGGCTGCTCTATGCAACCCAGGTAGCTACTGGTCCGCCCAGGATAGTCATCTTCGTCAATCATCCAGCCGATCTGCCGGAGAACTACCGCCGGTATATGGAGACCTCCATCCGGACCCGGATCGATCTTATCGGTGTACCTCTCAGGATCATGTACAGAAAGAGGGAGCACTAGAAGTGAACCTCTGGCCAGGGGCAGGTTACATCGCGCTTGCGTTCCTTTCGGGATCCATCCCATGGTCATGGATCATCGGACGACTCATGGGTACTGATATACGCAGGTCCGGCTCAGGAAACTCCGGGGCGACGAACCTTGCCAGAACCTGCGGCAGGCCGGCAGGTGTCGCTGGAATGATCATGGACGTAGGAAAGGGGGCATTGCCCGTTTACCTGGTCAGGATAGAGGCCCTTGGAACTGTCCCCGATATTGTACTGATCGCCTCGCTTGCTGCGGTAGCGTCAGTTCTCGGACATGTGTTCAGTCCATGGCTCGGATTCAAGGGGGGCAAGGGTGTTGCGACAATGCTCGGTTCCCTCCTTGTTCTTGCACCGGCTACTGTCGGAGCAGCTTTTGGTGTCTTCCTGATAGTCTTCCTTCTTGGCAGATATATGTCCCTTGCATCGATATCTGGAGCGGTGTCGATAATACCCGCAGTATTTCTACTCAACAGGGGTGAGCTCCCGGTTCAGATTGTAGTCACAATGGTGGCTATCCTTGTGTTTCTGCGTCATATCTCCAACATACGCAGACTTCTCAGGGGTGAGGAGAAGAGGTTCTGGGGAAGGGGCAGTCATGGTGACCGATAGCTGGAGGAGTATCGGAAGGCTCAGACTGCTTATGGAGAGCCTTGTCTCCAAGGATCTCAAAGTACGGTACAAGCGATCTGTACTTGGTTTTGCATGGTTCCTTCTGAAACCGCTCTTCAGCATGGTCGTCTACTACTTCGTCTTCACGAAGATACTCCGCTTCGGCGGGGCCATACCGGATTTTGCGCTATTCCTCCTTACAGGTCTCCTATCCTGGAATTTCTTCAGTGCTTCCCTTTCCGGGAGTACATCGAGTCTTCTGGACAACCACAGGCTCATCCGCAGCATCTATTTTCCAAGAATGTGCCTTCCGATAGCCGAGGTTCTGGCCAACCTTGTCCACCTTATCTTTGCCATGGCTGTTCTTGAGGGCGTCCTGATCCTGTTCGGTCACCTACCCGGGCTATCACTCATTACTATTATTCCAGCACTGCTCCTCTTCAGCGCCCTGACTGCAGGCGCGGCCATGCTCGTATCTGTTGGGAACGTCTTTTTCAGGGATGTGCGTCAGTTCATCGAAGTTCTTCTTCTTGCATGGTTCTACGCTTCACCCATCATCTATCCGCTCGATTCCATAGGTGTTACGATCATTGAATCCCCCGGACTCGTTCAGATTCTAAGGTTCAACCCGGTCGCAGGATTCATGGAGATATCACACTCGGTGCTCTACATGGGTTCATGGCCTCCCGCCTGGTGCTGGCTTTCGCTCGGATGCTGGTCGATGATCTTCCTTGCCGCGGGTGTCATGGTATTCAGACGGGCAGAGCCGACCGTTGTGAAAGAGCTTTAGCATGGCTGAGCACGGACAGATACTGCTTGCGGACGTTACACTGAACTACCGCCTGTATCACGACAGGACAGTCACCCTTCGGGAGACGATGCTGAATCTCCTCAATCGCAGGACCAAAAGGGAGCTGTTCACTGCACTCGATGGAGTGAATCTCTCAATAGCACCCGGTGAGTCTGTCGGGATAATCGGCGCCAACGGTGCTGGTAAATCATCCGCACTCAAACTCCTGGCCGGTATCTACCAGCCAAGTGCTGGAAGGGTAGAGGTCGGTGGGCGGATTGCCTCGCTTCTCGATCTCGGTGTTGGTTTTCATCCCGATCTCACGGGTGAGGAAAACCTCATGCTCAACGGAGCGCTGCTGGGACTCGACAGACCCGCCATGGTTGACCTGGCTCCGGGGATAGCGGAATTCGCGGAACTGACAGGATTTATGGACACACCGGTAAAATACTATTCTGCTGGAATGTTCATGAGGCTGGGATTCAGTCTCGCGACCGCGGTTGATCCGGATATACTGCTCATAGATGAGGTCCTTGCTGTCGGAGATGCAGGATTCCAGGAGAAATGCTACTCCCGCATGTTCGATTTTAGAAAACGCAGCGACAGAACGATAGTCTTCGTCTCCCATGATATGGAGGCTGTCAGGAGGCTCTGCAACAGGGCTATATGGCTGGACAGCGGGAAGGTCAGGATGGATGGAGACGTGGACAGCGTCATGTCCGAATACCTGCAGGGCACCCACGAGAAGCATGAGGCCGCTTCTGCCACGCCGAGGGAATGGGGCAGCAGGGAGGTGCGGTTCGATTCCGTCGTTCTGCGGGATCACTCGGGAGTTCCATCCAGGACCTTCAGGCCGGGAGAGCCGATAATCGTTGATGCTGCCATCAGTTCTTCACTCGAGAATCCGGTCGAGGGTGTGGTCTTTGGTTTTTCACTTCACCGCCCTGACGGGGAACTTGTCATCGGTACGAACAATCTCGAGATGAACCAGCCACTCATAACTATTGAGGGCAGTATCTCACTAAGTATGCGTCTCGACCTCGAGGTGTTTGAGCCGGGTTCATATGTTCTTGGCCTGGCACTGACCGATCCCGTATCCAAACGGGATTATCACTGGCAGGAGTATTTCCACCCGATCACTCTTCTTGATGTGCGGAGAGATCCTCCAGTGAAACTGACCTCTGTGGACTGGAGCCGGAACTGAGACGCCTGTTCTCGGGTGTAGGGCTCCTGCTGGTTCTGGCTGTTATGCTGCCCAGGATGGCCTGGTTCGCCGTTCAGGGAGGTGATCTTCCACATCCGATCCGTGATCAGGGGATATACACACGAGCTGCTGAGGGGATCGCATCCGGCAACGGGTTGTCATTCAGCAGGCGTGTTGGCTGGTGGAAGCACGTTCTCAGTGATGGCTCAGTCGTTGCCGATGCATGGGCATCCGATCCTGAATATGTGTTTGGCCTGTTTCCAGTTGAAGAGCCAACTGCCGCCATAGAACCCGGATATCCTGTACTTCTCGGGATTCTTTTCAGATTATTCGGTCCAGTATCGGGAGCGGTATTTCTCCTGAATTGCATCTTCGCCCTCCTGGGGGTTTGGGCAGTCAGACGAATGGTCAGGGAGTTCTGGGGGGGACGGGCGGGTACCGTCGCCGCCTTTGTCTGGGCGCTTTACCCATACTACATCTACTATTCGGCCTATGCGATGTCTGATTCACTTCACATCTCCCTTCTACCCCTGGTTGTCTGGCTGACACTGCGGGCCGGTGAGAGAGAGGGAGGGGGTTCCGCTGCCGGGTTTGCCACAGGTCTTCTCTTCCTTATCAGAAGCACGACTCTATTCATGTTACCTCTTCAACTTGGCTATCTGGTACTCAAAAAAAGATGGAGAACAGGCCTCTGGATGCTTGGCGCGTTCATTCTCTGCTGTGTTCCCTGGATCATTCGGAATCAGGTCACTCTCGGATCTCCTCTTCTAATGCCTACAAAGGGATCGCTGAACTTCTGGATGCGCAATAATCCCGATGCACTTGCCATGGAGGGCATTGAGCTTCCCGGATGGGTTGAGGAGAGCATCAGCAGGAGGGAACTGCTTGAATATCCGTCCATGGAAGGTCTGGATACAGAGATAGAGAGAAGCCGAATTCTCTCCAGCAGAGCGATTGAGTTCATTGTCAACAATCCAGTACTCATCTCGTATCTTGCAGGTGTCCGCTTCTTTCTCTTCATCTCACCGCTTGGAGGCACCATTGGAGGGATCCTTCCTGCAATAGTAGGCCTCACGGTATATCTGCCCCTTCTTTTAATGGCAGTCATGGAGATTTTTCACAGAAGGAAGGACCCCAGACTCCTCTTCATGGTTCTCGTATTTCTCCTATACACCGCTCTGCATACCTTCGCTCACGGGGGGGTGCGGTACCGTCTGCCTGTGGATATGGTTCTAATAGTACTGTCCACGCTCTTTGCAGCGAGAAAACTGGGATGGGAGGGAAGCGAAAAATGACCGCATTCAGCAGAATTCTCTTCGTATTTCCGGAGACGCGCTATCCCTCGGGACAGCCACCTCTCGGTGTGGCCAGTCTCGCGGCACAGGCCAGACTGTCAGGGAGCGAGTCATTTCTTTGCGATATGTCCTTCAGCAAAGATCCCTTCGGGGATCTGACAAGGATGCTTGACGAAGTACGTCCGGATATGGTGGCCATTTCAGTTGTTACACCGCAGCTGAGCGCGGCTGCTGAAGCTGCTTCCATTGTTCGAGCCAAATCACCGGATAGTCTTCTCCTCGTTGGCGGTCCCCATGCTACTGTGATGCCCGAAGACACTCTTGCCCGAACCGCTGCCGATATGGTTTACAGCGGGGAGGGGGACCTGGCCTTTCGCCGGATACTCGAAACCGGCTCCTGGGAGGACCTGCCGGGAGCATGCTGGATCGAGGATGGTGAGTTCCACAGAAATCCCGGAATGCTCCTTGCCGATGATCTTGATGACCTTCCACTTCCCGACAGGACCATCTTCGATATGGAGGATTACTTCGCTCACTGGTATTCGATGGACAGAGTTGATCCCCGCCTCCGGGGGACCTCGCTGATGGCGACAAGGGGATGCCCTTTCCGCTGTACTTTCTGTCAGCCGACCCTTTCGGAAATATTCGGTAAGAAGATAAGAAAGAGGTCTCCTGGTTCGATCGTGGACGAGATCGAGTGGCTCATCGCCGAGTACGGGATCGACGCTTTCATGTTCGAAGACTCGACCTTCATTCTCGACCACGAGTGGGTTCGGGAGATCTGCGAGCTGATGATATCTCGTAAGTTGAATCTGAAATGGTGCTGCAATGTCAGAGCTGACCTGCTCACTGATGAACTCCTGAGCCATATGTGTGCGGCAGGGCTCTCCAAGATCAATATGGGGGTTGAATCCGCCTCGCAGCGTGTTCTTGATGAGATATACGATAAGGGCATCACTGTTGAGGGAGTTCAGAGAGCTCTTCGAATGGCGAGAAAGCATGGAGTATACGTTCAGGGATACTTCATGATGGGCGCACCCGGTGAGACCCTCGAGGAGATCAGAAAGACAATCGCGTTTGCCGCCAGAGAGCCTTTTGACGATGCACTCTTCGACATAACCACACCATTCCCGCATACACGGTTGTGGGACCTGACAAAAGATCTCATCAATCGTGATTTCAGTGAATTCGACTGCTTCCATACTTCAGTCTATCAATTAGAGGGTATAACACCCAGAAAGATTGAGAGGATGAAGAAGCTCGCTTTCTGGAGATTCTATGCACACCCCAGAAGGCTCTTTCAGACCATCAGGACCGTTCTCGGACCGCGAAACCTTAAGAGGACGCTCGTGAAGGCCCGCAGGGTCTGACGATGCTCCTCGTCACAATTGATGATCTTGGTCTTTCACATGCAGTGAACGCTGCTGCAGCAAGGATCCTTGTCTTCGCTTCCGCTGCCAGTGGGGTATTTCTTATTGGTGTGGGAAGAATGCAGGAGGAGCTGGCAACGAATCTAATCGAGGGTGGCAGTCGACTATCCAATGGCGATACTGGCCCTCATTGGTGTCAGGTGCTCAATCAGAGGTTTCTGGCATCACGGAGCAGGTCTGATGCTCGGTGAAGGCCGGATCCTTGTTGTTAAGACACATGCATTCGGCGATGCGATGCTCTGCACTCCGGCGGTGAGAGAGCTGATCGCCGAAGAGAGCGATCATAATGCTATCATCGTCCTCACAAGTAGCTCGGCTGAACCAGTCTGGAATCGTATGGATGGCATTGAAGAGGTCTTGAGCGCTCCGTTCCCTCCGAAGGATCTTACCGGCCGAATCAGGTTGCTGATATGGTCACAGGCCATCCGGCGCAGACTCAGAGGAATCTCGAGTAGTATAGTCCTGCAGGCAGATCCACGCGTGAGAAGATGGGTAAGATACCTTACCAAAGCCCCAATGCGCTCCTGCGGCAGCAGTCCTCTAGGATCATGGGAGGATGTGTTTCCCATGAAAAGCGGTGCATTTGCCGGAGAGGTATACGCGAAAGCTGCCGGAGTCGAACCTGAGGACTGGCGTCCTTCCTTCAGTATATTTGCGGAGGAAAGGGCATGGGCGAAGCATCTCCTGGATGGGAGGCGCTGCTTTGCTGTTGCTCCCGGTGGCGGATCCAATCCGAGGGATAATGTGCCTGAGAAGAGATGGCCGGCCGGAAGATATGCCGGGATAGTGAGTGCTCTGGACAGCAGCGGAATAATACCCGTGCTGATCGGCAGTTCCGGGGATACAGAAGCGGCGGCTGAGGCTATGCAGGGCACAGAAGACAGGTGCATTGATCTGACCGGCAGAGCTGACTGGGGAAGGACCGCTGCAGTGATGGAGTGCTGCGAGGGATTTCTGGGCGCTGACAGCGGTCCGGCACACCTTGCTATGGCAGTGTGTACCCCGGCGGTAGTAGTTTTTGGTCCAACTGATCCCGGAGCGCTCTACCCCCCCGGAGGTGTGATTGCGCTGAAGCCTGACCTGGAATGTGCACCATGCTATTCGAGCAGCATATTTCCAGGTTGCACAAGGGGTGAAGCAGTTTGTACAGAAACCATCAGTCTTGAAGAAGCATGGAAAGCAGTGAGTAGGATAATTCATGAAGATAACAGCAGTTAACCCCCCATTCCTGAAGAGCTACAGCAGGGGTCAGAGGAGTCCAGCCGTTACGAAAAGCGGTACTCTCTATTACCCTATCTGGCTTTCCTATGCAGTTGGCGCACTTGAGAACCAGGGACACTCGGTTGATCTTATCGATGCTCCGGCCGATGGTCTGACAGCTTCTGAAGTAAGATCGAGGATCGATGGATTCGACCCTGCGCTGATCGTTGTGGAGACGTCGACTCCATCTATCGATTCGGATGTCGAATTTGCTGATTCGCTATGTGTCGACAAAAGAACTGTTGTACTTGTAGGGACTCATCCTACAGCACTTCCTATCGAGACTTTAAACAAGGGTGAGTATTTTCATGGTATCGTATCGGGCGAGTACGAGAAACCTCTGATATCTCTTGCCCGGATACTCGATGAGGGAGCTGATCCCGCTGATGCACCAGGCCTCTATCTCAGAAGAGATGGAGACGAGCATCATTACACCGGTTCCTCAGGAATGATGGAGGATCTGGACTCTCTGCCGTTTGTCAGTTCAGTATACGCCAGGCATCTGGATGTAAGGAACTACAACAATCCCAATGCTCTCTATCCCCAGGTAATGATCATGGGGGGGCGGGGATGTCCTCATGGATGCACTTTCTGCGTCTTTCCCCAGACCCTTCAGGGAAGGGGCTTCAGGTGCAGGAGTGTTGAGAACATCGTGCAAGAGATGCTCTGGGTTCAGGAGAACCTCCCGGATGTAAGAGCTGTCTTCTTCGAGGATGATACCATTTCGGTTGACAGAGAGAGGCTTCGCAGATTGGCCGCAGCCATTATCGACTCCGGAGTGACCATATCCTGGAGTTCAAATATGCGCGCCAATGTTGATAAGAAAACGCTGAAAGTCTGTGCAGAGGCCGGTCTGCGTCAGGTATGCGTGGGTTTTGAAAGCGGCAGTGATGAGATGCTGCTGAACATGAGGAAGGGCATCACTACCGCCCATTCACGCGAATTTACGAAGAATGCCCGTGATGCTGGTCTTCTTGTGCATGGCTGCTTCATGGTGGGAACGCAGGGGGAGACCAGAGAGACCATGCGGCAGACACTGGACCTCGCCCTCGAAATGGACCTTTATACCGTTCAGTTCTACCCCATGATGGTTTACCCAGGCACTGAGGCTTACAGGCAGGCAGCCGCATCCGGAAACATCACCGCAGGTGAATGGCGGGAATGGCTGACCGAAGATGGACTCCATAGCTGTGTTGTGAGGACAGATAAGCTCACATCTGATGATCTTGTGGATTTCTGTGACGGAGCAAGGAGAGCCTTCTATCTTCGTCCCGGCTACATTCTCCGCATGCTTTGGAGCAGCATGAAGGACAGAGACGAGCGGAAGAGGCTCTTCAAGGCTTTCGGAACATTCAGGAAATACCTCTTCAGGAGTTCGAGAACAGCTTCCCGTGACTGACGATCGGACTGTCTCCTTCTCCGACAGGGATGAGCTGGAAGACCGGCCAACCGCCGCAGTGATCATTCCAAGCTACAACGATTCGGACAGGCTGACTGCATGTCTCAAGGCCCTCAGAACACAGACTTTCAGGGATAGACTCACCATTACTGTCTCGCTTGATGGAGGTGAACCACTCCCTGAAAGCACTTCGGCTCTTGCTGATCTTGTGCTGCTGGGTCCACATGCCGGACCCGCCGCTGCAAGGAACAGGGGCTGGAGGAGCACAAATGCCCCCTTCATCCTCTTCACTGACTCAGACTGTACACCGGAACCGGAGTGGGCGGAGGAATTGATCAAAGCCCTTGAGGAGGGAGCTGACGCCGTAAAGGGGAAGTACTCCTCCGGGGGGAGCAGGATGATCCAGCGACTTGCCCAGGTTGAGTTCGAGGAGCGCTATTCTCTTCTGCTAGCCAGCGCCGTGACTGACATGGTCGATACCTATTCAGCGGGATTTAGAAGGTCTTCTCTAGATGATTTGGATGGATTCGATGAGTCTTTCCCCTGCGCCGATCATGAAGACGTGGATCTTTCATACAGGATGCTTGAAGCGGGTTACATACTAGCCTTCAGCCCCGAAGCCAGAGTAGCACATATTCATCGGTCTACATGGATGGCCTATTTCAGGATGAAGATTTCAAGAGGTCGATGGAGAACAGTGGTCCTCAGGAGATTTCCGGCAATGATAGGCGGGGGATCATATACTCCCTCCGGACTCAAAGTACAGATCATTCTCGCCGGACTTCTGCCCGTATCCCTCGCTTTCAGCATTATCTGGCCCATGGCAGCGGTTTTCTGGCTTACCATATTCCTGATCTCATGCATTCCCTTCGCGATAGCTGCTTCATCGACTGATCCCGGAACTCTTCCTGCCGTTCCGCTCTTCTGTCTTTTTCGCGGATGTGCGCTTTTCCTCGGGATTCTGCGAGGTATATTCTCCGGCGGGAAGGGGGATCGATAGATGGCCTTCGCTCCGGTGCGCCGCTCAGACAGGGTTCTCAGCATGATGCTGGTGCTATCTGACACGATAGCCATTCCAACAGCATTCCTTATCACCTGGTTCACTCGGACTCTGCTGCTTGACGACATTCTTTCGGAATTTCATCATGAATTCCTGACATACCAGTCCATACTTCCAGCAGTTGCCCTTCTCTGGTTCGTTACATTCTATTCACTGGGGCTCTATCGACCACGCAGACATCTTGGCAGCATGGGTGAGGTGCAGCAGCTCATGCGGGCACTCATCTATCTGGCAATTGCGCTCATGGCCGCGAGCTATCTTCTCAAGAGGGATTATTCCAGACTTATGCTGCTGATGTTTGTAGTTGTATCTCTCCCTGTAGCAGCCACGCTGCGATCACTGTTCAGGCGTTTAGCCCGTAAACTGGTCCCCATCACAGAGGTACCCAGGATCCTCGTAATCGGGACAGGGGAGATTGCCGTAAGGGTCATCACCGCTCTCAGAAGGCTTCCTTCTAAACCCCCTGAAGTTGTCGGTGTAATATCATCCGACTCTACAGACATTGAAGAGGTCGAGGGGATACCGGTGATTGGTACGCTCGATAGAACCATCGATATGATGCAGGAACTCAGTGTGGACGAAGTATTCTTTGCTACACCTGATCTGGACAGATCGAGGATGCTTGATATCATTTCTGAGTCATTCGGCATGAAGGTTCATTTCAGTCTTGTCACAGATCTCTTCGAGATAGCAATCGGCGGTACAGGGATAGATGACCTGGCCCGTCTTCCAGTGATCGAGCTCGGGTACGGTCAGCCGGGGATGATGCACAGATTGATCAAGAGAGGAATGGATCTTACCTTATCCATCTTCCTTCTTGTTCTTCTCGCTCCAATGATGCTTCTCATATATCTGCTGCTTCTCCTCATGCGAAAGGGTTCTCCGATATTCAGCCAGACAAGGGTAGGGCTGAGAGGGACCCACTTCACGCTACATAAGTTCAGAACGATGAAGCCCGAAGCAGACGAGTACGAAGTTGCACCAGTCGCAATGGATGACAGTCGGATAACCGGTATTGGACGATTTCTGAGAAGGACAAGTCTCGATGAACTCCCGCAGCTTATCAATATCATCAGTGGTCAGATGAGCCTTGTCGGTCCGAGACCGGATATGCCGTTCATCGTCGAGAAGTACACTCCATGGCAGCGTCACAGGCTGGACGTAAAGCCGGGCCTCACAGGTATCTGGCAGATAATGGGGCGAAAGGAGCTTCCGCTCCATGACAACCTCGAATTTGATTTTTATTACATAAGAAATCAGTCTATGATGCTGGACATAGCGATCCTGTTTCGTACGGTGGCCGTCATATTGAAGGGCAGGGGGGCGTACTGACGATGTTCATGATCGATCAGACTCATATTATTCGCATATCTCGATACATCTCCCCCCGGGGAGTAGTACAGTGAGCATGGCGGTATCCTTCCTCCTGATCGTCAATGTCTCATTTCCATACGGTCCGGCAGTCGCAGGGACGTCCTGCATGCCGTACTCCTGGTCCAGTGATGCTGGAACAGCTCTAATTGCACCTGCAGGTCTGGTGAGGCTCGAATCAGTCGAGTACCAGGTATCAGGTGCTTTCGACGGTTCCGGCTCTTCACGGCTCATATCCGCTGGCGCTGCAGGCATCCCGATAGGTGATTTCGTGCTGGGTGCGGGAGGTGGATGGGACAGGACCGAGGGCACCGATACTCTCACGGTCAGAATTTGTGCGGCAAGAACGCTCAAGGGAGATCCGATCGGATTCATGGAGGGTGTCTTCGGACCCAGTATTTCGGTCGGAGCTTCACTTGGTTACGCAGCGTCCGGACTGCAAGAGGATCAAATGACCGGAGCACTCACTGCATCAGCCGGGATGCAGTTCTCCATTTTTCCGACGATCGCTGTCGGTCTGGACATCTCCGGATTGAGACTCGCAGGTGATCAGATAGTCGACAGGACAATCGGCTACGGCGTGACAAGCATATTCGACAGGTCTTTCAGGGCGCACCTCTCTGTCACGGGTAACAGGGTCTCGCTGGGCGGAGAGCTGAGTGTCGGTGACGCTCTGACATTCCGGACCGGATCAGATGGGCGTTCATGGAACTCCGGTGCGAAGCTGGAGTCCGGAATATTCTCGTTTGAATGGGCGATATCCCTCAGTGATGACGATGTGCGTCACTTCACCGGGCTTACCGTATCGCCTGGAGGTTCGACATGAGGGGGATGCCGACAGTTCTGCTGGCAGCGGTGGTGTCCTGGCTTGTGCAGTCAGCCACGGCATCCGTTCTTCCGGAAGGTTGGGATGCAGGCACTGAGTTTCTGCTGAGAGCAGAGGGTGAAGGACACTGGTCCGTTGACAGGCTCGTATTCGACAGCACCGAGATAGATGCTTCGATCAGATTCACTGTTAACTCAGAGTATGCCAACCTGCTTGCAGTTCCTGCATTCAGTTCAGACCCGGATCTCCATCCCGCACTCAGAAGGGCCAGGGCACTACTCAGGTGGCCTGGAACGCCGTGGATAGGAGCCGGGGTCTATCTGGGGGAGGGACAGCCATTCATTCAGGGCCTTTACCAGCCTTTGATCGAACATGGCTGGATATCACCTGATTCGATTAAAGGCTTCAGTTTTTCCAGTGGCGGATTCCTCGGATTCAATGGTGAGTTCTCAATGGCCCGAAGCGGGACAGATACACTGAGCATGACCCGGATACGTTCCCCATGGCTCGGTTTTGCAGGTCTCTCCTATACACGAACGGCACTGCATGTGCCTGAGGACTCTATCGAAGGGATGGTCCTGAATTCACTCATGATCTGGGGTGATCTCAGATATGTCGAGCCATGGATCGTTATTAGCGGTTCCGAGGGAGAACCGGGTAATTGGGCTGTTGAAGGTGAATTCAGGGAGTTCAGTCCATTCAGTACTGATTGGGGAAAGGTTGAACTCGTTCCGGGATTCCGAGTCTCCGGAACGGAATTCCAGTCTCCGGGACCGGCCTTCACAAGGGATCAGAGAACGCTTTATCTCAGTGCTATCCTCAAATCAGACAGATATTTCGCGGGTGCTGACCTCTCCGCATTCTACGACTTCCGATCTGATAGTCTTTCCGGAGCCGCGCTCAGAGGCGGTATGATCTCTAGTTCCGGTATTTCATGCAATACAGAGTTCATGGTCACATTAGAAGGAGAACTGATGATAGCCGGCAGACTCGGCACCACATCAGATGCATCCTCCGTTTCTCTTGGGATCAGGCATGAGGGTGACAGTACAAGAGTGACGGGGATTGCAGCTCACAGCCCAAGAGGGGATGTGACAGGTGAACTCACGGTATCCGGGAACACACACGGAAGAGTGAATCCATTATGCTCTCTTGACCTGTCCACTATGCTCGGGCCTGCATCCGGACATCTTGCTCTCATCTGGGACGATGGGAGAGTAAGTCTCTCGGCAGAGCTGAGGGGGTATTTTAAATGAGAATGCATTCTTCTACATCCCTTGCCGCTGTTGCTTTGGTTATACTCTGTGGGT
>Ga0190293_1000120_pt1 | contig 26893 bp, 28 predicted proteins | sample 48693001_MG_FD_161671 | JGI IMG/M metagenome (GOLD analysis project Ga0190293, IMG submission 161671) | Hydrothermal vent microbial mat bacterial communities from Southern Trench, Guaymas Basin, Mexico - 4869-30-0-1_MG | ecosystem: Environmental > Aquatic > Marine > Hydrothermal vents >...
GAAATACATTGGTAATAACATAACTTCCCAAAACACGTAGAATAGGAAAAAATCTAATGATAGAAATACTCCCATCATTCCGGTATCTAATAATAAAAATAAAGCAAAAAATCCTTTAACAGCTCGCTTGGTATTCCAACTTACAAAAATAGCTAAAAATGATAATAGTGAAGTAAGTATAACCATCGGTAAACTGAGCCCATCTACTCCAAGTGTATAATATATATTAAAAGATGGTATCCAGGTGTATTTTTCCATAAACTGAAAACCACCTACTGTTTGATCAAATTGCATCCACAATAAAACTGCGAGGAATAATTGTAGTCCTGTTGCAACTGCAGCTATAATTTTTATTACATCTACCTTATCACGAGGGACAAAAGCGATTCCGAGCATTCCTAACACTGGAATCCATATAAGCAGACTTAATATGTTTAAATCCATAATAATTCCTTTAAAATCTTTATTTTATATATCATAACATTTGTATTATTAATAAAATGACTACTGCTAAAGCAGCGTATAGCACATAATTCTGAATTTTCCCGGTTTGTAGTTTTTTTAATGCGCCACCTAATCTATTTGTATTCCTACCAAAACTATCTACAATACCCTGATCTAATCCATCATAGTCGGCAATGCCGACAATTTTTGCGATCCATTCTGTGACACGTCCAAATCCATTAATGAAATATTTATCATAAACATCCCAATCCAAATATGCAACCCAATCAGCAATTTTTAAGAATGGTTGATATAATATTTTATCATATAATTCGTCGATATAATATTTATTGAAAGATAGATTATATAATGGCTTTATTCGACGAGCCCACACTTCTGCTGAAATTATCTTTTTAAAATACATAAACCATGCTAATAATAATCCAAGACCCGCTACTATCAACGATGTTATCATAGCGGGATTATGACTATGATGAATGCTCTCCTCTATTTCATGAACCGACGGATTAATATGTCCGGGCACTAGTGATTCTTGCGGTTCAACTAAATGTGTAAACCAACCTTGATCTGATATTGGATTTGCATTTGGCAGTGTATAGAAAATAAATATACTGAGCATGCTCAATACTACTAATGGAATCAGCATTGCTGTTGGAGATTCTTTAATATGCTTAAATATTTTTGGCTTATTTGGTTCGTTATGAAATGTTAAGAATATCATTCTGAACATATAAAATGCAGTTATTAAAGCAGCTCCGAAACCAAAGAATAATAATAAATGATGTGAATGTGTACGTTCAACTAATGCTAAAGTACCGGCTAATATTGCATCTTTTGATAGGAATCCTGAAAACAATGGCACACCCGATATAGCTAATGATGAAATCACCATTGCCAAATATGTAATTGGCATTTTAACCCGCAATCCGCCCATATTTCGCATATCTTGGGCGTCAGTTTCATGATCATCTAGTTCATGCAAAGAATGGTGCATTCCATGGATTACACTACCTGCTCCATAAAATAGATTCGCTTTAAACATTGCATGTATTGCAAGATGAAAAAATGCAGCAATATAAGCGCCAGTTCCCACAGACATTATCATGTAACCTAATTGGCTTAGCGTCGAATAAGCTAATACTTGTTTTATATCAGTGCGAGTAATCGCAATTGTTGCGGCAAAAAATGCCGTAAAGCCTCCTATATATGCAATTAGTATTAGCGCATCTGGAGTTAAGATGGGAAAAACTCTTACCATCATAAATACACCGGCAGCTACCATAGTTGCAGCGTGTATTAATGCCGATACAGGCGTAGGACCTTCCATGGCGTCAGGTAACCAAATATGCAAAGGGAATTGAGCTGATTTTCCAACTGCTCCCATAAATAAGCCGATACCGGCTAATGTGAGTAAAGTACCGGATATTTTTCCTGCTGCTACTCCTGCAAATACTTCACTATACGAAAAAGATCCGATTGCGGTAAATAGAAGCATTATACCAATAAAAAATCCAATATCTCCAACACGATTGGTAAGGAATGCCTTTTTCCCTGCATTTGATGCAGAATCTTTTTCAAACCAGAATCCAATTAATAAATATGAACTAAGTCCAACCAATTCCCAACTCATATATAATAACATAAAACTATTTGCTAACACTATCCCGTTCATACTGAATGTAAATAATGATAAATACGCATAAAAACGAGAATAACGCGAATCGCCTTCCATATATTTCAGTGAATAAATATGACTTGCGGACGAAATAATCGCAACTACCAATAACATAATAATTGTGATATTATCAACCAAAAATCCCATTGAAATCTTAAAATTGGTAGTTTCTAGCCAAGTAAATGAAAAATTCTGTTTGAAATCAGGATTGTAATCCAATAACATTCCCGCAAACAAAGCGATTGATAAAACTAACGTCGCTAAAACGGCACCAATCGACAACCAATCTCCTTGGCGTGGTAATCTTTTACCAATAAATATCTGAATACCAAATGCAATCAGCGGTAAAAAGTAAATAAGTAACGTGTATTGGAGAAAAATATTCATTGTTTCAATTGCTGTGCTTCATCCACATTTATGGAGTTGAAATTTTGATAGATATTAATGATAATCGCTAATGCGACAGCCACTTCAGCTACTGCTAACACAATTACAAATAGCGCAAAAATATGACCTGTGATGTTCATTCCACCAAATCTTGCGAATGCAATAAAATTTAGATTTGCAGCATTGAGAATTAACTCAATACCCATTAATACTGCAATTGCATTCCTTCTAGTTATTACAGCAAATATCCCTAGCGAAAAGAGAATAGCTGCTAATATTAAATATATTTGTAAGCTATCCATTAGTCATCCTTCCTTGCCAATACGGCAGCACCTATCAATGCTCCAAGTAATAATACCGAAGCTACTTCAAATGGCAGTAGATAATCGGTCATTAGTAATGTTCCTATTGTTTCCACAGTTTGAACAGGTTCAATTGATGGTTCGTTTATCCATGGACTGATGTTAATCATCCATACTAATCCCGTAAAAAGTGCTAAAACCACAATTGCTCCAACTCCTCTTTGTACATTAGCATGAGAAACTCTAACTGAAGCAATTTTGTGGGTCAGCATTATTCCAAATAATATTAGAATTAGGATTCCTCCAATATAAATCATTACTTGAGTACCTGCCATAAAATCTGCCCATAGGAAAACATACATAGATGCAACTCCGAGGAATGTTACCAATAATGATACTGCTGCATATACTAAATTTTTCGATAGGACTACTGCAAATGCAGCGACCACCGTCATTGCGACAAAAAACCAAAATACGATATTAATCATTTTTTAATATCTCCTGTTGAGGTGGTGGTGGAGTTGTAAACTTTTTGATTTCTTTTTTTGTTAAAGTGGCAAATTCAAAGATCAAATTTTTCTTATCATATTGTGAATATTCATAATCAAGAGGCTGCTTTTCAGAATTTGGACCACCTGTCATAAATATGCAATCTTCAGGGCAGGGATAAGTACATAGATTACAGAACATACATTCAGTCATATCAATATCAAATCGCGATACAAGTAAACGCTTCGTGGTGCCACCGGATGTTAATCCAAGATCTGTACCTTTTGGTACTTTTAATGTATCAATTTTGATGCAACCTACAGGACATGCTCTCTCACATTTTCGACAACCAATACAATCGTCAATATCAACATGAAGTTTTGATCTAATGACATTATAATTACTTAGATCAAATCCAATATTTCTATCAGGTCGTGGCCATTTTTCTTCGGGATATTGTAGTGTAACGTTACCCTTACGAGCTTTGAACATATGTTTCATTGTAATGCCCAATCCAATGAGTAGGGTTTTTACTGTTTCCCAAATATTTAGAAAATATTTTTTCATGTTATCCAACAAGTAATGTCCAAATGGCAACGCCAAATAAATTAAAAAGTGCTATTGGTAGTAATACTTTCCATGCTACAGACATTAATTGATCTACTCGCAACCTTGGAAATGTCCAACGGAACCAAATCATAATCATTATGACACCGGTCATCTTTGTTAAGAACCAAAACAATCCCCACCATGCGCCTTGCATCACACCTTCTATAGGACTCTGCCAACCGCCCAAAAATGCAACAACCGTAATTCCTGCAACGACTAACATATTTCCATACTCACTCAGAAAAAAGAATGCCCATCGCATGCCGGAATATTCTGTATGAAATCCCGCAACAAGTTCCGATTCTGCTTCGGGAATATCAAATGGTGTTCGGTTTACTTCGGCAACCCCGGCAATGAAATAAATAAAGAATGCAAAAAATGAGAAAGGATTGTTAAATATATTCCAATTTGGCAAAAAACCCCACACCGTACCTGCCTGACTCTCAATAATGCCTTGCATACTTAATGTACTTCCGAGCAATATGACTGCTACCAATGACAAAGCAGCCGGAATTTCATAACTTATTATTTGCGCTGCTGAACGCATACCGCCGAATAACGACCATTTATTATCAGACGCCCAAGCAGCTAAAATTATCCCAATCACTCCAAATGAACTAACTGCTAAAATATAAAAAATACCAATATTCATATCCGCAGCGATTAAATTAGGTCCCCAAGGCATCGCTGCTAAAGCGATAAATGCTCCGAGGAAAATAACAAAGGGAGCAATGATAAATAATTTTCTGTCGGCTGCTCGAGGAATAATATCTTCTTTAAGAATTAATTTAATTGTATCAGCAACGGTCTGCAATAAGCCCCATTTACCAGCATGCAGTCCAGGACCTTGCCCCATTGGTCCAATTCTATCTTGCATAAATGCTGAAATTTTTCTCTCAGCGTACACTGCCACCAATGCATTTACCGCCATAATTGCAAATATTGCGATTGCCGCAATTAGAACTGCAACTAAATATAAAGAAATAATACTAAAATTGGCGGGAAGCCAAGATTGAAACCATATAATAATATTATCAATGGTCATCGGTCAATTTCACCCAATACTATATCTAAACTTCCAAGTATAACTAAAACATCTGAAAGCATCCATCCGGAGGCAATTTCACTTAATGCACTTAATGCTGTGAATGCCGGTGAGCGCATTTTTACACGAGTTGGTCCACCTTTTCCATCGCTAATAATATAATAACCCAAATCACCTCTTGGAGACTCTGTTCTAAAATAAATCGATCCTTTGGGTGGTCGCACCTTTTTAGGTAAAGCTTCGTGCACATCACCATCGCGTGGCATTTTATCTAATGCTTGGCGAATTATCTTTACACTTTCGTTCATTTCTTCAGCACGAACCCAATATCTGTCCCAACAATCACCAACCGAACCCATTGTACCTTTTCCAACCGGTACATTAAATCTAAATCTATCATAAATCGAATATGGTTCGTCCTTGCGGAGATCCCATTTTATGCCTGAACCGCGCAGGTTCGGTCCTGTTACCCCATAATCTATTGCCACATCTTTGGGTAATACACCTACATCTGCTGATCTTTCAATGAAAATTTTATTATACGATAATATATTATGGTATTCCTTTGTATTTTTCTCGAATTCATCAAGAAAACGATAAGATGCTTCAACAAAACCAATCGGTAAATCATGGGATACGCCGCCTACCCACATATAATTATAGAGCAATCTTGCTCCGCAAGTAATTTCAAAAAGGTCTAAGATGCGTTCTCGGTCACGGAACATATATAAAAATGGAGTGTAAGCACCAACATCTAAACCAAATGTTCCCAAAGCTAATAAATGGCTTGCAATACGATTAAACTCAGCCATTATTACTCGAATATATTTTACTCGTTCAGGAACTTGGATATCCATCATTTTCTCAATAGCAAGTACATATCCAAAATTATTATTCATAGCAGCAATATAATCGCACCTATCAGTAAACGGGATTATTTGCTCATAACTCAAAGTTTCACAATGTTTTTCGAAACAACGGTGTAAGTATCCAATTATCGGAGTAATCTCAGAGATTATTTCACCGTCGGTTTTTACCTTTAACCGCAGTACACCATGAGTACTTGGATGTTGTGGCCCAATATTTAGGGTCATTTCGTCTGCGTGAACTAATCCCATCCTTTTCTCACTTTCTTAACTTTCATTCCATTATAAATATTTGGCGTTTTATAATCCTTGCGCAATGGCCAACCTTTCCAATCTTCCGGTAATAACATCCTTCGCAAATCACGATGACCTTTAAAACGAACTCCATACATATCATAAACTTCTCTTTCTAACCAATCAGCTCCTCTCCATACCTGTTCAACTGATGGTATACTTGGCCTTTTACGCTCAACAGCGATGCGAATCTCAATCTTATGTTTATGCTTCATCGAATGAAAATTGTAGCGGACTTCCAAATTTTCCTCAATTCCTAAATCAACACCGGTAATACATTGGCATGAGTCAAATTTAAGTTCAGTATCATTCTTTAAAAATTTGGCTATTTCATTCCAATTATCAGGTAGTAATTGTATATAATCATTTTGCGGTTCTTCCGGCAAAATTACCGAACCGGGAAATTGTTTTTCTATGATATCACTTACTTTTTGATTGATGATCATTTCTTTTTAGTTAATGGTCGTTCGTGTCTAATCTTTTCTTGCAGCTTTAATAATCCTTCAATTAACGATTCAGGACGGGGTGGACAACCCGGCACATATACATCTACCGGAATTATCTGATCAACCCCCTTTAACACATGATATCCGGCTCTCGAATAAGGACCTCCACTATTAGCACAGCTACCCATAGAAATAACATATTTAGGATCAGCCATTTGGTCATACAATTTTTTTACACGAGTTGCCATTTTTAATGTAACAGTTCCCGCTACAATCATAACATCGGCTTGGCGCGGTGATGAACGCGGCATCATACCAATACGTTCAAGATCATGCCGACTAGCGGCAGTTGCCATCATTTCGATAGCACAGCAAGCTAAACCAAATTGAAAATACCACGCAGATGTTGAGCGTGCCCAACTCAATAATTGATCTACTTTGGCGGTTACAATATTGTCATCAAATCTTTCTTCCAAAAACCCCATATTAAAATTCCTTCCTACTCAATTTTTGGTACCTACCGCGTCCGTATTTAACTTTGTATTTAACCCAATCTAAATCACGTTTTTTCCATACATAAATCAATCCGAATATCAATATAATTAAAAAGATGGCCATCTCAATAAAAGCAAGCCAACCTAAACTTTTGTATACAACCGCCCAAGGAAACAGAAATAACACTTCAACATCAAAAATAATAAAGACAAGTGCGATTACGTAATAGCGAATATTAAACTGTACCCATGCAGATCCTTCGGCTTCTTCACCGCATTCATAGGTATCTAATTTGTTTTCCGATGGTTTTGAAGGAGCTAGTATTTTGGATAGCAACAACGCAACAGTCAGTAACACTGCACCAATTATAATAAATAAAAATATTGTTCCGAAGTCTCTATACATTATTTGGTTTAGTCATTGAAGTTGCGAATTTATAGCAATGTATTTTCAGCAGTCAAGATAAACTTATCCTTTTAAAATAATTATCTCATAAAATGTAAATTTGATTTTGTTTTGAACCAATATAGTATAATAATTTCAAGCACTATGAATATAATTAATACTATACTTGTGAGTCTTCTTTCACATTTACCAAAATGGATTGTTAAACCTTTTGCTTCGCCGTATGTTGCCGGTGTAACCACCGATGATGCTGTTAAAGCAGTTAAAGCATTAAACAAAAAAGGGTTTGTTGCTACAATTGACATACTTGGAGAACATGTCCATTCAAAAGACGAATCATTTAAAATACGAGATGACTATCGAAATCTGTATGATACAATAGCTAAAGAAAATCTAAATGCTAATATTTCATTAAAACCCACTCATTTAGGATTGGAAATTGACCCATTATTAGCCGAAGAAAATCTGAATAGTGTTTTAGAGAAAGCAAAAGAAAATAATAATTTTATGAGAATTGACATGGAGAATTCTCCATACACAGATGCAACAATTGACATATATAAAAAATGTCTATATAAATATGATAAAGTTGGAATGGTTTTACAATCTTATTTAAAACGTACTGAAAAAGACATTTCTAATCTTGATTCGGAAAAATTCAATTGTCGTATTTGCAAAGGTATTTACCACGAAGACGAAGAAATTGCATATCATGATAAAAAAGAAATACATGAAAGATTTTTTAGTAATATAAAAGCTATTTTGTCCGGAAAGGGCTACGCTGCAATTGCTACGCATGATATTCCTCTAATTAATAAAATTGAAAAATGGATAATAGAAAATAAAATTCCATTTGATAAATTTGAATTTCAAGTTTTATACGGTGTACCGATGGGAAATCGACTCCTTGAATTACTTGAGAAAGGATATACTGTTCGCAATTATGTACCCTTTGGAGAATCTTGGTTTGATTACTCAATACGCAGACTAAAGGAAAATCCTAATATTATGTGGTATGTATTAGGAAACATGTTTAAACATTGAAGATTTAAGATTGTAGATTTAATATGTTAGTCAAATTTTGTGAAACAGATAATAATTATGTAAAAAATCAATCTTCAATTTTCAATTTTAATTCTTAAATTTTAATATGAACGAAAAAGAAACAATACAAAAGATACTTGAAATGAAAACTATTGCTGTGGTTGGATTATCTCCAAAGCCAAGCCGACAGAGTTATATTGTAGCAAAATATTTACAAAGTGTCGGATATAAAATTATTCCGGTAAACCCTGGGCATGATAAAATACTTAATGAGAAAGCATACAAATCATTGAAGGATATTCCAGCTGAGGTAGATGTAGTAGATATATTCCGCCGTCCGGAGTATGTAATACCAATCGCGGAAGCAGCAATTGAAATTGGAGCTAAGGCAATCTGGTTTCAAGACTTAATAATTAATGAAGAAGCTGCTAGCAAAGCTGAAGCAGCAGGATTATTAGTGGTTATGAATGATTGTATGTCAAGACAACGCCAAGCGATGGACGATCCGAACTACGCACCGTATTGCGAGATATAATTTAGTTATTGGATATTAGATGTTGAAGTTTTTAATTCAACATTTAAAATTTAAAACTCAACATTTATCTTCCCCATCACCGTTACTCATTTTCCCCACGCTTTCCCCAACCCATTTTATTGCGTAGGGTTCCGTAGTAACTACAATCGGCAAAATCTATAAATTTTACAGTATATTTTGCTTTGCGAACAGTGATGACGGCTTCATAGTTAAAGTTATGGAATACCTGCCCATCTAAAGTAACTCCAATATCTTCTGCGGGATCAGAGGGAAAAGTAATTTTAATTTCTGAAGAATCAGGTACAACCAATGGTCTCGATGTTAATGAATGTGGGCAGATTGGTGTAATAATAATTGATTTAACACTTGGCTCAACAATCGGGCCACCAGCTGAGAGTGAGTAAGCCGTCGATCCTGTTGGCGTTGATACAATTATTCCATCGGCTTTGTATTTTCCGATAAATTTATTGTTGGCTTCCAACATACATGTAACCATCCGATGTATTTTACCATTGTTTACAACCACCTCATTTAATACCTGCGACGTTATTGTTTTACCATTCGCAGACATTTCTGCTTTGAGAACCATATGATCACTTATTGTATAATTTCCGGCAGAAACTTGATCAAGTCTATCATATAATTCGGATAAAGTTACTTTAGCCATAAATCCCAAATCACCGAGGTGAATACCTAATATCGGAATATTCCGATGTGCTACAGCGCGCGCAGTTGATAATATTGTACCATCGCCACCAATAGTCAGAATAAAATCCATATTTTTAAAATCATCAGCATTCTCAATAATAGGATAATTGGAATCTTTGAACTGTTTATTAATCCTAGTTGTTAAATACGGATTAATACCTTTTTCCTTTGCCCAATTAAGTATCCCGGGTAATGTATCCCAAAATTTTGGTTTATCCGTATTTCCCCAAATTGCAAAGTTTTTTGGATTATTCATTATAGGTCTTTTAATTCAAATGTGTTATTTGATTTTTTTATTAATTCTTTTATCTTTTGATCAGCTTTATCCAATTTAGTACGACAAATTTCTGTTAAGTTAATTCCTTCCTCGAATAATTCTAAACTTTTTTCTAAAGTTTCCTGTCCTGATTCGAGTTTATTAACAACTTCTTCCAAATGTTCAAATGCTTGTTCAAAATTAAAATTTTTTTTATTATTAGTCATTGTTTAAATTACAAATATTGATTAATTACTGTTTACTTTTTACACTTTTAATATCTTTTATTTTTTTTGCAGAAAATGAACCTTTTGAGGTCAGAAGTTCAAACTCTTGATTTGCATCTATGTCTTTTGATGATTTTATTATCTTTTTTGTTGGTAATTGAAAGGCAACTGAATATCCCCTTTCTAAAATTGCTTTAGGATTTAAAGCTAATAATTTTTCAGTCAATGGCTTCAAACTCATATTCAGTAATTGTTGATTGTGATAAACTGACAATGTAAATCTATCAGTTAATTTTCTTAATTCGGTACACTGTAAATCGATAATCTTTTGTGGTTCCTGCTTTGAATGCCGATTATTCAATTCGTCTATCTTTTGCCAGTTGCGTTCCAACACATTTAATAATATTGATTCAATTATATTTTGATATCCACTAAGATTATCGGCAATTTCTGAAACCGAAGGGCAGACTAATTCTGCCGCGGCCGAGGGTGTAGGTGCTCGCAGGTCGGCAACCATATCAGATATTGAATAATCCGTTTCGTGTCCAACAGCAGAAATAATTGGTATAGTTGACTTACTTATTGCCCGAGCGACTATTTCCTCATTAAATGGCCATAGATCTTCTAATGAACCCCCGCCGCGACCTATAATAATTGCATCTACTTTTTGATATTCATTGAATTCTTGAATTGCCTCGGCAATATCATTTGCAGCTCCGTCTCCTTGTACTTTAGCAGGTCGCAGAATTATTTCTATAAATGGTGAACGTCGCTCTAATATTTGAAATATATCTTGAACTGCAGCACCTGATTTACTTGTTACTACTCCAATTGCTTTGGGATATTTAGGTAATTCAAGCTTCCTTTCACTATCAAACAATCCTTCTTCAGCAAGTTGCTTCTTTAATGCTTCAAATGCTAAATAAAGTGTCCCGATTCCTGATGGTTCAAGTTGCTTTAGTATTAGTTGATATTGTCCACGTTGCTCGTAGACACTCAATCTCCCACTTGCTAAAACCTGCATCCCATCTTCCGGTTTGAATCGTAAATATTGATTAAATCCTTTAAACATTACTACTTTAATTTCAGCATTGTCATCTTTTAAGGTAAAATACATATGACCGGAATAATGATGTTTAAAATTTGATATTTCACCGGACACCCAAATATTTTCAAAATGACCTTCAAGGAGATTTTTGATTTGTCCTGTTAATTCGGATACAGTAATTGTTTGATTAGAGTCGTTCATTTATGAATTGACTATTGATTATTAAAACAAGTAAGTATTGCTTGATTTTTTAGACTTGTTCAATATTTTCAGGATCATTTTGTATTTGTGGAACAGGTTTTTGCCACTTTTTAATATGCTGAACAATTCCCTTATAAAAATCAACTAGCATACCTTCAAGAATTACAACAAAACCTTTTCTACTCTCAAATTTTCTACCAAGATTTTTTAGTAACAAAATATTAAAACTTCGTATTTCTTTATTCACTACTTGTTCATGAACATCTTCTAATTCTTCAAGGTTACATCTAATTGGATCTTGAATATATTTTATATTTACATCTATCAAAATATCATTTTTTAGATTCTTAAATAATTCAAGATTTTTCCTTTCGCAAGCCTTGATTTGATTTTTAAGCCAAGTAATTTGAGAACGTGTTTTTCTGTCTTGCGGTGGTAAAAGCGCGACACTCATTTCAATATTTCTTCTGTCAAATATTGGACGTACAGTAATATTTGATGCCGCTCCTTCAATTTGTAAACTTGATTCCAAAAATTTGTTTGATATTAATTCTCTTTTCTCGTATTCAATCCTTGCTTTCAGGTTGTCTTTATACTTTTTTTGACCGGATTGTACAAGTAAACCAAGATTTCTACTCAACATTAATGCCATATCACGTTCTTCTTGCAACCAGCTTGATACTGTTTCATCTACCGATTTATCGTTCATCAATAATGATATTCCAGCGTTTGTTTTTCTTACTATATCAGACCATCCCTGCTTCATTTGTGTAAATCCTACGACACCGGAATTTTTTGATTCAAAGTATTCGACCACCTCTGTCATTATTTCAACCTGATCTTGATCAGCAATATTATTTTCATTTTCAAACAGCAATATATGGGCAATAGTAAGCAAATAAGACCAAGACAAATGATATAATGAAACAGCTTTAGGTGTCTTTACTGATACCGGAGATTGAGTTGGAAATGATACAAACTGATTAGAAATGGTTAATAGTTTTGGGATTTTATATGCTTTAGCAATATTTATATAATCTGTTATTTGTTTCTCATCTATTTCATTATTTTTATTTTTTACTTCAATTAGTATTGCATCAATGATTTTCTTCCCGCGGACAACTAATAACAGACCGTCAATTCGCTTTTTTTCAAACAATAAAAATTCAACTTCATTAAAAATATAAATAGCTCCGTTTCTGCTTAAATTAATTTCTTTAAAAACATTTTTTCTAAATTCCTCAACTAATCTCAAAGCGGATAAAATAATAGACGAAAGAGCCATCTCATCACCGGGTTTATGCAATGGTATAAGTCGGGCAGGTTGGAGGTGCAATTCTTGCCCTTTATTTACTAATGATTTGAAATCAGCTAATGTTAATCCAAAAATTGATGTTGGGTTTTTACTCATTTTCAATCTCCGTTTTATGTATTAATATGCATATTCTAGAATTGTTTCGGCACATATATAAGCTATTGAAATATTAACTATCATTCAAAATTTATAATTTAAAATTCAACATTTTTTATTCTCCCCTTCACATTTTTTCCCCGACTACCACTAATACCCTAATTTCTCAATAACCTAATTCCCTATCTTCGGAGAGCCTGCATTAACCCAACATGTATAAAAGTAAGAGGCAATACGTTCCGCAGATTTGTTCAATCTATCATGAACAACATCGGAAGTTTCTGCATATAAAACTGATAAATATTCATCTTCAAATGACAATGGTTCATAGGTATTTAAACTATCGGCTTGGATTTTTGTAAATGGAGCACGGGCAAGTGAATCCGCACTTAATAATAGTGGATAAACTTGAAATGATTCCTTAACAATTGAAAATGACATTTCCATTAGATTATCAATATATTCTACTTCCTCTAATGGTTCAATGTAAGTTACATATTGCTTGACCATCGGTGTTTCCCACCTAAAATGTACCCCTTCATTTCCGGTTAATTGACCATTATAATTAGCACAAACGTGCAATGGCATGTGGATGTCAGCAATATAATGACTTAATGCAGCCATAGTGTAAATTGATTTATTCCACTCTCCTGCTTTAAATAATGCAACCAATCGATTGCAATAATCGTCAATATTCCAAGGCGCTATCCCCCATTGGTTAATATTCTCTTCACTATATTTTGAATAAAGACTATCTAAATTTCTTGGAATATTATTGAATGGATATTGGTCGTATAAATCGGCATCAATAAAATGCCGATAACCCTCATTTGGATCAGCTGCTTTCCAAAAATCAGGATCGGCAGCATGGTATGAAATTGTTTCAATATTTTTAATAAGGAATTCGCCGAATTCACCAGGAACTGCCTTAACAGCAGCTTTAGTAATTCGGCGATGTTCTTCATAACCCCAACCAAAAAGTTGAGTTCCTAATAAAAATATTTGGAAAAATATAATATAAACGGCTGTCCGCCGCATATTTCACCTCCTATTTACGTTTCTTATGTCGATTTGCACGCAAACGTTTTTTACGTTTATGCGTATTCATCTTGCGCTTTTTGCGTTTTTTTCCGCTTGGCATTTATTCTCCTTAATTATATCAATGTATTCAATACTTTCAACCGCATTTTTTTTGCGGGCTTAAAAGTTGGAACATAGCGTTCTTTCAAAAATATTGTCTCACCTGTTCCTGGATTACGTGCTTTTTTGGGCAGTCTGTGTTTTACAGCAAAGGTACCAAAGCCACGTAATTCTACCCTTTCATTTCTAGCTAATGAATCGATAATCTGTCCCATAATCCCATTCATAACAGCTTCAGTCTCTACTTTTGTTAATCCGGTTGCTGCAGAAACATTATTCACTATTTCTTGTTTAGTCATTTGCTACTCCTATTGCCAACGATAAGCCGGTTCAACTCCAATTCGGCTTCTCATCTTCTGTTGAATTTCATTATAAAGTAAATCAAATATTGACTTACGTTTTTTTATTACTTCAACCATTTTAGGTTTACCTTTTATGCCACCAATTTTTCCCGCAATAGCGATGGCATCTTCGAATGTACCTATTGTATCTATTAAATTTAACTCTAATGCTTGATTCCCCGTAAATATTCTACCATCTGCCAATTTACGTACATCATTAACAGAAAGATTCCTCCCAACGGCAACCGCATTAATAAATTGATCATGTTGATCATCTACAACCGCTTGAAAATATTCACGATCTGCCTTGCTTACCGGCCTTGTTGGAGAACCGGAATCTTTTAGTGCACCGCTTTTAATAGTTTCGACATGTAATCCAATTTTATCAAAAAGTTCTGTCATAACCGGATAGTCCAAAATTACACCGATGCTACCAACTAACGAACCATGATTCGCAACAATCATATCGCTCTCGAGAGCGGCATAATATGCTCCTGAGGCGGCGGCGTTATCCACCGATACAATGATGGGCACTTTACCCTTTAAATCTTTAACTTTTTCATAGATTTCCTGCGATGCCCCAACAACTCCACCACCACTATTTATACGCAAAACAATCGCTTTAATATCAGATCTTTCTGCATAGTCATTTAGTTGTTTATTGACTTGTTCTGAGGATATTATTAAACCATCTAATCTTACAAGACCAACTTTATCACCACTAAACAGCCCTGAATTTGTAGATGATGTACTAAAAATACGCATTATCAAGAATATCAATAGAATTGAAGCGATACTATACCAAATCCATCGATTTGTAGAACCGGGATTATACGGTTTTCTTAGCTTCTCTTTAACCATAATGTTATTTTTTGACCGGGGTATATATAGTTTCCGTATTTAATGCCATTCCAACTTCTGATCTGTCGAGCTTGCACCCGATGAACTTCGGCAATTTGTCCGAGAGTATCACCCTTTTTTACAGTATAAACTTTTTTTACTGTACCAGAAGGTCGGCTTGAGTTAGTACTTGAATAATTTACCGATTTTGTTCCGCGCACAGGAATTGTTAATACTTGTCCGACCTTGATTTTGTGTCTATTCCTAATTTTATTAACAGCTGCTATATTATGAATGGAAACATGAAATTTCCTTGATATACTACCTAAATTTTCACCGCTTCGAACACGATGAGTTACATATTGTGGCGCAAATCTTTTTGAGTCGGGCAATGCTGCATATTTTTTTTCGAATGAATTTTTCTTTCCAATTGGCAGCTTTAAGTTATATGAGGTAGTTGGAGTTGCCGATTGCCTTAATTCAGGATTATATTGTTTTAAAGTGGTTAAACTAATTCCTGCTGATTGGGCAAGTATTGATAAATCAGCACTCTTTTCAATTTCGGCGACTTCGTATTTTAATGGATTATTTTTAGGTGTTTTAAATCCATATTTTTCTGGATCTTTACCAACTATTGTAGCTGCAAGGAAAAATGGAACATAATTTCTCGTTTCACGTGGCAGGGCATGCAATTGCCAAAAATCAGATGTTTGATGCAATCTTTGTGCTCTACTTATTCTTCCACCACCGGCATTATAAGCTGCGAGAGCTAAATACCAATTATCAAACTGTTTATATAAATCTGTAAGATACTCACATGCTGCGCGTGTAGCTTTTTCAGGATCGCGTCTTTCATCAACATACCAATTACGATTTAAATCATAACGAATGCCGGTACTATAAATAAATTGCCACATTCCTGAAGCGTTAGCCTTTGAATGTGCTTTTGGATTCAATCCGGATTCTATCATTGCAAGATATATTAATTCTTCAGGTAATGAGTATTCCTTTAGTATATTTTGAATCATATCACTGTAAACAGCCTGCCGACTAAGATATATTTCAAATTGTTTTTTTCCTTTAGTTTGGAAAAAATGAATAAACTGTTCAACCTTTTTATTAGTAACTATTGGAATATGTCCGTCTCGATCATCTAAAACTGTATATTTGGAATTACCTATTTCAACTTCAATTGGTTCAACCAATTGTGTCACATCATGCCGTAATTTTTCAGCTGTAATTGAAACATCAGATGCTTTTAAGGTATTTAGTCGACTTGTGTAAATATCAACAAGAGTATTTTCGAATCTATCGAATTCGCCTTTGTCGTCATCGTTCATTTCACCAAGCTGATCTGCTTCCATCAATAAATCAAATATATGATCAAGATTAAAGATTACTTCGTTCGTATCTTGATAAACATCAGCGATTATTGCGTCAGATAAATATACTTTTACATCTCTTAATAATTGTGGCAATCGATTATCTGATTGAGAGAAACCGTTACCGTTGGTGTAATTAGTAATGTTTGTTTGAACACTATCTCCATTAGATATATGGTCTTGCGCCTTTAGGGATCCTAAAGTAATTAATATTATTATAATTCCTGTAAGTGGTCTAATCATAAGCTATTTAGCGGAACAACAGCGTCAAAATTAAGTGAGTGATATAGGTTAAACAAGTTTAAATTTTACTATCTATCAATTATTTTTTCGATCAATTTTGATGTTCCATATCCTTTTAAGAATGGTATTATTTTAACAGCCCCCCCCCAACTTTCAACTTCTAAAGCTCCAACAACAGAGTGAAAGTCATAATCTCCGCCTTTTACTAATATATCAGGTTTAAGTTCACAAATTAATTCAAACGGTGTATCTTCCTCAAATATAACTACTAAATCAACAACTTCCAATGCATCAAGAATAATTGCTCGATCTTTCTCATCTTGATATGGTCGAGGATTTCCCTTAAGTCGCTGTACCGATTCATTACTGTTAAGTCCAACAATTAATTTGTCACCCAATAATTTAGCACTTCGTAAATATTCTACGTGACCGCGATGGAGTAAATCAAAACAACCGTTAGTAAATACAATCTTTTTGTGATCATCACGCCATTTTTTGGCGATTATCTTAGCTTCTGTCCTATTTACTATTGACATAGTTTCTTTTCTTTAAAGGACATAAATGACATAATCTTTTATTACACCACTTATTGTCTATTGCAACAAGCCCTTGGAGAATTGAAAATGATTTTAATTCTGCTGATTGTAAAATAGTTTCAAATCGTTTAGCAAACTTCCGGTAAACATAAGGTAACTTTAAGCAATTCCATATCTCATAATAATTCTGATAATCCTTGACCTTATTTAAATACAATGCTCGGGCTGCACAAAGCGGAAAAATAACATTACCTAACAATTCTGATTGAATACCTTTTCCCTTGGCACTTGGACAATTACTGGTTAATGATGTAATTATATAATTTAAATTGCGCTTACTATAAATATTAGAAGTTGAAAAATGATGTATTAACTCGGCTGCAAGTTTCATCCTGTTTTGCGGTTGCTGTGCAGGGCGAATTCCTCGTTTTACCCAATTAATTTCTAATTCTTTATCAATTCCATGCAAATATTTTTCAATTTCCTGTAAATTATATTCTCGTATTTTTATTAAGTTGATATTATTTGCCAATATTTCAAATTGCTTCTCATTGCCGCCAGCACCAAGTATTCTAAAACTGTTTATTATTAATAATTTAGTCAACCTGTTTGGATTATCATGATACCCATTATATGTATTAATTTTATCAGTCCATCTGTTTTGACTATAATGAAGAATTGTATCAAATAAATGTTCACTTTTATTGAAATTATTTAATGAACACTCATTAAGATTAGTCTTACCGGGATTTAATATTATAGTAGGTATTTTTGGCTTAATAATTCCGCTGTTTAATTTCCTAACAACATGTAAAATTACAGATTGGTATGCAGAATTATATTGGTGTTTATGTTTATACCAATCAGATGTACAAATATGGCATTCAATTGGACCTCTTACAACTTTATCATTTATGATCAAACTTGCATCCTTAATATCAGGACCTTCATGCTTATTAAGTTTTCCTGCGTTTATGATAGTAATTTTACCAAAATTTTCAGTCTCAATTACAGTCCCCGGTAATATATTTAGCCATTGTTTGACTAAATCGATTTCATAAAGATTTACCGGTTCAAAGACATTATTTCTACAAGAAATATTCGGTAGTAAATATTCCATATTTAAATTAAATAATAGGAAGAATTATTTACTCTTTTCCCATTCGGCTTTTAACTGAACAACTTTTTTATATACCTTATCAGTTAAAATATCACGATCATCATAAGTCATTCCTTTGGTCTCGATCGGCTTACCGATATGTAATTCTACAAAGGCTGATTTCAATGTTTTTGCACCTTTCACAGCCACATCACTCGTTCCACATAGTGCCATCGGGACGATTGGCAACTGAGTTTCAATTGCTAAAAGTAAACCACCTTTCTTGAATTTATGAATTTTACCATCAGTGGAACGTGTACCCTCAGGGAATAGTAATATGGATCTTGGATTCTTTTTAATGCTAAGAGCTGCTTTTTTTAATGATTCAAGCGCTTTTATATGATTGTTTCTATCAATAAAAATATGCTTTGCTGCCTGCATTGCCCAACCAAAAATGGGAATCCATTTATATTCAATTTTTGATATTGATATTAGGTGATGTTTTATACCGGCAAAAGCAAGTGGAATATCAAAAGGTGATTCATGGTTACCGGCAAAAATGTAATTTTGATTGGAATCAAGATTATCTAGACCTTGCACAGTATATTTAACCCCTGCTGAAGCAAGTAGCAATTTTGACCAAATTTGAGCAATTTTACCTAATATTTTTCCTTTCCACTCAAAAATTGACAGAATCGTTCCTATACCACCTAGTAAAACGGTCCATATTATCAGATTAATAATAACCCAGATAGTTCTCATATCTTTATTACCTCTGCTCCAAAATAGGAATGTAATGGTTCCGGTAATTGAATACTTCCATCAGGTTGTTGATATGTTTCCAATAATGCGATTAATAATCGCGGTGTCGCCACACCTGAACCATTTAAAGTATGAACGAAATCAACTTTTTTATCTTCCTGCCGGCGATATCTAATTTTTCCGCGTCGCGCTTGAAATGCTTCAAAGTTGCTGCAGGTTGAAACTTCTAACCATCTTTCTTCGCCTGGTGCCCACACTTCTAAATCATATGACTTCGCTGAAGCAAAGCTTAAATCACCAGTACATAATGATAAAACTCTATAATGCAATCCTAATGATTGTAATATAGCTTCTGCCTGTAATGTAAGTGCTTCCAATTCGTCATATGAATTTTCCGGTTTAACAAATTTTACGATTTCTACTTTATTAAATTGATGCAGTCTTGTAAACCCGCGCGTATCTTTACCATAGGAACCAGCCTCACGGCGAAAACACGCCGAATAGGCAACATAATTTATTGGTAATTTATATTCATCAATTATTTCATTTTGATGAATATTTGTAACTGGAACTTCGGCGGTAGGAATTAGATAGAGAGCGTCCCGATCAATATAATACATATCATCTTGTAATTTGGGTATTTGGGCGGTATTCAACATTGCTTCTTTACGGGCAACAAATGGTGGAAATACTTCGATATTATTATAATTATTAACATGAAAATCCAGCATATAATTAATGAGTGACCTTTCTAACTTTGCCCCCCGACCAAAGTATAAAGGAAATCCACTACCCGCAATTGCGGCCCCTTTCTTAAAATCAAATAAGTTTAATTTTTCACCAAGTTCCATATGATTTTTATATTTAAAACTGGAATCAGGTTTCTCTCCCCATTTGCGAACTACAACATTATCCTCAAGTTTTGATCCTCTAGGTACAGACTTATGTGGTAAGTTTGGTATTTTAAACAATAATGGATCTAATTGACTATTTATTTTAGTAAGATTTGATTCAACTTTTTTAATATTATTAGACAATACTTGCATTTCTTTTATGTCATCGTTAGCATTCTCTCCTTTTGCCTTAGCTCTACCAATACTCTCGGAAACCGTGTTGCGTTGCGCTCTTTTATCATTTAATTCATTTAAAATCGATCGCTGTTCTTTATCAAGCTTTAATATTTGATTTATATCAACATTTTCCCGCTTAGCAGCGATTCCAATTTTTACGATATCAGGATTATCTCTTATTAAATTTAGTGGTAACATATCTTGTTTTATAAATAGATGATTATCGTCCTTGACCAGAGAACATAACCCAAACTGTACTGATGATTATTTTTAGATCAAGCCCAAAGCTAAGATTCTCAATGTAATAAAAATCGAACTTCAATTTTTGTCGGATATCATCAACATGTTGATCATACGATTGTTTAATCTGAGACCAGCCTGATATACCAGGCAACACAGACAGACGTCGATGATATAGAGGATATTCTTTACTCAACTGATCAACAAAATATGGACGTTCAGGGCGCGGTCCTATAATGCTCATGTCACCATAAAGTACGTTTAAAAATTGCGGTACTTCATCAAACCTAAATCTTCGTAAAAATCGCCCAACTTTTGTCACGCGCGGGTCATTTAACTCTGCCCACTTCGGGCCTGTTTCATCTTCCGCATTATGTTGCATAGAACGGAATTTAATTGTTTTAAATTTTCTAAAATCTTTTCCAACTCTAACCTGTTTATATAAAATCGGACCCTTACTTTCCATTTTAATCGCAACAGCGATAATTATAGCAAATGGAATAAATAATATTAAAAATGGAATAGTGAGCAACAAATCAAAAACTCTTTTTAATCCCCTCTGATACCAATTAATATTATCAAGATTAATTTCCATTAATGGCATTCCTGCGATTTGCTGAGTACGAACCAGACCGCTCATTACATCATATAAGTCCGGTACAATTTTTACAGTTACAGGAAACCCATTAATTTGTCCCATGATAGATAGAATTCGAGTATGGTCAGGCTTTTCTAATGCTAAAACAATATCAGAAACTTCATTCTCCTGAATTATGGTACCAATATTTTGTTCCACACCTAAAACTGGAGTAGCTCCTGTATCAATACTTTGGTCTTGATCATCCACTGCTTCAATAAACCCAACTATATCATATCCTTGGTCTTCATGCTGATACAGATATTTAGCAGCGTTTAAGCCACGTCGGTTTTTCCCAAGAATAATTGTTTTCTCGCGACCATACCCCATACGTAATAAATATTTCTGAAATGATCTAACTAAAAACCTAACAGTTAATGCAATTGACATAAATATCAACCAATAACGAGCCATACCACGCGCATTTATTGGAAAATTGATAAATCTTAAAGCATCTATAAACACGTATAATACAACAATTGTGAAAGTTACTTTAAGCATAGTTTCAATTTCAAACATCCTTGAAACTATATATTCGCCTTTATATAAACCATTTAATAAAAATAAAATACTCCATAATAATTGAAATATTATCCAAATAATAATTTGTTCATGAAAACTGGGGAATGTTTTTGCAACTACTGCCTGTAGTACTATTGAATATGCTATATAGCCTGCTATAGCATCACTAATAAATAATATCCACGACACTATCCATTTTGGAACGCGTATTCTATAATGCTGAAATAATTTCTTAATTATCAAGTATGAAAACCTTCTTTACTGTTTTGTATAATTTTTAACAGTACAAAACTAAAATTACAGGATTTAATACAAGAATAAAAGTGGCTTTTATACTTACTATTTAATGATTACTTAAGATTCTTATTATAAGTTATCAGTATTTCTGCAATTCTTTCAGAAGCTTTGCCATCCCATAATGGTGGAATAGTATTTACCTTTTCCCTTCCACTTATTGCAGTATTGACTAAATTGGGTAATTTATGATAATCTTTACCGATTAATTGATTAGTACCTAAAGATATTGTAATCGGACGTTCAGTATTTCCTCTAACAGTTATACAAGGGATACCTAAATATGTCGTCTCCTCCTGAATACCACCTGAATCAGTGATTACTGCAGATGCATTTTTCATAAGTCCAAGAAAATCAAGATAACCTAAAGGGGCAATTATTCGAAAATTAATATTATCGGATATCTCTAAATTATTATCAGCAATCATTTTTTTTGTGCGCGGATGCACCGGAAATATTACCAAATTTGATTTACTTACTGTTTCCAAATTTTGTATAATTGATTGTAATGATTTAGGATTATCAACATTTGATGGCCTATGGAGAGTAACTAATATATATTCCTTTAGATCTCTGAATGTACTTGGCTTGTCAGCTTTTGGTAATAACCGAACAAGAGTATCAATCATTACATTCCCAACAAAATGAATTTTACTCTTAGGGGTTCCCTCTTTAATTAGATTGTCATCTCCATCTTTAGACGGCGTAAATAATATATCGGCTAACCGATCTGTTACTAACCGATTTATTTCTTCCGGCATTCTTCGGTCAAATGAACGCAACCCTGCCTCAACATGGGCAAATGGAATTTGTGTCTTGGCACAAACCATCGCTGCTGCGACAGTGGAATTTATATCTCCATAAACTAATACTAAATCAGGTTTGAGATCGCTTACTAACTCCTCAAATTTAATCATGATTGCTGCAGTTTGACGAGCATGCGTATCAGAGCCGATATTCAAATTATAATCGGGTATTGGTATTTGTAATTCTTTAAAAAAAATATCAGACATTAACTTATCATAATGCTGTCCGGTATGAACTAATATTTGATTGAAATCAGTCATCCTATTAATTGCACTCCATACCGGAGTGGCTTTCATAAAGTTTGGTCGGGCGCCAATAACATGTATTAGTTTCATTATTCTATAATTTTTAATATTACTTTTTCCATTGTTCTAGCTAATAACTCTCTATCATAACTTATTGAAACATAATCAAAACCGTTTTTAGAATATTGGTTCATTAGTTCAGGTGAATCTTTCAACTTAATTATTGCTGTCATTATTTCCGCAATATCATTGGAATTTACAACAGTTCCTCCGTTAGCTCTATTTACTATATCAGCTGCTTCGCCCCCGGCGATTAAAATTACTGGTAATTTGCAAGCCCACGCTTCCATTAATTTAGATGGAACTGCATCTGCCAATTTATCACTAACCAATGGGATCAAAGCTATATCTGATGTTGTCAATAACGATGGAATTAATTCTTTCAGTTGGCTTGGTAAAAATGTAATATTATTGAGTTCTAAAGATTTTGCATAATCTTGTAATTTTTGTTTTTCGACGCCTTCACCAACAATTAAAAAATGTATATCATTATCTTCTTTTAATCGAATTGCCGTTTCAATGATTACCTCAACACCTTGTGCTATGCCTATCAAACCGGCATATACTAAAATGAATTTATTTTCTAGTCCTAATTCACGATGCCAATTCTTTTGTTTTGCATTATTTATTAAATCAAAATCTACTCCATTTGGAACAATCGATATTCTACTAATTGGAATACCAAGTTGCACAATTTTTGTTAATTTACTTTCAGTAACAGGAGTTAAATGCGTTGCATGATTATATAAATAATTTGCCAATTTCTGACTTAATCTATCAACGAATCCATTTTCTTTTATCATTCCTGCTTCAACAGCGACATCGGGCCAAATATCTCTTATATCTAAAATCCATGGAATCTTATAAATTTTTGATAAAATTGCTCCAAGCATCCCTGTTGTTAGTGGAGGAGAGCTTGCAATTATAATATCAAATTCATTTTTTTCCCTAATACCATTCCAAAGGGCTGTAAAAAATAGTGTGAAATAATTTAACAATCTTACCAAGAAAGATCCATACGAAACCGGCAATACTTTTGACCTCAATATCTTGACACCGTCAATAAATTCAATTGTATTTTTTTTATTTTTATATTCAGGATATATCTTGCCAATTGGATAATTAGGATATCCAGTTATAACAGTTACTTCACGTCCAAATTTTACCAACCATTTTGCTAAACCACTAATCCTTGCCGCCGCTCCGCCCATTTCTGGAGGATAAAAATGTGATAAAAACAATATCCTGACTTTTTTCTGATTCGTCATTTCAGATGGTTTAATCTAATAGTACAAAGGGAGCGTTTTCCAGTATGTGATGAATCAAATACTACTGATTCTCCCGTCCTATCCCATCTTGGATGTAAATCACATCTAACATCTCCAGTATACGAAAGTGGTGATTTCAAAATGGCCATGTCATTTCGTGTGTTAGTATTTAAGTTATAATGAATTAAATATTGACGTCGTAAACGATCCGGATATGTATCCGTAATAATATTTTCTTGATCAGCAGCAAACTGAGGATGTCCGTCAGATGTGAAAATCTTTTTCCCAATAATTTTATAATTATCCATTCTATCTTCTAATAAATAATAATGATCACCTATACTTTTTTTATAACCATACGCTAATAAATGCTTGTTATCCTGCCATGCTAAATGTGTTACAACTCCGGAAAAATCAAATTTATGAAGACCTGAACCGTCTATGTTACAAGTAAATAACCTAGTCCAGGTTTGATTATTATTTTCTAACCATCTGTGATAAAAAGCAAATCGTTTACCGGACGGAGAAAATAAACAATGTGTAAAATAATGATATGAATCTTTTGAGTATTTTTCAATATCATAGCTAACAATGTCAGAAATTGAAAATAACAATTTTGATTTACCGTCTTTAAGATTAAGTAAATATATACCATCAGTATCGGGAATATTTTCTGATGCTGAAATATCATTGGAATTTGCATAACCATAGGCAGGTGCTGCTTTTCTTAAACGGATGAAACTATGACTTAATGCGAAGTTTCCATCGGAACTAATAGCAGCAATAGGTTTAGAATATTCTTTAATTACTTTGCCATTAAGATCAACTACTTTAGCGACATGATTTTTACCATTATAATCATTATAAATTATGTTATTTGTATTGCCAACCCATTGCAACATTGAGCCCATCTGCCAATTCCAAGTAATAGTTGTTGCAATGGATTTAAAGTCCGTTTGATCTTTATCATCGAAATATCCAATTTCTACCGCATCTTTTTCGTTCGGCATTTTTAAATCTGTTTTATATTTATGTGCCAAGAGAAATCTATTGTCTGGAGACCAGGGACATTTGTCATGAAAGCCAAAAAAGAATCCTTCTCTAGTAATAATATTATAATCTGTTTGTATTTTTTTTATCGGAACAATAGAAAATAATCTATGATATAAGTATACTATTAGTTTTTTAATATTCGGAGAAAATCGGATTTGATTGTAAATATATCTTTCAAAGATATTCATTTTATTTAAGCTAAATCACTTATCAACATTACTATAATAACTACCACCAATCGATTTACTATGATAAATTTTATCTTCTTTTGATTCAAATCTATTTTTGATCTTCTTTGCAGGATTTCCTGCCATAATACAATATGGTTGTACATCTTTCAATACAATACTCCCAGCACTTATAATACATCCTTCACTTAGGGTAACACCATGCATAATTATTGCTCCATGACCTACCCAAACATCTTTTTCTATTACAACTGTTTTCTGTTCGCCTCTTTTTGAGTTTATCATAGTTTTTCCTGGTCGATTATAGATATGGTCGCCACCAATAATTGAAACACTTGATGCAAGCATCACATAATCAGATATTAAGATTTCTCCTGCCGATAAATGACAATAATTACCAAAATATACGGAATTGCCAATAGTCACTGTATTTGGTTTTATATATAAATTTTTACCACAATAAAAATCTTTACCAACTCTAACAAATCTATATCTAAAATTTAGTAATAAAAATATTCGAATTCTTTTTAAGATATATTTAAGCATAAGATCTACATACCTTATTAGTAGCTTTAATTATTTTTTCTTTAACATATTCTGGAGAATAATATTGTTGAGCCGTAAAAATGGCATTTTTAGACATTACTTCAAGATTCTTTATTGTAAGTAATATTTTTTTCACTAAATCAATACAGTCATCATCTTCAAAAAAATACCCATTTTCTCCATTTTTAATTGCAGAAACTTCGGGACCATGCCTATCTAAATTATTGTTAGTTATCGCGGGTAATCCTTGTGCCATATAATGTATAACACTGAGTCCTGCGTCACCTGGAATTATACCAACATTAGCATTTGAAATCAATTTATCAGCTTCCCCTCCATAAAGAGCGCCGTGGAAAGTTACTTCTTTTTCTATTTTAATATCTTTAACTAATGTTTCCAAGGTTTGCCGTAAGGGACCAGTGCCTATTATATCTAATTTCACTAGCATATTTCTTTCTTTAAATAATTTAACAGCCCGAATTAATATTTCCAATTTCTTACGTGATTCAATTCTACCTGAAAAAATAATATTAATTTTTTTCTTGAACAAATTTATTGTAGCGTTTTTGTATGATTCATTATTAATACAATTATTAACAACAAATAATTTTTGTTTATCAATATTATATTTTTTTAATCTTTTTAATCCTTCATTATTATATAATAAAATTCCATCCGACAAACGATAAAAAATTAATCTAAAATATCTTCC